>Ga0209824_10000657_pt1 | contig 20841 bp, 20 predicted proteins | sample VDWuncwatermetaG_FD_184124 | JGI IMG/M metagenome (GOLD analysis project Ga0209824, IMG submission 184124) | Wastewater microbial communities from Netherlands to study Microbial Dark Matter (Phase II) - VDW unchlorinated drinking water (SPAdes)... ... | reverse complement strand
TTTATAGTCGCGTTGACGACCCCGGCTCTTACGCCATCATCAGCGAATGGGAATCGCAGAGCGACTTCACCCGTTTCATGAAATCGGATGCTTTCCGCGCAGTCGCAGAAATGGCGAAAGCAGAAATCTTGAGAAGCCGCCCGCGACACCACGTTTACGAAAAAAGCTAAAAAAATGTGCCCTCGTCCGAAACACGCGATTTAATTCTATTAAAATAATACACTTTCACCTTCAACCGCGTTTTTTAGGATAAACTTTCCGCTTTATTTTTCGCCCCGCGTTGCTTCGGCATCAACCGATAGGTTATGCGGCAACTGGCGGCTGTTCACGATTTTTACAAGTATCGCCCACCATGGATATATCCAGTTATAACGATTTATTGAAAGCGGTCAAATCCAAGCCAGTGCCCCAGCACATGCTGTTTGTGTTTACCAGCGCGGAGTTGCCAGACGACGCTACCGAAGAAGAAAAAATGCAATTTGAACGCCAGGAGGCGGGTGCGCTGGCCCCGGTTTTGTGTGGCGATAAGCCGGTGGGAGAGTTGGAAAACTTTGAGCTTTTGCTCGCCGATGCCGACCAAGCCGGGAAGAAATGGGATGTGATGTTTGTCTCGAGTATCGCGGGAGAAGGAGATGTTCCTCCCGCCACAAGCGATGTTGAACAATTTATGAAAGTCATGCTCGAAGCCATAAAAAAAGGCAAGGTAAGCCGCTTTGCCGCCTTTAACCGCAAAGGCGAGATATTGCAAATCAACCGAAATTTAGAAGAGCTTCCCGAGATGCCACATTTCCCACCTCCGAAAAAATAATCCGGGTGGCGTTTCTTCACGTTGATACGCCGTATCACGCCAGTTACCACGTCCAAAAATGTCCTCACGGTTTTTTTCTTTCATCGGCGGCAATTCTGGAGCTTGGCGTATCACCCGTATGAATGCGCTGCAGGGTGCGGGTTTAGGCGACGCAGCCGGGCTGGAAATCCTAAACGAAAATGTCGCCACCTTGTCCGTAGATGCAAAATGGGTGCTCCGCGGCATTACCAGCAACGAACGTTATGTCACGCAACAGGAACATGCACAACTGGCGGCATCGCAACCGCCTCTCGGACGGCCCGAAGCTAGCTGCGCGGCATTGATCGTGATTGGTAAATCGGCGCAATGGTGGGAATTGGCGCAGGATGTGCGCCGCGACATACTGGAACAACAGTCCGCGCATATCGCTATCGGTTTGAGGTATCTTCCCGCTATCGCACGGCGGTTGCACCATAGCCGCGATCTGGGAGAAGCCTACGATTTTGTTACTTGGTTTGAATATGCGCCAGAACATGAGCGGGCGTTTGCAACATTGCTCGAGACACTCAGGCAAACGCAAGAATGGCGTTACGTCGAGCGCGAAGTAGATATCAGGCTGACGCGCCATGCCGCAAATTCAATTTAACCTAGAAACCGTAGTTGGACGAGGTGGAGTGCATGATTATAGAGGTGCGGGGCAAGGCGCGACGAGGCGGAATGGTCGTTCCATTCCAACGAGTTGCAACCCCTGCGCCGCCAGAACCGTGCAATCCGCCCCGTAGCGGACATTCACCAAACGGGTGAAAGCACAATTTCTGAATAACTTTATTAAAACCATCATCTTGAATTACCAGTAGAGCGGTCAACTACGGTTTCTAGGTTTAAGGAAAACAATGAAAGCGCTTATCACCGGCGGTGCCGGCTTTATCGGCAGCCATTTGGCGGAATTGCTGTTAGCAGAGGGACACCAGGTTCTGGCCATCGACAATTTTGCGACGGGCAGCAAGGACAACATGCGGACTTTCGGCACGCATAACAACTTCCGATTCGCCAAACTCGATATCCGCGACCCTTCCTCCCTACAGCCCTTGATGGAGGGTATCGACTGGGTATTTCACATGGCGGCGGTGACCGGGGCGGTGCCGTCCATCGAAATGCCCAGCAAGTACTACGGCATCAATGTCTCCGGCACGTTCAGCGTGCTTGATTGCGCGCGCCGCTGCGGGGTTAAGCGGTTTTTGTTTCCAGCCTCTGCGTCTTGTTACGGCATGGCCGCGGGCGCACCGATAACAGAATTATCCGCCTTGCAGCCGCTACACCCGTTTGCTTTATCCAAACACATGGGCGAGGAAATGACGCTACATTGGGCGAAAGTATATCGGTTGCCCGCCCTCTCGCTGCGGCTCTTCAATGTTTACGGGACGCGGTCGCACAACCGCGACACGTACGGCAATGTGTTTGAGGTGTTTCTCGCGCAAAAATTGAAAGGGCGACCGTTTACGGTGAGTGGCGACGGCACCCAAACGCGCGATTTTGTGCATGTCTCCGATGTCGCCCGCGCCCTGCTGCTCGCGGCAGAATCCAAACTATCCGGGGAGGCGTTGAATGTGGGCAGCGGCGTTGCGCACAGCATCAACCAGCTCGCCGCCTCGCTGGGCGGAGAGGTGTCCTATATCCCGAAACGTCCGGGCGAAGCCGAGCAGATGCAGGCAGACACCCACAAAATTAATACGCTGCTGGGCTGGAAAGCAGAAGTGGCGTTTGACGAGGGAGTGCACCAAATGCTGGCAAAAATTGACGACTGGAAAAACACAGCGCTGTGGGACGCGGCGACCATAGAAAAAGCCACGGCACCGCTGTTCAAACATTTAACTTGCTCAGCAGTCAGAAATTAAAACAACACCGCGTTGCGAGTCGGGTTTTGTAGGTCGGGCTATGCCCGACAACTCGCACCGTTGTCGGGCATAGCCCGACCTACAAAATCGATATTTCTAACAACAGGAATTTAACACTATGGCCATATCAGACGCGGTATCCAGCTTCGACGATTTGCTCAAAGTCGCACACGCACAGCCGCAACCCCAACGCCTGTTGTTTGTGTTTGCCAGCGCGGAGCTGCCGGACAAACCGACCGAGTTGCAAAAACAGCAATATAAAGAACGCGAAGGCGGCGCGCTGGACCCGGTGATGGTGGTGGACAAACTGCCTTCTGAACTCGGCAGCTTCGAAAATCTGGTGGAAGAATCCACGCACACCGGCAAACACTGGGACATCGTGTTCGTCACCAGCATGACGGGGAAGGACGGCGTTGCGCCAACCAGCACCGAGGCGGAAGCCCCGTTGAATATCCTGATCGAGCACATCAAACTCGGCAACCTGTCGCGCGTGATCGCTTTTAACCGGCAAGGCGAGTTGCTGGTGGTCAGCCCGAATTAAACCAAGATTATCCATTAGCCAAAACGGAATTCAGAAATGCCCGTTCGTGGTGAGCTTGTCGAACCACATACACCCTTCGACAGGCTCAGGGCGAACGGTTTTTAGGCTAATGGATAATCTGGGTTAAAATTGCCCGCCATCACCGGCAAAAACGCTCAATAACACCACGTCAAACACCAGCGTCGCGTTGGGCGGGATCAAATTGCCCGCGCCTCTCGGCCCATAGCCCAAATGCGGCGGGACGACCAGTTTGCGCCTGCCGCCTACTTTCATGTTTTGCACGCCCTCGTCCCACCCGGTAATCACCCGGCCTTCCCCAAGCACAAAAGTGAAGGGTTCGTTGCGGCTCAAGCTCGAATCGAACTGCATCCCGTTGGCGAGACTGCCGATGTAATGCACGGTGACACTGTGCCCCGGTTTTGCGGTGTCGCCGTCACCTTCAACGATATCTTCGAATTTCAACCCGGAGGGACTGGTAACTTCACTCATTTTATTCTCTCCTTTTAGCGCGACCGGAAATTGACCGATCGAAAGCTATTCCATTTTTTGCAGAAATCCGTAGGTCGGGCTTTAGCCCGACAGCATTGGAATGTCGGGCTAAAGCCCGACCTACGGGAAGAATATGACCGTTTCTATCGAGCATAGACTGTGATTTTAATGCGCCGCGCCCCCGGGCGGCAAAATGCGCCGCATAAGCATAGTCTAAGCGGCATTATGGGCGTAGCCCGGTATCCCGTGGAAAGTCCGCCGCAAGCCATGCTAAATTACGCTCCACTCCATCCGGGCTACAGTATAAGCGGCTCACCAATACTTCGGATAATTAGCCTCGCGCGTCGCATTGTTATAAACCAGCGCCACGGCCACCAGGATCAGCGCGCCGAACAACGTCGGAAACCACAAAAAACTCCACGCGGGCTGCACCAGAAAAACGATCACCGGGTTGGAACCGGCAGGTGGATGCACGGTGCGGGTGAGCATCATCACCGCGATGGCCGTGCCCGTGGCGAGCGCGACCGCCCACCAGTGTGGGCCGAACCATGTAAGGAAAATCAACCCCACTAACGTGCTTAAAAAATGGCCTGCAACCACGTTGCGGGGTTGCGAAAATGGCACATCCGGATAGCCAAACACCAGCACGCACGACGCGCCAAACGACCCCAAGGTCAACGATACGGATAACATCTCCGTGGGGGCGGCCACGGCGGCGATGGCGAGAAAACCACCCAACCAGGCGAGCATAACGGCCTGATAGCTCGGTTGCGGCGGCAAACTTGCTCCATCGCCTTTGAGCTTGCGGAAAAAAGCGCGCATCCTGGGTTTATCCCGTGCTCCAAGCGCGCGGCCGCCTCATGCCCGCAATCCGGCACGCCTGCTTCACATAGCCATAAGGGAACAACTCAAACACTTTGTTGCGAGTGCCCTTCCCCAGCCGCGCTTCGAGATGCCAGATAACGTGCCGCACATCGGGAATAATTTGATGCGTTTCGTAATAGTTGCGCATGAATCGGATCACGTCCCAGTGATCTTCGGTAAGCCCGATATTTTCTTCGCGCGCGAATTCCTCCGCCACCGCTTCGCTCCAGTTATCGGGGTTGGTCAAGTAACCTTCCACGTCCAGTTCCGGTAATTTCACAGTCACTTCCATAATGTCTCCTTGCCACCAAATAAAAAATTAACCTAAAAACCGCAGTTCAGCCACGGATTAACACGGATTTTCACGGATTATTATGCGGTTGAATCACGCTCAGGATTCACCCGGAGGGTGATGCGCTTCTGCTTAACAAGTTTTTGATTTATCCGTGTTAATCCGTGGCTAAATGTTTTTCTAGGTTTAACTAAACAAGACCGATTCGACGACCAGATTCACCTCAATCGTTCCAACCGCCCCAAAATAAGCTTGGCGGTGATTTGTCGTTCCATTGTACCGGGTAATGCGCCAATCCCGGCACCAGCCGGCTCCAAATCATCGCCACTATCGCCAGTATTAGCACGCTCTGACCCACCGGTTGCCAGAGCGCGAAAAAATCGGCGTGAGCATGTACCATAATTAAAGGATTGGCACCTGCCGGGGGGTGTACGGTCCGGGTGACGAGCATAAATACCAGCGTCAATACCACTGCCAGCACGTAAACCCAAAGCGATTCGCCAAAAATTTGGAAGCAGACTATACCGATAAACGCGCCACCCAGATGTCCCCCGAACAACGCGCGCGGTTGCGCTGCCGCAGCACGGGTGAGACCGAACAGAAACACGGCAGTCCCCCCCAGCGACGCGAGAAAAACCGGCGGCGCGGGCAAGTCCGCACTCCAGAGCACTAACCCGATAGCCGCTGCCGCGCCCGCCGCGCAAGCGGACAAGCGCCCGATCGCTGTGATAATGCCTGTCATCCAAGAAAGCGCAGGTTATACCAATTCTCGATAGAAACGACCATAATTTCCCCGTAGGTCGGGCTTTAGCCCGACGTTCCACCGCGCTGTCGGGCTAAAGCCCGACCTACGAATTCACGCTCTTTTTAATGAGAATAGAATTAGCCGCCAATGTAAGACATTTCCACTTTGCGCAATGGAATGATCTTGGCCGCGCGCATCGCCGGGTTCGCGCGTATTTCAGAGTAGCGGTCAGCGCGTTTTTGCCAGACAGACCCAATGGCGTGCGCGATGGCTTCATCGCTCGCGCCACCCCGCAACAAATGCTTCAAGTCGTGTCCGCGCGTGGCGAACAAACAGGTATAAAGCGACCCATTCGCCGACAACCGCATCCGCGTGCAGTCGCTACAAAATGCCTCGGTGACCGAGGCGATAACACCGATTTCACCGCTGCCATCCTGATAACGCCAGCGTTTGGCGACCTCCCCCCGATAATTTTCTGCCGCCGCCACCAACGGCAGTTCGGCATGGATACGCGCCACGACTTCGCGCGACGGCACCACTTCATCCATGCGCCAGCCGTTGCTCGCGCCCACATCCATGTACTCGATAAAACGCAACACGTGGCCGCTGCCTTTGAAGTGTCGCGCCATGTTAACAATGTCGCCATCGTTGATACCGCGCTTCACCACCATGTTGATCTTTACCGGTGTCAAACCGCCTTGCCTGGCGATTTCGATGCCGCCCAATACCCGCGAGACCGGAAAGCCCACGTCGTTCATGGCACCATAGGTTGCGTCGTCGAGCGCGTCCAAGCTCACCGAAATGCGTTTCAGCCCGGCTGTTTTTAATGCCTGGGCTTTCTCGGCCAGCAACGAACCGTTGGTGGTGAGCGTCAAATCCAGTCCATCTATGGCCGCAAGCTGAGCAACCAACTGTTCCAGATTTTTACGCAGCAACGGCTCGCCGCCAGTCAGACGGATTTTTTCGACACCGAGGTGCTTGAATATTTTTGCGAGCCGCGTAATCTCCTCAAACGACAACAGTTCTTTGCGTTCCAAAAAAGCGAAATCCCGACCAAACGCCTCTTTGGGCATGCAATAAACACAGCGAAAATTGCAGCGGTCGGTCACCGATATACGCAAATCGCGCAACGGCCGTCCCAAACTGTCCAGTAGCGTCATAAAATCCACGTGACTCGATTAACAAACATGGTTGAGATTTGAAGTATGCAGTCACGCATAAAACGTCAAATCGACAATAGTGCGTAAACGATCAACAGCACGGTAGAAATGACGGTAACAATTACGCCCATCACAAAAAATACCGCCATTACCCCCCTGAGGCGTTCTGGACCTATCATTATTTTCCCCTTGAGCGTTAACCCAACACACCGCAAGTATTTTACACACCATTATTTGGTGCCGCCCGATGATGTTGTCGGTGCCCATAACAAATTCGTAATCAGCGCTTTAATAAGACCGATAAAAGTGACCAGCCAAGCCAGCAAGGCCACATAAATAAAGGCCTCGGGAATGGCTTTTAGAAAAGGCAGGTCGAGCGCGAGCGATAGCTGGTAGGTGCAAACCGTGTACATGCCGAACGGAAATACCATGCCCCATTTCATCGGGTTATACACAAACGGAAAACGCTTGATCAGATGCCGCCATAAAACCAGCAGTAGCAGCAAGGGTATCCACCAAGTTGCGGTCGCCCAAAACAATAGGGTCAATCCCTTGATGAATGGCAACAACTCTGCAAGGAAAGCCGCCGCATTGGCGTGGGCGACCAGCACCGTGCCTGCGAGTGTTGAAATCGCAACCGAACCCATGTTGATCCAATAAGGCGGGGTGAGTTCGGCAGGCTCCATCGTGAAAAAAGTGAAGCGATAAAATATCAGCGTGATGATCAGGACATACAACATCCCCGCTGCCAGCCATATCGCCAGCGAAAAAAACAGGGTAATTTCCTGATACGCTAAAAAATAGCCGGAGAGCTGCGCGCTCAGGATGGACAAAGATTGTGCCGCCACCACCGCCAGCAGCCAACTGCCGTTTACCCCTTTTTCCAGCGGGGGTTTGGCGCGCTTGATCGTAAGCACGGCAAACACGCCGTAATTCAGCGGCAGCCATAAGCCGCAGGCAAAAGCAAACAGCAGCGCGGCCGTTGGCTCACCGCCACCGAAAAGCAAAAATTGGCTGCCGAGTACACTGGTGGCCGCCACCGTCGTAAAAAAGGTAAAGCAACGGTTATGATCGAATAGGTCTGCCAGCACGGCCTGCGGGTGATAAATCAGCTTGGCGACGGTCAGCAAACAGAGCGTGGCATAGCAAACGATGTTTAGCCAAAACAATAATTGCCCGATAGCCACCATGCCCAATTGCTGCGCCGCAATTGAGACGATGCCAGTGGCCATGACCAAGCCGAAATAGGCGGGGTGCAGCTTGGCGAGATTCAAATCCATTTGCATACTCCGCCAAGCTGTGGAACAGCGCTGGTCAAATCGATTAAAAGGACAACGGTGCTTTGGACATGGCCGCGCTGGCCGGCCCCAATTTACCGATGGCCAATTCCGACACCGACCTGGCCTGCATGGCATCGAACTCTGCTTGGGTGATGTAGCGATGCGCCAGCGGAAACACCACGTTATCCTCGCGGAACAAATGCAGACGCAACAATTCCACCAGGCTCTTGCCTTGCTCCAGCGCAGAATCCAGCACGATCAGCCTCGACCTTTCGTCGGGCAGGCGAAAAGCCAACCCGAGGAAATTCAGTACCACGGTAGAAAGCTGCATCGCCTTGACGTGCTCGTCTTCCATCAAGTCGATGGCGGTGGTGGGCACTTTGCCTTTACCAAATTCGCCGGCCTCGATCAACCGCTGATGCAGAATCGGAAACAATATCCTCTCCTCCCGCTGGTTGTGCGGCATTAGCTCGACATCGTAGAAATGAAAAAACTGCTTCAGCTTGAAGTCGAGTTCCTTGGTAAAACCGTCCTTTTGTATCTCCAGAATAGCATTTTCAAAATTATTAAGTTCCGTCAAAAATACGGCATGGTCGTCAAAAAATTGGCGCAGAAAAGGGTGTGCATCTTCCGGTTTCAAAGCGACTGTCGCGGGCGGCGCATACGCGCCCGGAGGATCCATCGCGGAAATCCCTTCTCCCTCCACCCCTTGTTCCGGCTGCTTCTGTATCGGGTCGGAAATTTTCAGATTCTTGATGTTGATGATGCGACCGCTTTTCGCTTTTTCGCTGACAACTTGCATGGTAGCTCCTTATAAATTACTCACCAGTCCTGATTTTGTTGGTCGGGCTATGCCCGACCAACTCTCACCGTTGTCGGGCATAGCCCGACCTACAAAACTACAAAAATCAAAACCGGTTAAACACAGAGGAAACAGAGGTAACAGAGGAAACCCAAAAAAATTTATCGCGCACCGTCAGCGACCTTGTTTTTACCCCTCAAGGGGGTATTGAAAAGAATCCTCTGTTACCTCTGTTACCTCTGTGTGAAATGAATTTCATATATGCGGCGGATGAAAATACGCGCCCCACGATTTTTTGTTGCAGCTTGTCGCCTTAATTGCTGGTACTGAGTAAGCCGAACTCAGGTATTTCTCGGACGATGCTTGGACCATTCCGAACTGGCACTGCGCACTTTCCTGGGATCCCAATTCCAGATCACTTCCTGATAGGGGCGCAAAATATAGTGAAAGGGCGCGACCAAGAAATGCACCAAGCGGGTGAAGGGCACCATGCCGATAATCAGAAACGCGCCTACAACATGCGCCTTGATGACTGCGGGCATCGAGCTTATCGCCTCGATTTGCGGGTTGAGCTTAAATATGGACCACAGATAGGGCGACAAATCGGATGCAAACCATGAAGAACCCCAGCGGTAACCTAACGCTATCCACAAGCCAAAAATAATTTGTGTGATCAGCATTGCTTCAATGGTGACATCCATGCGAGTCGTGACCACTTGTAAGCGGGGATAGCGGAAACGGCGCACCAGCAAACCGCTCAGCCCAACCAACACACTCATACCGAACATGTATAACGTCACTTGCAGGGCCACGAGCCGCACCGGGTTGCTGTTCCACGCCAGCGTTGCGCCGGGAAAGAGAAAAATGAACAAGTGCGCGAAGAACAGCACCAGGATGCCCCAGTGGAACATCATCAGAAAATACCACCCGCCGCGATTCTCGAGAAACTGGGAAGACAACGATGAGTATTTGAAGCCAGATGACCGGTAGCGGTGGATGGTGCCCACCAGAAAAATCACGATTGCAACGTAGGGCAGCGCGATGAAAAGCAGGTTATTGAGTGCGTTCATAATTTAATCTCCTCTCTAATTATTGAGAATTACATAATTCAAGTCAGTCAGCGCGGGAACGCTCCCACCCTCTGGTGTACTTTCTAAGCATTGGCTAAGCGGCATGAAACCGCCGCAAGCCACTGCTTATCCCCGGCCCTCTCCCTCAAGGGAGAGGGTGAGAACGGACCTAATCCGCTAACGCGAATTAGGTAAATATCAATAACGGTCTAACTGTCGCAACCGCTGTTGACCGGGTTAGCGTCCATTTCGATGTCCATTTCTTTTTTGACTTGCCCGAGAAAATCTTGTGTTTGCGGGCGGCTACCGCTTTCCGCTATCAGTACCAGCATTTCTTGGGTGATGTCAAAATCCCTCGCCAATATATAAAGCAGCGCGTTGAGCGTCCGGCAATAAATGGTGGGGTCGCTCCCCGGCGCGCGATCTATCAGCGTCCAATAGTGCTGCTCATAATTCTCGTCTTTTTTCTGCGCCCGGTCAGAATCGAATTCCCGGATCATCAGCAGCAATGCGGGCACCACCAATTGCAACACCATTTCTCTTATCAATCCGGGATCGTCGAGTTTGGCGATGAGCCGCAAAACATTGGGCAGGTGATCTCCCAGTTCGCCCCGGCAGTCGTTCTGCAAGCGCCGGTGCTCCTGGTTCATGCTGGCCAACAGCGCGCCGCGCTTGTAGTCGTCGCCGAACAATACATAGCCCACATCCAGCGTGGTTAAGGATTGCACGTCAAACGTGCGCGTATGCAACTCCTGGAGGTCGATGGTGCGCTGCGGCATGACCTTGAGAAAATATTCCACCTCTTCCGCCGCTTCCGGATAATCGTCGCGCAACATATCCAGCGTCACCTGTCCGCGCGCGGAAAAATCGGTGCGCGGAAAATCGAACAAATCAGCGACATGGGCATAGTGATCGCAATTCATTTGCGGGTTGACCTGCACACTTTGAATGCCGGAACCGCGCTCGGTAACCTCGCTTTTCATAGGCTGCATCACATACCCCTCGACATGGTACCTTCCTTGAAGCCGAAGCCCACATCGCCTTTGCGATCGCCGGTGAATTCCAGCATATCCACCGCCTGTTCGCGGTGCGCGGCGGGAATGGCAAAGCGGTCATCAAATTTCGCCAGCGATGTCAGGTAATAAATATCCTCGGCCATCTGCGGGGTGTAACCAACTTCGGCGAGTGCGGCCATGGCTTTTTCCTCGGTGATGTCGCCCACCGTTTTCCAACGGCGGTAAATACGCACCGACAGCAGTTTCTTCAAACGGTTGCTGATGACATCTTCATTCCCCACACTCAACAAACTGGCAAGGTACTTCATCGGAAAACGCGCCTGGTCCACCGTGCCGAAAATTTCGTTGATACTGGTGTCATAGAGCCAATCGTCATCCCAGATTTTGGCGTGGGAGGCCAGTTTTGCGTTCTGCGCGCTGTTGTCGACGACTTTGACCGAGGCCATGACGGGGAGCAGCGGCGGCACATAAAACAACATCGGCAAGGTTCTGAATTCGGCGTGCAGCGGCAGCGCCAGCTTCCACACTTTCACGTATTTGTAGGTCGGGGAATTCTGCGCGGCGGCGATAGTGGAATCGGCGATGCCGTTGGCCTTGGCGGCGGCGATGACCTTGGGATCAAACGGATCCATGATCATGCTCATGTGGTTGTCAATCAGTTTGTCGTCGGGAGAAGAAGCGACTTCGTGAATTCGATCCGCGTCGTAAAGCAACACGCCGAGGTAGCGGATGCGACCGACGCACGAGTGCATGCACGCGGGGGCCAGCCCGGCCTCGATGCGCGGGTAGCACAAAATACATTTCTCGGATTTGCCGGTATGCCAGTTGTAATAGGTTTTCTTGTAGGGGCAAGCCGTGACGCACATGCGCCAGGCGCGACACACGTCCTGGTTGATCAGCACCACCCCGTCTTCGCCGCGCTTGTAAATCGCGCCGGACGGACAAGATGCCACGCAAGCCGGGTTCAAGCAGTGATTGCAGATTCGCGGCAGATAAAAGAAGGCCATTTTTTCCAACTGGAACATGGCTTCCTGCTCGGCGGTAGTCAGGGCTTTCATGTTGGGGTCTTGGCGCGCCAAATCTGGCGTACCGCTCAAATCGTCGTCCCAATTGGGTCCCATTTTGATGTCGATGGGTTTGCCGGTAATCAACGAAACCGGTCGCGCGGTGGGCTGGTCGTCCATCGCCGGCGACTCGATCAAATCGAGATATTTATAAGTGAACGGCTCGTAATAGTCGTCGATGACCGGCAGGTTTGGGTTGTGGAATATGCTCAACAAACCTTTCTGCTTGCCCGCACCCTTGAGACCGATTTCGCCCTTGCTATCGCGTTCCCAGCCGCCCTTGTAGATCGACTGATCTTCCCATTTGGTCGGGTAGCCCAATCCCGGCTTGGTTTCGACGTTATTCCACCACATATATTCCGCGCCCTTGCGGTCCGTCCAGATGTTTTTGCACGCCAGCGAGCAGGTGTGGCAACCGATACATTTGTCCAGATGGAACACCATCGAGATTTGTGAGCGTATGTTCATATTAGTGTCTCGCTAAAATTACAGGTTTGTAAAAAGTTTTTGTAGGTGCGGTGCTCTACCCGACAACTCGCACCGTTGGCGGGCATAGCCCGCCCTACAAAATCATGTCGAATGTCGCCTATATTTCAGACTGGCCGGTTTTATTCGTGACAATTCGTTAACATTCGTGTCATTCGTGGTAGGCTTTTTTGCAGTCTTTTAGAACACCACCTTGTCCATACGCTTCACTGTCACGTGCGTGTCGCGATTCGGGCCGACGGGACCCCAGTAGTTAAAGCCGTAGGAGAATTGCCCGTAGCCCCCCGCCAAATAGCTCGGTTTCAAACGGATACGGGTAAAGCTGTTGTGTCCACCCGCACGCTTGTTGCCCCTGACTTGCGACTTGGGGATGCCCACGGTGCGCTCGGGGATGTGATAAACGATGCACACACCTTTTGGGATACGCGAGCTGACGCAGGCGCGGGTGCAGTAAACCCCGTGATCGTTATAGACTTCGACCCAGTCGTTGTCTTTTACCCCCAACTTCGCCGCATCTTTCTCGCTCAGCCAGCAAGGCTCGCAACCGCGCGACAACGTCAACATCCGCAGCGTGTCCATGTAGGTCGAGTGGATGTGCCACTTGCCGTGCGGGGTCAAGCAGTTCAGCACGATGGTCCCCGGTTTTTCGGTTTTCAGCGTTTCTTTCAAATCGCCGAACGATTCAGTGTTGGGCGAGGGTTTGAACGTCGGCAAATTCTCGCCGTAGGCGATATACATATCGTGATCGAGATAAAAATGCTGCCGCCCGGTGAGCGTACGCCACGGCACCAGCCGGTCGACGTTGTAGGTGTAGGCGCAATAAGCTCTGCCGTTGGGCATGATCCCAGACCAAGCCGGCGCGGAATTGTAGCGGCGCGGTTGCGACTGCAAATCGGCGTAACGTATTTTCACGTCCTTGCTGCCCTCCGCCAGATCCGCCAGTTTCAGGCCAGTCTTTTTCTCCATGTTCTGGTAGGCGCGGTAAGTCAATGTGCCGTTGGTCAAAGTGGAAAGATGCATGATCGCGTTGCACACCGATTCGTCCTCTTTCAGCGAAGGCAGCACCGTGCCGTTGATACGCTCGACCGGGAAATGGTTGGAGGTAATCATTTCGTCGTATTCGGCCTCGCACATATAATGCACGCCGTGCGCGCTCAAACCGTTGGCTTTGACTTTATCGCCCAAGGTAATAAAGCGGTTGTACAACTCGGTGTAATCGCGGCGCACCACCGACAACTTGTGCATGCTCTTGCCCAGCACCGGCTCGATTTCCCCTTTGTACCAATCCTTCATGGTCGGCTGGGTAATCTCGTCGGGCGTATCGTGCATCAGCGGTGTGGCGACGATGTCCACCTCGATTTCTTTCATGTGCTTCTTGGCGACTTCGGCGGTAACTCTGGCGAGCTCCTTGAAAATATTCCAATCCGTCTTGGATTCCCACACCGGCGGCACTGCGGCCGACAGCGGATGGATGAAGGAATGCAGGTCGGTGCTGTTCAAATCCGCCTTTTCGTACCACGATGCCGCTGGCAGGACGATATCCGAATACAGCGCGGACGAGTCCATGCGGAAGTTGAGATCGACCACCAAATCCAATTTGCCTTTGGGTGCAACGTCGTGCCATTTGACTTCCTTGGGGATATCCGGAGAATCTTTGGCGATCAAGTTGGAATGCGTACCGAGGTAATGCTCGAAGGTATATTCGTGCCCTTTCATGCTGCCGGTGATGGCGTTACCGCGCCAGATATACCAGACGCGCGGATGATTTTCCGGTGCTTCGGGATCGGCGATCGAGTATTGCAGGCTTTTGTTTTTGAGCCTTTGAAACACGGTGTCGATAATCGCCGCATCATCCTTGGCACCCGCAGCCACCGCATCGCGCCCCAAATTCAGCGTGTTTTCCTTGAACTGCGGGTAGAACGGCATCCAGCCGTTGCGCACTGCGGTGAAAATACTGTCGGCGGTATGCTTGTCGGTAATCTCGTTTTTATGCACCGAGTTGTAGCGCGAATACTGGCCGTCATAGCGGTATTGGCAGGTGTTCATGTAATGCCACAGCGGTGCCTGCTGCAAGCGGCTGGGGGGATACCAGTCCTTACCCAAGGCGATGGTGCTCCATGAATCCTGCGGCGCGAGCTTTTCCTGCCCGACGTAGTGATTCAAACCACCACCATTTTTACCGCAACAACCGGAGAGCATCAGCGCCATCGCGCCGGCGCGATACATCAAATTGCCGTGATACCAGTGGTTGACACCGGCACCGACGATGATCATGCACTTGCCTTTGGTGATGTTGGCGGTATTGGCCCACTCTCTGGCAAAACTCAACACAGTTTTAGCGTCGATGCCGGTAAAAATTTCCTGCCATGCCGGGGTATAGGCATCGTCCTTAGCGGCGTAGTCTTTGGGGTAATCGCCGCCCAAGCCGCGACTCACGCCATATTGCGCCATGATCAAATCGTAAACCGTGGTTACCGCGACTTTGCCGTTGACGGTCTCGACGTACTTGACCGGCACGTCGCGCCACGCCTTTTTGTCCAGACCGAACTCGGTAAACTCGGTTCTCAGCACCCCATCGTTGCCGTTCAGCAAGGTCAGCATCGGATCATAAGGCGCATCGTCGAGCGTGTTCTCGAGCTTGATGTTCCACTTGCCCAGTTCTTTGCCGTGACGGTGTCCCATCGAGCCTTTCGGCACCACATATTTGCCGGTATCGGCATCGATATTGAGAAATTTCCATTCGCCGTTTTCGATGTCCTTATACTCGGCAAGCTCGTTCGCGCGCAGCAATTTCCCCGGCGTATAGCCGCCTTCCACTTTTTTCAACTCCACCAAGAAGGGGCTGTCGGTGTATTGTTTGCAATACCCCAAGAAATAAGGAACCTGCTTTTCGTGGTGGTACTCTTTGAGAATGACGTGCGTCGCGGCCATCCAAAACGCGCCATCACTCCCCGCATGCAGCGGCACCCACTGATCGGCGTACTTGCATACCTGGCTGAAATCCGGAGAAAACACCCACGCCTTGGTGCCGTTGTGTCGCGCTTCCGCAAAAAAATGCGTGTCCGGGGTGCGCGTCATGTTCAAGCACGCGCCCATGTCGGCGATCAATTTGGAGTTAAACCAATCCGCGCTTTCGCACACGTCGGTCTGCTCGCCCCAGATTTCCGGAAATGCCGGCGGCAAGTCGCAGTACCAGTCGTAAAAGCTGAGGTTAACCCCGCCAAACAGTTGCAGGAAACGGCTACCCGCCGCGTAGCTGATCATCGACATGGCCGGAATCGGCGAAAAGCCGATGACGCGATCGGGACCATATTTTTTCGCGGTATAAATGTTCGCCGCTGCCATCAACTCTAAAATTTCGTCCCACGAGACTCTGCGGAAGCCGCCTTTGCCGCGCGCCCACTGGTACTTTTTGCGCGTCTCGGTGTCGTTCTGCAAGGCTTCCCACGCCAGCAGCGCATCGCCGGTTTTCTCTTTTTGTGCGCGGAAAGCGTCGATCAACGCACCGCGTATCAACGGATATTTGATACGCAGCGGGCTGTACAAATACCAGGAAAAAGAGATTCCGCGCTGACAACCGCGTGGCTCGTAGGGTGGCAAAGAGTCTTCGAGCAGCGGGTAATCGAGCATCTGCGTTTCCCAAACCACCACGCCTTCCTTGACGTGTATCGCCCAAGAGCAGCCACCGGTGCAATTCACACCATGCGTGCTCCTGACAATACGATCATGCTGGAAACGATTGCGGTAAAACTCCTCCCATTTGCGGGTTTCGGGTGAAATGATGTCGGTGATCCAAGTCATTTTAGGCTCCTGTTTTTTTCGGTTGCTACGGTGACTTTTAGGGAAACGCTGATTTAATCAGTTTCTCTGCATAATGCAGGGGCGGGTTCTAAACCCGCCCAGCGCACGGGCGGGTTTAGAACCCGCCCCTACCAGTCAATCTGATTAAATCAGCGTTTCCTTAGTTTTGTTTGATGCTTGTCCAAAAATTATTCGCGCGGCTCGGATTTAACTTGCCGTTCGAACATGTCATGCATAACTGCGGTTTTCTTGCGGCGACGGCCGATCATCGAAACCAAGCCGACCAACAACAACATGCCACCCGTGCCCGCGCCAAATAACCCCCACCCATAGTCTCTGGGTTGCTGCCAGGCGTGTTCTTTATCAGCCTTCTGCAGGAACGCGACCAATGCCTGAACTTCGTCATCTTTCAACGCCTTGCCGCCCTCGTAGGCAGCCTGCATCACCGGGAAGGGCGATCCGCCCACAATGGCGCGCACATTTTCCCTACCCATTTTAGAAAATACCGAGGTCAACTCCGGCGCCAAAACACCGCCGCCGATCACCGCATCGTTGTTAACGTGGTGGCAGGCGTTGCATGATGCTGGGCCGTTATTTGCAAAACGTACCCTACCTTCATAAAGGTCTCCACCGAGCTTGATTTCTGCTGCGGTTGGCTCAGCCGCCACAAGGGGCGCTGCTGCCGCAGTTGTCGCCGCCGCTGCCAGCATCACCGTGCCTTTGCTTGCCGCCGGGCTTGTGCCGACATCTTTAATATGCGCCAATATTTTTTTAATTTGGTTGTCCGACAGCGCGTGATCCGGCATGTTGGTTTTTTTGTATTGCTCATAAAGCGCGACCGCATCCTTGTCGCCTGACGAAATCAGTGTCTTGGAAGATTTGATAAATTGCAGCAACCAAACCTCTTTGCGCCTGTCGCCGACTCCGGATAAATCGGGCCCCACTTTTTCCCCGCCACCGATGCTGTGACAGGTCACGCATTTTTGCTCGAATATCTGTTTGCCGGTTTCTTCTGCCACCGCGCTGGAGGACAGCGCCACACTGCCAGCGGCGAACAACACGCCAATCCGAAACGCGAATCCGAACTTTAATGCTTTAAACAAATAACTCATGCACCCTCCTCTCAGGTTTAAATCTAAAATTTTCGCGCCTTTCCGTCCGTGTATCGTTGCCGCGCTTCTGGTCGATTGCAACCTTTCCCCTACGTCTATAAGCAACTATCGAGCCAGATACGATATTCCATTATTTCAAAAGAACATTCTTAAAAAAACATGAGCGATATAAATAAATCACATCACAAAAAGTTTCTTCAAGGTAACGAAAAAAATCGCAGAGCATAAGAACGTTACCGATTGGTAACGCGTTTAACCAAGCAGCAGCATCGCTCTGGATTAACAGTTTGTCGAATTATCTACCCAGCCCCGTCATCCCCGCGAAGGCGGGAAGTAGGGCGGAAAAGCGTAGCGCCTTCCGCCGTATGTGTGCGGCCATTCGGCGGATTATGGGCGTAGCCCGGTATCCGCCCTACTTCCCACCTTCGCGGGAATAGCCTGCCCTCGAATGCTTGAGTCGGGGGACGGCAAGTTGAGTTGTTGAAATAAATTCAACGGACTGTTAGTACGCTTTGTATCCCAAGTATTTCCCGCTCATGGTGATTTTCACGCGATCGCCTTTGGGGTCTGGCTGGCGCTCAATTTTCATGTCGAAGTCGATGGCGCTCATAATCCCGTCACCAAATTCCTCGTGGATAATATCTTTGATGGATGTGCCGTAAATCTGCACAATTTCATACAATCTGTAAATCAAAGGATCGGTGGGAACACTTTCACCGAGTGATCCTTTGTAAGGGGTAACTTGCAGCAGCGCCACCGCCTCGCTGTTGAGCTTGAGCAGCTTGCCTGCCGCTTCGGCCTGCTTTTGGGTCATGGCCATCTGCCCCAGCAAGGCAGCCGCAGTCCATTCTTTGCTCTGCCCCACGACTTTAGCGAGCGCGGGCCAAGTTATTTTTTTGCTTCTTTTTGCGGCGATCACCATTTGAGTAACATCGTTGCGGTCCATAGCACTCCTCCAGAAATTATTTGCCCGTCGAAAGATAAACTAGATTTGTCGTGATTTTGTAGGTCGGGCTATACCCGACAACGGGGTGGGTTCGTCGGGCATAGCCCGACCTACAAAGCCGTTTTTTTGTGTCGGATAATGCAAGACTAGCAGCCCGTTTTTATGCGGCAAAGTCGGTCTCGCCGACCCTCACGCTTTGATAGGCCGCGCGCTTCAGCTCGGACATCGGATAAATTTCCGCTTCCTCTGGGTCGTCTCCCAGCCCCGGCGATACGATGGGGGGGTGCTTGGTCTCGACATCCAGAAGCACTTGGCCTCTCGCGTAGGTTTTGGAACGCGACACCAGAAAATCCACCACGTGATTGCGGATTTTGTAGTACTGCGGATCGTGGTGTATGTTGTGCCGGGTCAGCGTCTTGGGCATAGTGATCTTGACCACCTCGGCGATTTGCGCGTGCGGCCCGTTGGTCATCATAAAAATTTTATCTGACAGCAAAATCGCTTCATCCACGTCGTGCGTCACCATGAATACGGTCTGGTGTGTTTCGGCGCATATCCGCAACAACTCTTCCTGGATCACGCCGCGCGTCAAGGCATCGAGCGCGCCGAAGGGTTCGTCCATGAGCAGCATTTTGGGTTGTATCGAGAAAGCGCGCGCAATACCGACGCGCTGTTTCATCCCACCCGATAACTGCGACGGTTTCTTGTTTTCGCCACCGGTCAGCCCCACCAAATCGATGTATTTCTGACAGTGGATATCCACCTCGTCATTGCTCCATTGCGGCCATTTGGATTTGACCGCGAAGGCGATGTTTTCTCTGACGGTCAACCAGGGCATCAGCGCGTGTCCCTGAAACACCACACCGCGATCCAGGCTGGGGCCAGAAACTTCGATTCCATCCATCACCACATGACCGGTGGTTGCGTCGTCCAACCCGGCCAGCACGTTGAGAATGGTGGACTTACCGCAGCCGGAATGCCCGATAATGCAGATAAATTCGCCTTTCTTGATATGGAAGTGGACATCCTCAAATACCGCCGTACCCAAGTGGCCTTCCGCATCCGGGTATCTTTTGCTAAGGCCATCAACTTGCAGAAAAGCGTGCGCGTTATTATTCAACATAGGACACCATTTTTTGAAATTTACCGAAAATGAAATCCAGCATCATGCCGACGATGCCGATCATTAAAATCGCGAAAATCACGCTGGGCAACGACAAATTGTTCCACTCGTTCCAGATGAAGTAACCGATACCGGTTCCGCCCACCAGCATTTCCGCCGCAACGATGACCAGCCAGGCGATCCCCATCGAAATCCGCATTCCGGTCAATATGGTCGGCGCGGCGGCGGGCAGGATCACCTTGAAGGCGCGGCGCATTGCGCCCACTTCCAGCACGCTGGCCACATTCAGCCAGTCGCGCTTGACGCTGGCGACACCGTAAGCGGTGTTGATCAACATCGGCCACACCGAGCAGATGAAAATTACGAAAATAGAAGCCAGCGGCGCATCCTTGATCGTATAAAGCGCCAACGGCATCCAGGCGAGCGGCGAGATCGGTTTCAACACTTGGATGTAGGGATGCAGCGCGCGTTGCATCAGCGGCGACATGCCCACCAGAAAGCCCAACGGTATAGCGACTATGGCAGCGAGGGTAAAGCCAGAAAGCACGCGCATGATCGAATACGCCAACTGGATGCCGATACCTTTATCGTTGGGCCCGCGATCATAAAACGGGTCGCTCAACTGCGCCCACGAGGTACTGCCAACCTGCCCGGGTGTGGGCATCCCCGACGTGTTTTTGCTCGCCCCTCCCATCATCTTGGCGTACTCGGCATCTTCGCCGCTGATCACGCCGCGTTCGACCGGCTGGGTAAAGTACCCCCAGATCAGTATGAACGACACTAGGATCGCGATCGAAATAAAGGTCGCTTTAAAGCTCATCGGCAGCTTGGCTCCGCTAGATTTTTTCATCACACATCCCTCCTCAATTTGAAGCTTTTCAAATACGCATCCGGCTTGGCGGAATCAAACTCTTTGCCCATAACGCTGAACTTTTTATAGTTGGCGTGGCGGGTGACGGGGGGTTTGATTTTGAGTTCGGCCATGAATTTGAGCGCGTCGGTTTCCAGATAGATTTGCTTGGCGATGTCGTGGTATTTGACATCGCCTTTGATGTAGCCCCAACGCTTCATTTGCGTCAGCATCCACACCGCGAGCGAAGTCCACGGCACCGGATCGAAGTCGATACGCCGCGGGTCGTTCTGCACCGTACCCAGGCCATCTGGATATCTGCCGGTATAAACCTGCTCCAACACCGGGATCGGGTTGTTGAGATAATTTGGCACCGACATGATTTTGGCGAGGTCCAGCCGATTTTTCGTTTCCTGACAAAAGGCCGCCCCTTGCAGTTGCGCGCGGAACAGCGCGGCAAAGGAGTTGGGGTTTTTGGTGATAAATTCCTCGGTCGCACCAAACGCGCAACAGGGGTG
>Ga0209824_10000655_pt1 | contig 20900 bp, 24 predicted proteins | sample VDWuncwatermetaG_FD_184124 | JGI IMG/M metagenome (GOLD analysis project Ga0209824, IMG submission 184124) | Wastewater microbial communities from Netherlands to study Microbial Dark Matter (Phase II) - VDW unchlorinated drinking water (SPAdes)... ... | reverse complement strand
GAAGTCAAGCGCGTGGAAAAAAAGCTTAACAACCGGCCGCGAAAGTGCTTAAACTATGCCACACCAAGCGAAGTGCTAAGTGGTGCAATAGCTGGTGGAATGTAGGTATGAATAAAAGGATTAAAAGCAGTATATTTCTGATATTGATGGTTGCCATTGCATTGGGCAGCTCAATATATAAGAAAACGCACAAGATTGAGAAATGCGATTTTGACGGCGTTCACATCAAACCTATATATCAGGTAGATATAATCCTGAAAAATGATGCAGTAAAAAAGTTTGATTCTATATACTGCACTTATATGTGGCTCTCTCAGAATAAGGACACTCTATCTTATGTAAGGGTTACAGACGAGGTAACAGGAGAGAAGATAGACTCATCCATTGCCTATTATGTGGATAGCGAGATTATAACGAATAATGTGAATAACAACAAGGTTCATGCATTCTTAAAACTTGAAGATGCAGAGAAGCATGCAAAAAGTTATAAAGGGAGGATTGTTAAGAATCCCTTTGAAAAGATTTTTGGAGGCGGGAATAAAGATGAAAAGAAATAATTTGAAAAAGATAATAGCTGTTTTTTTAATATCAGGAATTCTTGGTTTTTTCTTAAGTCAGGAGGGCTGCTACAAATCATCTGATAATGTAACAACAAAGCTCGGAAGTCCTGCAATGGACTTTACACTTATGGACATTGATAATAAAGAGGTGAGGCTCAGCGATTTCAAAGGAAAGGCTGTAATGCTCCGCTTCTGGTCAAGCAGGTGCCCTTCATGTAAAAAGGAGATGCCTGTTGTGGAGCAGGCATACAGAAAACTTAAAGATAAGGGCTTTGTGGTGCTGGCAATTAATATTGAAGACCCAAAAGAGGTTGCTGCAGAAACAGCAAGGAAATTGGATCTGTCTTTTCCAATCTTAATAGATAAAGGCATGACTGTAACAAAGTTATACAAGGTCTTTGCAACACCCACAAGCTTTTTTATAGATAAAAACGGTGTAATGAAGGAAAAGGTTCTCGGCGAACTTAGTGAAGAGACTATTGCCAGGTACTTAGAGGGGCTGATTTAAAATTTACCTGTACCCCTATATTCCCTTGCATACTCCACATAGACCCTTGCTGCATCCTTTATCCTTTCTAATTCTTCTGATTTCAATTGCCTGATTACCTTACCCGGCACACCGAGCATAAGGGAATTGGGCGGGACATTAAAGCCTTCTGTTACAACCGTTCCAGCGCCTATTACAGAATTTTCTCCAATCACTGCACCATTTAAAAGAATAGAACCCATGCCTATCAATACATTATCCTTAATTACAGCGCCGTGAATAATTGCCCCATGCCCGACTGTTACGCCTTTGCCTATTATTGAAGGCTTTCCAAAATCAACATGGACAACAGCATTGTCCTGAACATTGCTCTCATCTCCAATAATAATCTCTGCCATATCACCGCGCACAACAGCGCCAAACCACACACTTGCATCTTTGCCGATTGTGACAGAGCCGATAACAGTTGCATTTTTTGCAACAAAGGCAGAGGAGGCAATTTTTATTTTATCTGTTTTTTTCATTTGTTACTATTTTAGCACGAAATAATTTTCTTGTCTCCTCTGCTGTAAATAAGAGTATAGCAAAGGGGATTAATATAAGCCATACATTTAAGGAAATTGGCGTTGTAGCAAATATCCTGTTTCCCCATGGATGGTAGACAATGAATATCTGCAGCAATATCTCAAATGCTATTCCGATAAATATCAGTTTATTTGAAAAGAGGCCTATCTTAAATACAGATTCTCTAAATGAGCGGCAGGCAAAGACATTGGCAACCTGTGTTACAATTATTGCTGTAAGGCAAGCTGTTGTTGCCTGCATGTAAAGGATATTATTGGCAGGAAGCATTTCTCCCCATTGCCAGCCGCCTGATTTTAAGATATAGAAAAATCCAAATAAGCCTGCTGCTGCCTCAATTGGGCCAAGAAAAAGATAGGCACGGGTCAAGAGTTTAAGATTGAGAAGCCTCTCCTTTGGGTCTCTCGGAGGCTGTTTCATAAGATCTTCTGTGGGTTTTTCTGTGCCTAATGCCAGGGCTGGAAGCATATCTGTTCCAAGGTCAACTGCAAGTATCTGTATGATTGTTAATGGCAATGGAATCCTGAAAAGAATATAGGCAAGATAAGGCACAATCTCAGGGACAAGATGAGTAAGGATATAGCCTATATACTTCCTGATGTTTTCATAGACTGCCCTTCCTTCCTCTATTGCATTTACAATAGTTGCAAAGTTATCATCAAGCAGTATTATGTCAGATGACTCTTTTGCCACATCTGTTCCTGCAATGCCCATAGCAATGCCAATATCTGCTTTTTTTAAGGCTGGCGCATCGTTCACCCCATCCCCTGTTACTGCAACCCTTTGGCCTTCCTCTTTTAGGATTGATACTACCCGCATCTTGTGCTTAGGCGTCATCCTTGAAAATATTATCTCTTCCTCAGCCAGTTTTTCCCTAAGTTCTTTATCGCTCATCCTTACAAACTCGCGCCCCTCTATTACAGCAGGATTTCCTTTAACAAGCCCTATCTCCTTTGCAATAGCAACAGCAGTTCTGCTCGCATCTCCTGTAAGCATTATTACCTTTATGCCGGCATCGCGGCATTTTCTTATTGCCTCAGATACCTCTGGCCTTGGAGGATCTTCAATGCCGATTAATCCAACGAAGACCATGTCTGTTTCTATAGATGCAGGGGTGTATTGCAATGCGCCCCTGCTGTAGCCAGCCTCTTTGTACGCAAAGGACAATACCCTTAATCCCTTGTCCATCAAAGAGTGATAGACATCTGTTATGTCTTTTTTTAATGTTTCATCCAAGGACGTTGTTTCCCCATTTCGTAATATATATTTGCAAATGGGCAGTACGCTTTCCATAGCGCCTTTTGTGAAGGCGATATATTTAAATCTTTCTTCTGACTTCTTTCTTCTGACTTCTGTCTTCTGAACCGTGGTCATTCTCTTTCTTTCTGAATCAAAGGGTATTTCATGTATGCGCTCTGATTGTAATTCTCCGATATTTTCCCTTGCATATTTAAGGAGTGCGGTTTCTGTTGGGTCTCCTTTGTATTCGCCATTTATAAACCGTGCATTATTACAGAGATAGGCTGTCTTCAACAGGGTATTTGCCTCAACCCCTTCTTTCTTGCCCCTTGCCCCTTGTTTCTCTGCTGTCCATACCTCTTTAACCTCCATTCGGTTCTGTGTAAGCGTGCCTGTCTTGTCTGTGCATATAACTGTAACCGAGCCGAGTGTCTCAACAGATGTAAGGGTCTTTATCAATGCCTTCTTTTTTGCCATCCTCTGGCTGCCCATAGCAAGTGAGAGCGTTACTGTTGGAAGAAGCCCTTCAGGCACATTTGCAACGATTATGCCTATGGCAAATATAAAATTTTCCCAGAATCCAATTCCAATAAGATGTCCGATAAAAAAGAACAGGACGCCCATTATTGTTGACAGAAAGGCTATAATACGGGTTACCTTAACAATCTCTTTTTGTAAAGGGCTTAAACCTGCCTCAACAGCGCTTGTAAGATGTGCTATGCGGCCGAACTCTGTAGCCATGCCTGTTGCAAACACTATTGCCTTTCCTGATCCGCTTACAACTGTTGTCCCTGCAAAGGCAATATTTTTACTCTCAATTATTTCTCCTTCGCATGGTTTGTGCTGTGCAGGCACAGGTTCAGACTCGCCGGTTAAGGATGCATTATTCAGCATAAGATATGTTGTGTCTATGAACCTTGAATCCGCAGGCACCTTATTGCCTTCTGAAAGTATGATTAAATCACCTGGCACGACATCCCTTGCAGATATCTCCATTTCTTTCCCTTCTCTTATTACCTTTACATAAAAAGGGAGGAGCAGCCTTAATTTTTCAATAGATTTTTCAGCCTTGTATTCCTGCACAAATGTGAAGACAGCATTTATGAATATTACACCTGTTATTGCTAAGCCGAGTGTAAGCATACCTTCTCCTGGATGCAGAATCTCTGATAAAATAGCAAGCCCTGCGCCTATCCAGAGGAGTATGGCAAGAAAATGTGTAAACTGTTTTAGAAATCTGATGAATAGAGAGGTTTTTTTGACCTCTTCAATTTCATTCAGTCCAAATTCTGAAAGGCGTCTTTTTGCCTCTTCTTTAGTAAGCCCGTTCTCAGATGTGACAAGATTTTGAAGGGCTTCTTCTTTTGTAAGGTTATTTATTTTCATGGCGAGGTTTAAAAATTATCATATCGCAGGGAGCCTCCCTTAGCACAGCCTCTACTGGATTACCTTTCAATATAGAGCTCAAAAGGCTCCTTTCGCTTGCGCCCATTATAATAAGGTCATGCCTTTTTGAGGCAGCCTCTATTGTTATGCTTCTTGCAACAGCGCCCGGTAAAAGTTTTTCTTCATATTCAATCTTGTGTTTTTTAAGATGTTTCATGAAATCCGCAATATTTTCAGGCAGCCGCTTTTCCCATTCAATTGGCGTGATATGTATCTCTCCGTGAAGGAATTTTGTTATAGGTTTTGTTGCATGAAAGACAAAGACCTTTGAGCCGAATGCCTCAGCAATCTTTGCGATAAAATGCGCCCTTTCCTTTATATGTCCATTCCTTCCCTTTAAAGGAACAAGTATCTTATCAGGGTGAAGCCTTCCCATGTGGACAATCCTTACAAGGGCTACAGAGCACGGAAGGTTTATTGACAGCCTTCTTGCAAAGGTGCCTGCATAGAACCTCTTTTCAATATCCTCTCTTCTTGTTGCAGCAAAGGCAATATCAATGCCTTCATGTTTAACAATCTTCTCAATCTCTTTTAAAGGGCTGCCTGTCTCTGTTATGCTTTCCACATGAACATCTGCCTCCCTTGCCTTCATAAACAGTCTTTTTACAGCATCTTCTGCCATGCTGATACTTGATGCAGCCATGCCTTTTTCTGCAATAAAGCAGATGTACAGTTTTGCCCTGCAAGTCTGTGCAAGGCTCAGGGCATATCTTGCAGATATCTCTGAGTTGATGTGTTCGTTTACTGCTGCTATGATTTTCTTATACATAAGAATAATTGGAAAAGACTATTAAATGCTTACTGAGTGGTTTCTGTTTAAACACTGGATTGTGAAAATTGTATCATACATTTAAGGGAAATTCAAAGATTAAGAGGATTTGCTTTTTGGGAGTTGATAAATTTTAGTTAGTAATAGTATAATACCGCCATGTCATTAGTTTTAGGCGTTGAGACCTCCTGTGATGAGACTTCTGCTGCTGTTGTTGAGGATGGTAAAAGGGTTCTTTCTAACATCATTTCATCGCAGATAGATATTCATAACAAATACGGCGGTGTTGTGCCTGAGCTTGCATGCAGGAGGCATATAGAGATAATAAACCCTATTGTTGCAAAGGCGATTGATAAGGCAAATGTAAAGCTTGCTGCTATCAATGCTATTGCTGTAACAAACGGTCCAGGGCTTATTGGCGCCCTTCTTGTCGGCGCCTCTTTTGGCAAGGCATTGGCATACTCGCTTAATATACCATTAATTGCAGTTAATCACCTTGAGGCGCACATCTTTGCAATTGGTTTAGAGATATCTGAATTGCCATTCCCTTTTGTCTGCCTTCTGGTCTCCGGAGGCCATACGAGCCTTTATCTTGTAAAGGATTATGGCAGATACGAAGAACTCGGCAGGACTCATGATGATGCTGCTGGCGAGGCTTATGATAAGGTAGCGAAGATGCTTAATTTGGGTTATCCCGGCGGTCCTGTTATAGATAAATTGGCTTTAAAGGGCAATCCCAATGGCTTTAATTTCCCAAGGGCATTAAAGGATTCCATTGATTTCAGCTTCAGCGGTTTAAAGACTGCTGTAATGGAATATGTAAAGGGCATGAAGGTAACAGGGCTTGAAGATAAGATAAACTTATCTGATGTTGCTGCAAGTTTTCAACAGGCAGTGGTTGATGTATTGGTATCAAAGGCTATCAGTTCAGCAAGAAAAAACGTTTCAAAGCATATTGTTATAGCAGGCGGTGTTGCAGCAAACAGCCAGTTGCGAAGGGAGCTAAAAGAAAAGGCAGCAAAGGAAGGGATTGAGGTTCATATCCCTTCACATATTTATTGCACAGACAATGCTGCAATGATTGCAGGCATTGGTTATCAAAAACTTACAAGAAACAAGATTGCTGAATTAGATTTAAATCCACAGGCAGATTTAGCACTTTCAAATTGGGGCTAACTATATTATTCTCCGGTATCAATTGAAAACTTTAGGGTCTTTTTGTAGCCCCCGATAAATTCTACCTCTACTTCCCATTCTGCAGTTATATGGAGTTTGCCCTCTTCCCTTATGACAATTATATCCTCTTTTTCCAGAGGCAAATTTAGCTCTTTCGCCTTATTATACAAGTCATTTAATATGTTTTCGTCTTTAATAACCTTGGCAGCGCTAATCTTTGCCCCGGCAAGGTCCCTGAAGCTGAGATAATTCAGATAGTGGGGTAAAAGCGTGTAGCTTAGATAAATTGCTGATACAACCACCAGAATAAAAAATATCCCAATAATTTTGGAATTACCATATGAATTTGTTATAATATTGTTGTTTTTGTTCATTTTGTATAGTTATGATAATTTTTTTAGGTGTGTGATTATAAAACTTTTTTGGCTCAAAGAAAAGCAAAATCTTTTTCCTTGACAAAAGAGGGGAGGGTTAAGTATAATTCCACTGCCTAACTCTAAGATATATCAGGAAAATTTAAATAAATTAAGGGATTAGAGGATGCTGATTAAGTTAAAAGATATACCTGAGGAGGGGCTTCATTTAAAATATAAGGAGAATCCTGAGCAGCTTTCTGTATCCGGGTATGTTAATAAGGATATAGAGATAGACGCACATATTATTAAAAATGCAGATGATATATTTATAAACGGCAGTATAGAAGCAGAATTGACAATGGAATGCAGCCGCTGCCTGAAGGTATTTACAGTTACAATTAATCCCAATTTTTCTGTTAATTATATCCCTGCCTTAGAAGGCTCTGATGAAGAGGAGCTTGAGCTGAATAAGGCAGATATGGAAATAGGGTTTTACAAAGGCGGTACCTTTGAGCTTGATGATTTGATTAAAGAGCAGATTGTTCTTTCAGTGCCAATGCAGCCTTTGTGCAGTATGTCGTGTAAAGGAATCTGTCCGGTTTGCGGCCAGAATCTTAATGTAAAGGGGTGCAATTGCGGGCAGGAGAATATAAAACCACAGCTTGCAGTTTTAAAGAATTTATTAAAGAAATAGTTAGGAGGAATTTAGAAAATGGGAAATCCAAAACATAAAATATCAAAAGCAAGGAGAGACAAGAGGCGGACGCATAAATATTTAAGCGCTCCGACATTAGTTGCCTGTCCAAAGTGCAGCGAGCCAAAGCTGCCCCATCGCGCCTGTATCAATTGCGGGACCTATAAAGATAAAGAGGTAATTCTGATTAAAGAGGCCCAGCAGGCTTAAGATAAAATCATCATTATTTAATAAACATAGTTAGAAGCTCGGTGGAGCTTTAAATTCCTACCTTCGCTATTTTTTTTATACCGAAAAGGCTGGGGTTTTAAAAACGGGGTAAACAGGAGAGACATGAAGATTGCTTTAGATGCGATGGGCGGAGATCGCGCCCCTGCAGCTATAGTTGAGGGGGCAGTCCTTGCAGCAAAGGAATACGATGTTGCATTAATCCTTGTCGGCGACAAGGACGCAGTCTCTTCAGAGCTTGCAAAGTATGATACCGAAGGCTGTTCTATTTCCATTATTCATGCCTCACAGGTTGTTGACATGCATGATACGCCTTCTATGGTTATCAGAAAGAAGAGGGACTCTTCTATCTGGGTTGCAACAAAGCTTGTGAAGGATAAAGAGGCTGTTGCTGTTATAAGCGCAGGAAATACAGGCGCTGCAATGGCAGCAGCATTTTTTGTATTAGGCACAATCAAAGGCGTAGAGAGGCCTGCAATAGCAACGCTTCTTCCAACCATATCTGGCACAACCATTATGATAGATGTTGGCGCTAATGTGGATTGCAAGGCTGAGCATCTTTTTCAGTTTGCAATAATGGGTGATATGTATGCAAAGTATATATATAAGAAAACAAGTCCAAAGATAGGGCTTCTGAGCATCGGCGAAGAGGCAACAAAGGGCAATGAGGTTACAAAAGAGGCATTCGGCTATTTAAAAGAGGCAGATATAAATTTTATCGGCAATGTTGAGGGAAGGGATGTATATCAGGGCAATGCAGATGTAATAGTCTGCGACGGCTTTATCGGTAATGTTGCATTGAAAATCAGCGAGGGCCTTGCAGATGCCATTGGCAAGATGCTTAAGAAGGAGATTGCAAATACAAGATTCGGCAGATTGGGGTACATGTTTTTAAAACCAGCCTTTACCAATTTCAGGAAGAGGGTTGACTATTCAGAATACGGCGGCGCGCCTCTTCTTGGTGTTAATGGCATATCTATAATATCCCATGGCAGGTCATCTCCAAAGGCAATAAAGAATGCAATTAAAGTAGCAAAGGAATTCCATGAAAGCAAGGTCATTGAGCATATACAGAGCGATATCTTAAAGAGCATGAATATATACAAAAAGAAGAAGAATTCCAATACAAAGAAGGGCTCTGCATAAAGATGCAAAGGTCGCGGATAATCGGGACAGGCGCCTATGCCCCTTCCAGAATTCTTACAAATTATGACCTTGAAAAGATGGTCAATACCTCTGATGAATGGATAATGGAGCGGACAGGGATAAGGGAGAGGAGGGTTGCAGCAGAGGATGAGGCAACATCTGATCTTTCTATCAAGGCAGCTAATAATGCCATTGAAATGGCAGGCATAAAACCAGAGGCCATTGACCTTATAATTGTCGGGACAGTCACACCTGACATGTTCTTTCCATCAACAGCAAGCATTGTACAAAATAAGATTGGCGCCAAAAATGCAGTAGCATTTGATATATCTGCTGCTTGCTCAGGCTTTATCTATGCCTTGTCCATTGCAGACCAATTTATAAAGAGCGGTACATATAAAACAGCGCTTGTTATTGGCGCAGAGGTCCTTTCAAGGATGATTGACTGGAGCGATAGAAATACATGCGTCCTTTTTGGCGACGGGGCAGGCGCGGTTATTTTACAAGCGGATAACGGAGAGCGCGGCATCCTTTCTACGCACCTGCATACAGACGGCTCCATGTGGGATTTTTTATATACACCTGGAGGAGGCTCAAGGCATCCGATTTCTCATCAGGTGATTGATGATAAGCTTATCTATATGAGGATGAAGGGCAATGAGACATTTAAGGTTGCTGTAAAATCGCTGGAGTCAGTTGTAATAGAAGCCCTTGATTATAACAATCTGAAGCCTTCTGATATAAGCTGGATAATTCCTCATCAGGCAAATCTCAGAATAATCCAATCCATTGTAAAAAGACTTGAGATGCCGATGGAGAAGGTTGTTTTGAATATTGAAAGATTTGGGAATACCTCTGCCGCATCTGTGCCAATGGCATTGGATGAGGCAGTGAGGGACGGCAGGGTAAAGAAGAATGATATTATAATATTTGAGGCATTTGGCGCAGGGTTGACATGGGCGTCGGCATTATTAAGATGGTAGCTAAATCTTTTTGACAACGAGGATAAGGAGAATTGTAAATGATAAAGTCCAGAGTTTGTGAGCTTCTGAATATCAAATATCCGATTCTGCAGGGCGGGATGGCAAGGGTTTCTACTGCTGAGCTTGCTGCTGCTGTATCAAATGCAGGCGGCCTCGGGATAATAGGCTCTGCTATAATGACGCCTGAAATCCTAAGAGATGAGATTAAAAAGGCAAAGGAACTGACCTCAAAGCCGTTTGGTGTAAACCTTATGCTTTTGTCGCCGCAGATTAAAGAGCTTGTTGAGGTAGTAATTAATGACGGTGTGCCTGTTGTAACAACAGGCGCAGGAAACCCTGGCATATACATGGAGGCATTTCACAAAAAGGGCATAAAGGTAATCCCTGTTGTCCCCTCTGTAGCGCTTGCAAAGAGGCTTGAACGGGGAGGCGCTGATGCAGTAATTGCTGAAGGGACTGAATCAGGCGGCCATGTCGGAGAATTGACAACAATGGCATTGGTTCCTCAGGTAGTTGATGCAGTTAAGGTTCCTGTAATTGCTGCAGGCGGCATTGGAGACGGCAGGGGTGTTGCTGCTGCATTTGCGCTCGGCGCAGAGGGCGTCCAGATTGGCACAAGGTTTATCGTTGCCAATGAATGCACTGTTCATAATAATTATAAAGAGGCAGTGATAAAGGCAGGGGACAGGGATACAGTTGTTACAGGCAGAAAGACAGGTCATCCTGTGAGGATAATTGAAAACAAGCTTGCCAAGGAGTTTATGCGGCTTGAGGCAGAATGTGCGAGTGTAGAAGAGTTTGAAAAGCTCGGCGCAGGAAAACTCCGCGCTGCAACAGTTGAAGGCGATATGGTTTTTGGTTCTGTAATGTGCGGTCAGATAGCAGGACTTGTAAAAAAGAGGCAGAGCTCAAAAGAGATTGTTGAAGAGCTAATGTCAGAGGCAGAGGCAATCTTAAAGAAGCTTCAAAATAAGGTTGCGTAGATTTATAGAAATATTGCAGAATATACACCAGCTTGTCATTCCTGCGAAAGCGGAAATTCAGATGAAAAGGAACTGGATTCCCGCCTACGCGGGAATGACGGTAAGGAAGGTAGTCAATTAAAGTGGCCAAGATTGCATTTATCTTCCCTGGACAGGGTTCACAGTATCCTGGCATGGGAAAAGAGCTCTTTGAAAATTATGATGAGGCAAAAAAGGTGTTTGATGAGGCTGATAAGAGGCTCGGTTATTCTATATCGCAGCTCTGTTTTAACGGCTCAAAAGAGGCGCTTGATTTAACAGAGAATACACAGCCAGCAATATTGACAGTAAGCATTGCAGCCCTTGAAGTCCTCAAAAGACATGGTATATTACCCTCCGTTGTTGCAGGGCACAGCCTTGGTGAGTATTCAGCAGTGGTTGCAGCAGGCGGCATTTCCTTTTCAGATGCGGTTTTATTGGTTAAAAACAGGGGGAAATTTATGCAGGAGGCATATCCCGAAGGCTCTGGAATGATGGCTGCAATAATTGGACTTGACAAAGAGGCACTAAATGGTGTATGCAAAGAGGCAGCAAAAGAGGGTATAGTATCTCCTGCAAACATAAATTCGCCGATTCAGATTGTTATTGCAGGAGAGAAAAAGGCTGTTCAAAAGGCGATGGAGCTCGCAAAGCAGAAGGGCGCAAAAAAGATAGTTCCGCTTTCAGTAAGCGTGCCGTCGCATTGTAAATTGATGGAGCCTGTAGGCAAAAGATTGGAGGCTGAATTAAATAAGATTGATATTAAAAATCTAAATATGCCTCTAATTAATAATGCCGATGCAAAGGCAATTACCGATTCAGCAGAGCTTAAAGATTCACTTGTAAGACAGCTTTCATATCCTTTATTATGGGTGGATTCTGTGATGCGTATGATTGAGATGGGCATGGATACATTTATAGAGGTCGGCCCAGGCACGGTGTTGTCTGGTTTAGTGAAGAGAATAAATAAGGATGTAAAGATTTTTAATGTTGAGGATAAAAAGGGCATTGAACAATTAAAGGGGGTTCAATGGAATTGAAAGGAAAGGTTGCATTAGTTACAGGCGCTGCTCAGGGAATCGGAAAGGCAATTGCTATTTCCCTTGCCCGTGAAGGCGCTGATGTGATAATATCCGATGTCAATCTTGAGAAGGCAGAGGAGACAGCAAAAGAGATTGGCGCAATGGGCGTAAAGACCCTTGCATTAAAGGCAAATGTCGCTGATTTTGCTGAAGTAGAGGGTATGATTGACAAGGTTATAGTGGAGTTTAAAAAGATAGACATACTTGTTAATAATGCTGGCATTACAAGGGACAATCTGATTGTAAGGATGAAGGAAGAGGATTGGGATCTTGTATTGGACATAAATTTAAAAGGCACATTTAACTGCATAAAGGCTGTAATTCGGCCAATGTCAAAACAGAGGAGCGGCAAGATAATTAGCATTGCATCTATAGTAGGTGTTATGGGAAATGCAGGTCAGGCAAATTATGTTGCGTCAAAAGCAGGTGTGATTGGCCTTACAAAGAGTGTTGCAAGGGAATATGCAAACAGAAGCATAAATGTTAATGCCGTTGCGCCTGGTTTTATTGATACTGCAATGACACAGGCTCTTTCTCAGGATGTAAGGGATAGTCTTGCCAAACAGATACCAATGGGAAGGCTTGGCACATCAGAGGATGTGGCAAATGCAGTAAGGTTTTTGGCTTCTGATAAGGCAAACTATATTACTGGACAGGTAATTCATGTAAACGGCGGGATGTGGATGTAATTCCCGTTATAAAAAATTTTAAAGGAGGTGAAGGTATTAATGGCAAATGTTGATGAGAAGGTAAAAAAGATAATAGCAGAGCAGCTTGGTCTTAGTGAGGATGAGGTTAATTTTGAATCATCCTTTGTGGATGATTTGGGCGCAGATTCTCTTGACACAGTAGAGCTTGTCATGGCTTTTGAGGAGGAATTTGGCATAGAGATACCAGATGAGGATGCTGAGAAGATAGCAACGGTTCAGAATGCTATTGATTATATCAAAGAGAAGGTTTAAACAAATTCTTAGATATTTTAAATTATAGGGACGGTTGCTGCCGCCCCTATATTATTTAATGGGCTTGGAGGTGATTCTCTGAAGAAAAGGGTTGTTGTCACTGGATTAGGCATGTTGACCCCGCTTGGCATAGGGGTTGAAAAAAGCTGGAATGCCATGTGCAGAGGCGAGTCAGGCATAGACAAGGTTACGCATTTTGACGCAAAGGACATGACATCCAGAATTGCAGGCGAGATAAAGGGTTTTGATCCTGCTGACTATATTGAGCAGAAAGAGATAAAGAAGATGGATAGGTTCATCCAGCTTGCAGTTGCTGCAAGCCAGATGGTTATGGATGACTGCGCCTTAAAGATTACAGATGAAAATGCGCCAAGGATCGGTACAATTGTAGGCGCAGGTATGGGCGGGCTTTCATCCATTGAATTCTTTTATAAGAGGCTTCTTGAGAACGGTCCAAGAAGGGTTTCCCCCTTCTTTATACCCATTGTTATAATAAATCTTGCTGCTGGACAGATAGCCATCCGTTTTGGCTTAAAGGGCCCTAACAGCGCTGTGGCAACTGCCTGTGCATCTGGCACCCATGCCATTGGCGATGCCTTTAAGATAATCCAGCGCGGAGATGCTGATGCAATGGTAGCAGGCGGTTCTGAGGCATGTATTACAGCAATCGGCTTTGCAGGTTTCTGCGCTGCAAAGGCCCTTTCTACAAATAATGATGAGCCAAAGAAGGCGAGCAGGCCGTTTGATGCAAAGAGGGACGGTTTTGTAATGGGTGAGGCTGCCGGCCTGTTGATGCTTGAGGAGCTTGGATTTGCCCAAAAACGCGGTGCAAGGATATATGCAGAAGTTGTTGGATATGGTATGACAGGAGACGCATATCACATTACTGCTCCATCCCCTGACGGTGACGGCGCCTATAGATGCATGAAGGTAGCCTTAGAAGATTCTGGTCTTCCCCAAACCTCAATTCAATATATAAATGCCCACGGCACATCTACAAAGTTTAATGATGAATTAGAGACAATGGCAATTAAAAGACTCTTTAACGAATACGCATATAAAATACCTGTCAGCTCTACCAAATCAATGACAGGCCATCTGCTTGGCGCAGGGGGCGGCGTTGAGGCTGTTGTCAGTGTGTTGACAATTGTTAACGGAATGATACATCCTACAATTAATTATGAGTTTCCTGACCCTCAGTGCGACCTTGATTATGTTCCGAATAAAGCAAGACAGGCAAAGGTGGATGCTGCGATGTCCAATTCCTTTGGTTTTGGCGGCACAAATGCCTCTTTGGTTTTTAAAAAGTTTGAAAAATAATGTTAGAAAATAAATTAGCAAACCTCCAGAAGATGCTCGGCTGCGCCTTTCATAATACCAACCTCCTTATTGAGTCTGTAACACACAAGTCGTATATCAATGAGAAGAAGAACAAAAATCGGAAAGATAACGAAATATTAGAATTCTTGGGTGATGCAGTGCTCAATCTTACTATCAGTGAATATCTTATAAAGACCTATCCTCATTTCTTAGAAGGCGACTTATCAAAAATAAGGTCAATGGTGGTGAATGAATTAACCTTGGCAGATATTGCAAGAAAAATAGATCTGGGCAGTTATCTCAATCTGGGAAGCGGCGAGGAGCAGAGCGGCGGCAGGAATAAGAATTCCATACTTGCAAATGCCCTTGAGGCAGTTATTGCAGCCGTCTATTCTGACTGCGGACTGAATGAGGCCGCATCGTTTATTATTAGAAATTTTGAGGATATTATAAGGATATCAGCAGAAAAAAAGGTATCCTTTGATTTCAAGACAGATCTTCAGGAATTGTGTCAGAGGTATAAATTGCCTCTTCCAGTTTATAAGGTATCAGGTGAAAAGGGGCCGGAGCACGAGAAGGTCTTTGAGATTGAACTTTTGATTGACAGCAAGGTATTTGGAAGGGGAAGCGGAAGAAGCAAAAAAGAGGCGGAGCAGATAGCAGCAGAAGAGGCGATAAGAAAATTAAAGATGCAACTGTAAGCTTGTCATTCCTGCGTGTATCTGGCAGGAATCCATGTCTTACACATTGTGGATTCCCGCTCAAAAACGCTGCGGGAATGACATTTCTAAAAATTAAAAATGCAAAATGAAAAATTGAGGAATATGAAACTCCTTGCGCCGGCAAAGATAAACCTCTTTTTAGAGGTTGTGGATAAAAGGATTGACGGGTATCATAATATCCGCACAATTTTTCAGAAGATTGAATTGTTTGATGAGCTTTCTTTTGAAGAGGAAGACAATGGGATATTATTGACAGTTGAAGGCGCATCCCTTCCAACAGGGCATGAGAATATTGTCTACAAGGCAGTAAAAGGCATTATGGATTATGCAAATATTAAAAAAGGGATAAGGATTCATATTAAAAAAAATATCCCTGTTGGTGCTGGGCTTGGCGGCGGGAGCAGCGATGCAGCAGCAGCCTTATTAGGCGCTTGCAGCCTCTGGAATATAAGCATTACTCTTAATGAATTATTGGTAATAGCAGCAGACTTAGGCGCTGATGTGCCATTTTTTTTGCATGGCGCATCTGCATTGGGACTTGGAAGAGGGGATGAGCTTTATCCAATAAATCTTCCTTGGCAAATGCGGCTTCTTATTGTGAATCCCTGTATTGAAATTTCCACTGTCTCGGTATATGAGAAATACGATTCATTGAATAATGCAAAAATGTTATTGACAAAAGACGAGAAGGATATTAAAATTAAATGCTTTATGCATAGTGAAACAAGTGTTGAAAATATAGGGGGATTCCTTTATAATGACCTTGAGGCTGTTGTGTTAAGAGATTATCCTGTTGTCAGAGAATTAAAGGCCGAACTGATAAAACAGGGTGCAGCAGGAAGCCTTATGACAGGAAGTGGTCCAACAGTCTTCGGGGTATTTTTAGATGAAAAGGAGGCGGTGAAGGGAGCATCTGAATTTGAAAAAAGGGGTTATAAGGTATGGGTTGCAAAAACCCTCAGAGATAATAAAATAGAGGGTTAATTATTAGTTTAGAGGAGGAGATTTGTAATATGCAAGTAACTGAGGTTCGAGTATTTCCAGTAAACGAGGAAAAGCTTAAGGCTTATGTCACAATTACATTTGATGATTCCTTTGTGGTGAGGGATTTAAAGGTTATTAAAGGCAATAGCGGCCTTTTCGTTGCCATGCCGAGCAAGAAGAGGAAGGACGGGACGTTTAAGGATACAGCGCATCCTTTAAATAATGAAACCCGCCAGATGATAGAGGCAAAGGTTTTATCAGAATACGAAAAGGAATTGGCAAAACAGGCAGAAGGCACAGCAGAAGCAGATGCACAGGCAGGGGCATAAAAGGCCGAAATTGAAAATTTAAAAATCAAAAGTCAAAATTGCGGAAAAAGATTCTAATCAAAAAAATTTCTTAATTTTGATTTTTACATTTTGATTTTTACATTTTCTTGTGTTTGGGGCGTCGACAAGCGGTAAGTCACGAGATTTTGGATCTCGCATTCCCAGGTTCGAATCCTGGCGCCCCAGCCACTGTTTTTAATGCTTTTTAACCATTCTGTTTTTGTAGTCCAAAAAGGATAAGAAATGTCAAAGGACTTAAAGATTTTCTCAGGAAATGCCAATATTGCTTTGGCAAAAGGCATATGCGATTATTTAAAGATGCCGTTAGGTGATGTGACGGTCTCTACATTCAGCGACGGGGAAATAATGGTGCAGCTTAATGAGAATGTAAGGGGCATGGACATATTTATAGTCCAGCCGTCTTCAAGTCCAGTTAACAGAAGCATAATGGAGCTGCTGATAATGATAGATGCCTTAAAAAGGGCCTCTGCTTACAGGATTACGGCGGTTCTCCCTTATTTTGGATATGCAAGGCAGGACAGGAAGGTGCAGTCAAGGGCGCCTATTACAGCCAAATTGATTGCAGATATTATTACTGCCGCAGGCGCTCAGAGGGTCCTTACAATTGATCTTCACGCTGGTCAGATACAGGGCTTCTTTAACATACCTGTTGACCATCTTTATGCTACGCCTGTTATACTTGACTATATAAATAAATTAAATCTCAAAGATCTTGTTGTTGTCTCCCCTGATGCCGGCGGGGTTGAGAGGGCAAGGGCATTTGCAAAGAGACTAAAGGCATCCCTTGCAATTGTGGATAAGAGAAGGGATGGGCCGAATGTTTCAGAGGTAATGAATATTATAGGCGATGTGGAGAATAAAAATGCGCTGCTGCTTGATGATATGATAGACACAGCAGGAACCATAACACAGGCAGCAGATGCAATAAAGAGGAAGGGCGCCATGAAGGTAATTGTAGGATGCACTCACGGCATATTTTCTGGCAGCGCCATTAAAAGGATTAATGACTCTGCAATAGAAGAGGTAATTTTAACGGATTCTATCCCATTAAATGATAAATATAAAGAGTGCAAAAAGAAGATGACAGTGCTCTCAGTAGCGCCATTACTCGGCGAGGCGATAAAAAGGATACACACTGAGGAGTCAGTAAGCTCGCTGTTTGTGTAATTAATTTTGTAAACCGAAATTTAAGCTTGGAGGATTAAAATGCAAAGGATTGGATTAAGTGCGGATATCAGGGAAAAATCTGGAAAGGGCGCGGCAAGGAGCATAAGGCGCGACGGCATGATACCGGCTGTTCTTTACGGCCAGGGCTCTGCTAAGACTATAAGCCTTAACCCTGCTGATGTCCTGAAGATTCTTCATTCAGAATCAGGCGAGAATACCCTGATTAATTTGAAACTCAAGGGTAAAGACAAAGAGGCTGAAAAGGTGGCCATTCTCAGGGATTTTCAGAGAGACCCTGTAACAGGCAAGCTGCTTCATGCAGACCTTTTTGAGATTTCCATGAACAAGGCTATCAAGGTAAAAGTACATGTAGAAATAACAGGAGATCAGCCGGCAGGCGTTAAAGAGGGCGGACTGCTTCAGCACAATATGCGCGAGGTGATGGTTGAATGCCTGCCTTCATTAATACCTGACAATATCAAGATTGACGCATCTGCCCTAAAGATTGGCGATGTTATCCATGTAAGGGACATTAATGTTGCTGAAGGCGTCACAATCCTTGATGACAGCGCTATGGCTGTTGTATCTGTTGCTGCGCCAATGTCCGAGACAAAGTTAGAGCAGATGCTCACTGCAACGCCTGCTGAGATAAAAGAACCGGAGGTTGCAGCAAAGGGTAAAGAGGCAGCAGCGCCTGCTGAAGAGGGTGCAAAGGCTGAAAAGGCTGAGAAGGCAGAGAAGCCGGAAAAGGCTGCAAAAGCAGAGAAACCAAAATAAAAAGTTGGTAGCAAAAGGTGAAACTTATTGTCGGTCTCGGCAACCCAGGTAATGAGTATAAACAGACAAGGCATAATGTCGGTTTCATGATTATTGATGAGATCGCATCTGTTTATAATATAGCTGTTAATAAAAAGAGGTATAAGTCGTATATTGGAAAAGGCTCTATAAATGATATAGAGGTTATTCTTGCAAAGCCGCAGACCTTTATGAATCTAAGCGGGGATTCTGCGGCCCAGATGATTAAAGGATTAAATCTCAGCGCTGATGACCTTATCATTATATACGACGATATGGATACGGACATTGGGCGGCTAAGGATAAGGGATAAGGGGAGCCATGGAGGCCACAGGGGGATAAAATCCATTATAGATGCAATTGGCACAGATTCCTTTGTAAGGATTAAAATAGGGATAGGCAGGCCCCGCGCTGGCATGGATTCTTCAGATTATGTCCTCTCTAATTTTAAAAAGGATGAATTGCCGATATTAAAAGAGGTAAAGAAGAGGGCGTCAGACGCCATTTTATTTTTGATAAAGGATGATACAGTTGCCGCAATGAACAGATTTAATAGATAGGTTATTTATTAAAATATATAATTTAAATTAAGGAGGGGGTTTATGGGATCATTTATTAATTTATCACCTGTTTTTGGTTTAGGCGGTTTAGTTTTAGCACTTATTATCTATTTTTCTATTGCAAAAAAACCTGTTGGCACAGATGCAATAGACATCTAACTGTAAACTTTAAATTACTTAAAAAGGAGGAGAGATGAGTTCAACAATTCTTTTTGCCCTGGGTTGCGGATTGTTAGGCGTTATATACGCTGTGATGACCGCAATGTGGGTATCAAAGCAAAACGCAGGCAATGCGAAGATGCAGGAGATTTCAAATGCGGTTAAAGAGGGCGCATATGCGTTTCTTGCTCGTGAATATAAGACAGTAGCGATAGTTGCGGTGATTCTCGTTGTTCTTATAGCGGCGATGAATCTCGGCATTTGGACAGCTATTGGCTTTATCGTCGGCACGGTCGGTTCAGCGCTTGCCGGTTTCGTAGGCATGTGGGTTACCGTTCGTGCTAACGTGCGTACCACGCAGGCTGCACATAAAGGGCTTCAGGCTGCGCTCAGCCTTGCGTTCAAGGCCGGCTCAGTGACAGGCGTTATGGTCGTTGGTCTTGGAATTATAGGACTTGCGAGTTTTTATTTTATAGCGAAGCAAGCAGCCCCTGAGATGGCATTCCATGCACTCGTAGGACTGGGCTTCGGATGCTCCCTCATGAGCGTGTTTGCACGTATCGCAGGCGGTATTTATACAAAGGCTGCTGACGTAGGCGCTGACCTTGTTGGTAAGGTTGAAGCAGGAATTCCTGAAGATGATCCGAGAAACCCTGCAGTTATAGCTGATAACGTTGGCGACAATGTAGGCGACTGCGCAGGCATGGCAGCTGACCTTTATGAGACATACACTGTTACGCTCGTTGCAGCAATGCTTCTTGCTAAGACAGTTTTCGGCGCTGACAGCGCATGGGTGGAATTTCCGATGCTCCTCGGCGGAATATCAATCATTGCTTCCATTATCGGGACATTTGCAGTAAAGCTTGGTAAAAACCAGTATATCATGGGTGCTCTCTATAAGGGGCTTGCTGTTGCCGGTGTGCTTGCAGCGATAACATTTTATATTGTGACAGGCGAGTTTCTGAAAAGCGCATCAGCGCAGGCTTCATTAGCTACTCATCCGTCATTTACACAGATGAACGTTTTCCTTATGTCACTTATCGGCCTCGCATTGACAGGCCTGATCGTGGCGATAACTGAGTACTTCACCGCTAAGGAGTATGGCCCTGTGAAGCACATTGCAAAGGCCAGTTTGACCGGCCACGGCACGAACGTTATAGCAGGCCTCGCGGTCAGCATGAAGTCAACGGGCGCGCCTGTTGTAGTTATCGTTGCCTCAATCCTCGGCGCATATGCTTTAGGCGGTGGATTTGCCGGTGATGCAGCTGGCGGTCTTTTTGCTATCGCTCTGTCAGCGGTTTCGATGCTTTCAATGACAGGCATTGTTGTGGCGATTGACTCGTATGGACCAATAACAGACAATGCAGGCGGCATAGCAGAAATGGCAGGACTGCCTGAAGAAATCCGTAAAATCACGGACCCGTTGGATGCAGTCGGAAACACAACAAAGGCTGTTACAAAGGGTTATGCAATCGGTTCAGCAGGTCTTGCGGCTCTGGTTCTCTTTGCTGAGTATTCGAGATCATTTAGCACACAGCTTTATTTTGACCTTTCAAACCCGATGGTTCTGGCCGGTCTCTTCATCGGCGGACTTCTTCCTTATTACTACAGTTCGCTGCTTATGGAGGCTGTTGGAAAAGCAGCAGGCAGTATTGTTGAAGAGGTGAGGAGACAGTTCAGGGAGATCCCCGGCATTATGGAATATAAGGCAAAGCCGGAATACGGCAAGTGCGTTGACATAGTCACAAAAGGCGCAATCAAGCAGATGATGGTTCCTGCTCTTATCCCGGTTGTTGTTCCTATCGTAGTTGGCCTTACCCTCGGTAGGGAAGCTCTCGGTGGAGTCCTTATCGGAAGCATCCTGACCGGACTCTTCCAGGCGATCGCCATGACAAGCGGTGGCGGCGCATGGGACAACGCCAAGAAATCCTTTGAAGACGGTGTTACCGACGACAAAGGCATCATGCATAAGAAAGGAAGCGATGGGCACAAAGCTTCTGTCACAGGCGATACAGTCGGCGATCCCTACAAGGACACAGCAGGACCTGCAATCAACCCGATGATCAAGGTTATTAATATTGTTGCTCTTTTGATTGTACCGTTATTATAAGTCATGTAGGCACGGTTTAAAC
>Ga0209824_10000654_pt1 | contig 20924 bp, 14 predicted proteins | sample VDWuncwatermetaG_FD_184124 | JGI IMG/M metagenome (GOLD analysis project Ga0209824, IMG submission 184124) | Wastewater microbial communities from Netherlands to study Microbial Dark Matter (Phase II) - VDW unchlorinated drinking water (SPAdes)... ... | reverse complement strand
GGATAAGATGACCACTGGTCGACGAAAAGGCGAAAGGGGTTAGGGGTCTCCTTGTACTCCTCTGATTTCAAGGGGGCCTCGGCGGAATGGGCAAGCGACAAAAGACAAATCATCAGCAGTCCTGAAAAACCTGACCAGTAAAGACGTCTCATGCTTGCACCTCAGTTCTATCAAAATGTTTTTTGTCGTGCAGAAGCAGGGCTATAAAGTGGATCAGCCCCTTTAGGTCTTGTTCGAGAGAGGAGCGGCTCAGACCCATAATCCTTCTTTGTGCCGTGACGATGGTCATCTCGTTGATATAAAAGGCAGCGGCAGCGGTGTCCATTGGATAAAAGATTTTCCGCCTCAATCCATCATCCAGGATTGCCTTGAGTCGGCCCAGGTGTCTCTTTCGATACTGCAGCAGTCGTTGCCATTTTTTCCTTTCGCGCCGGTCGCTCAGGTACCAGCGGACCAGGAGAAGGGTGCGCAAGATGTCTTTGTGGCGCTCCATGCTCTCCAGCTGGGCCCGCACTGCCTGGCAGAGCCTTTCCCAGGCACGGGCCTTCGAGTCTACCCGCGTTTCAATTTCGCGAAGCATCTCGGAGGCGATTTCCTCTAAGGCCGTGAAGATCATTTGATCTTTGTTGCGAAAGTAGAGATATATCCCGCCCTTGGTGATCCCGGCTGCGCGGGCGACGCGCTCCATGGTCACGGCATCGAAGCCCTCGGTGGCGATGATCTTGCGAGTGGCCTCCAGAAGTGACCGGGTGCGAAAGTCTTGAAGGATCTCCTTCCTGCTAAGACGCGCCATGGTGCTGAACAAAGGTTTAGTAAAATGAACTTCTGTTCAGTAGCTATCAGGATACCCTGGGGCTGTCAACCCCCAATCTGCTCCATTTAGCGTCGCTCCCCTCAAGCGAGTTCAGTGAAGGTCCGCTGCTACCAGTAGCATTCAGAATACCCCGCCTTGACAGGATCGCCATCGCTTGTATACCCCGACGTATATACGGAGGGAGCCATGAAGACAGCTAAAATTTTTCGTAGCGGCAGCAGTCAGGCTGTGAGGATACCAAAGGAATTTCAGATGGAAGGTGAGGAGGTGGAAATTCAAAAGAGGGGAGCATCCTTAGTGCTTCGCCCAAAAAAGAAGTCTTGGAGCCCTCTCATTGAGAGCTTGCAGAGGTTCACGGATGACTTCATGAAGCATGGCCGAAAACAGCCCCGGGCACAGAAAAGGGATAGGGCTTTCTTATGAAGGTCATGCTCGATACGAACATCTGCATCTACATCATCAAACGGCGCCCTGAGTCGGTGCTCCAACGGTTTGGCTTCTTTCCTGTCGGGGAGATCGGCATCTCTGCCATTACCCTGACTGAACTAGAGTATGGCGCTGCCAAGAGTGCTCAGCCGAAGCAAAATCACGGGGCCTTGGAGCAGTTTATTTCACCCCTTCACGTAGCGGCTTTTGACCGACAAGCAACCGAAGTCTACGGCAGGATCAGGACCACCCTTGAAAAGGCAGGCCGCCCGATAGGCGCGAGGGACTTGCTTATTGCCGCTCATGCACTCAGTCTCGGTGTGCGATTAGTTACCAACAACGAAAAAGAGTTCAAGCGGGTGCCTGGACTTCGTGTGGAGAACTGGGCCTGAGCGCCTTCTCTGTCACAATCCATGACAGGGAAAGCGGCAAAGTTCTTCTTTGTCGAGCTAACTCCTAACTAATCACGTCATCTACTTATGGCTCGATGAGACTACGCGAGCAATTGGATGACTGTGGCAGCATAGATTCGGGGCGCAGCCGGGACCTCCTTCAGTGATACTTGCTCCGGACCAGCGTGGAGAAGCATAAATCACCACGACAGGTCATGAAAGAGAAATGGAGACGATTCGTAGGAAGCGAGCGTGACTATTTCATTAAGATCTGAAGAATCGGGAATCTATACCCGATAGGGGACCGATACCCCACTTTGTGCACAGTTTGCTGGTTCTTTTTTATCCGATCGGGCGAAGTTTTGCCAAGAAGAGATGCCGCCGGAAATACTTTCCATGATCGCTATAAAAAATAAGTAGAATTGTTGTCGTTTTTTCTTGACAAACCCAAAAGCCGAGTTATATTTTCATGTCGTTGCAGGTTGCAAAACATGCACAAAACATGCAGCGCATCCCAGATCAATTTCAAAAGGAGGGTTTAGGTATGGTTAAGTTCCTACGAAAAAGAGTTCCTTCGACGATTTGCGCATCCTGGGAAATCTTCTTCTTGAGTATCGCCGTTTTCAGTTTAATCGGCATAACATCTCTCCAAGCGCAGCAACAGGAAAAATATCAGTTTGATTCTTCATGGGGTGGAGGACAGGCGAGCGAAGGGCAACCGAGCGACCTCCCCGACGCCCCAGGGATCCCCGCCGCCGACCGGGTGCTCGGACAGCTCGACTTTACCCACAATGCGCCGAATACGGTCGATGCAGAGTCGATGAATGACGGCCGCCATCTCGCCGTCGACAAAAGCGTTACACCCAATCGTCTTTACGTAGCAGATCGGGGCAATAGTCGGGTGCTTGGCTACAGCAGCGTCGCGGCCTTTGTGAACCGCGCTCCCGCCAATCTTGTGATCGGCCAGCCCGATTTCTTCTCCTCCGCCTGCAACACGGGCGGGGTAAGCCCAAACAGTCTCTGCTTTCCTGAAGGGGTGGCGGTCGACAGCGCGGGCAACCTTTACGTGGCCGACTTTAGCAACAACCGTGTGCTTGAGTACACTAGTCCCTTTGCTGCCTGTAGCTCGTTTCCCTGTGTCGGCGCCGGCGCCAATGTGGTATTCGGGCAAGGAGATGACTTCTTCGCCAACGGGTGCAACAACAGCGGCACACAGCCAACCAGTGACAGTCTTTGCAGCCCCGTCGGCGTTGCGCTCGATAGCGCCAACGCCTTGTTCGTGGCGGACAGTGGCAACAACCGCGTGCTTAAATACAACACGCCGCTTACGCCACCCAGCAACACCACGGCCAACTTCGTGTTCGGCCAGGGAGGAGTCTTCACCACCGGCATCCCCAATAAGGGCGGGTTGAACCGAAACAGTCTTTCGGGCCCCGCTGGCCTCGTGCTGGACAGCGTGGGCAACCTTTACGTGGCGGACAATGGCAACAACCGCGTGCTTGAATACAACGCTCCGCTCACCGCCACGGCCAACAATATCTTTGGCCAACCCACCCCCTTCTTAAATGGCTGCAACCAGGGCGGGTTGAGCGCCAACAGCCTTTGCAATCCGCATGGTGTTGCGCTGGACAGCGCGGGCAACCTTTACGTGGTGGACTCGAGCAACAGCCGCGTGCTTGAATACGACACGCCGCCCGCCAACACCACTGCCAACTTCGTGTTCGGTCAGGGAGGAGTCTTCACCACCAACACCTGCAACCAGGGCGGGTTGAGCGCCAACAGCCTCTGCCTCCCGCTCGGCGTAGGGGTTGTGATAGGGGGGGCTCAGAGCGGCAACGTCTACATCGTCGACCGCTCCAACAACCGGGTGCTTCAGTACGATACTCCTCTTATTACTGGACTCACCACCGCATCTGTGGTACTGGGACAGTTCGATTTTACTCACAATTCGCCAAACTCGGTTGACGCCGGCGCGTTTTCCGCGCCGTCCGGGGTTGCGGTTGACAAAAGTGGTGTCCCGCCCAACCGGCTTTACGTCGCCGACAGCAACAACCACCGCGTCCTGGGCTACCTTAATGCCGCAACATTTTTAAGCGGCGCTCCCGCCGACCTGGTAATTGGCCAGCCCGATTTCTTCGTAGGCCTGTGCAACAACGGCGGGTTGAACGCTTCGGGCCTCTGCACTCCCAAAGGGGTGGCAGTTGACGCTGCGGGCAACCTTTTCGTGGCGGACCAGAGCAACCACCGCGTGCTTCAGTACACTAATCCCTTTGCTGCCTGTGGTGGCCTGTTTCCCTGTGTCGGCGCCGGCGCCGATGTGGTCTTCGGCCAGGGAGGAGTTTTCACCACGGGCGGCTGCAACCAGGGCGGGTTGAGCGCCGACAGTCTTTGCAACCCGCAAGGTGTTGCGGTTGACGCTGCGGGCAACGTCTTCATTGCGGACTTCAGCAACCACCGCGTGCTTGCGTTTACCGGCGCTACCACCGCGACCGTGGTATTCGGCCAGGGAGGAGTTTTCACCACGCAGCTCTGCAACCAGGGCGGATTGAGCCCAATCAGTCTTTGCAACCCCGCTGGCGTCGCGCTTGATAGCGCGGGCAACCTTTACGTGGCGGACCAGAGCAACAGCCGCGTGCTTGAGTACAACACACCGCTTACCAACACCGAGGCCAACAATGTCTTTGGCCAGGGCGGCATCTTCTCCTCAAATACCTGCAACAATGGTGGGGTGAGCGCTAACAGCCTTTGTTTTCCTTTTGGTGTGGCGCTTGACAGCGGGAACAAGCTTTTCGTGGCCGACTCGAGCACCAACCGCGTGCTTGAATACAACACGCCGCTTACCAACACCACGGCCAACTTCGTGTTCGGTCAGAATCGCAACTTCACTTCCAGCGGATGCAACCTTTTCGCGACCCGCCCCAGCAGACGCACCCTTTGCACCAACAGTGGTGTTAGTGGTGTTGCGGTTGACGCTGCGGGCAACGTCTTCATTGCGGACTTTAACAACAACCGCGTGCTCGAGTACGACATTCCGATACCCTAGGCTCGCTGCGCGATGGGCGGCTTGGCCACCGCCCATCGCGCCAACCTTCTTTCAACGGCCAGCTCCTTGGCCTGCTCTGTTACTTCAACGGGCAGGCTAGTGGGGGTAACGACCAGGGTATGTCGTGAGGATTATTCTGGTTCGAGGCGATGAATGACAAATGCAGACCATTTTTACCTTTCTCAGCGATCTTGCTATTTCTGATGCTAGGTTTTTTGTTGCTCTTTTTCGCTCTTGAAATCCCATAACCCTTACCAAGGGGGCTATCAACTAAAATCCATCACAGTCTCTATAAACGATTTTTGAAGGAGGAAAATAACAATAAAGGAGGTAAGCAAAATGAAGCGAGGAATGCTATATGGTGCGATATGCATAAGCCTCTGCCTGGTAGTGACCCTTCTGCTGGGGTTTCCAAGTCCAGTGGTGAGCCAAGATGTGGTGCCGGCCGGTTTTGACCTCTTTGAAACTGTGCCAGAGAGCACTCAATTCAGTTTTACGCAGGAATTCACCATCCCCCTAGGATTCTTCGGGCCCGGTTGTGAGGCCTTTGCAGGGGATGTCTCCTTCAAGGGAGTGCCCATTGGTGTGGGCACTGCGGACACGGTCGTGCAGCGCCAGATGGACGCAAGCCTGCCTCCACCCTTCCCCAGCAGTGCCACGATACCAATAGAGCTGGTGCAACTATCTCTGGCAAGTACCCAGCCAATAAGCGTTGTATGTGTGGATCCTCTCACCGGAGAAATAGCCACTCAAATCTGGGACGTCGAGGTAAGGCCATCACCCAGTCAACCCTCAACGGGGAGCATCGTCATCACAAAGGAAAATCCACAAGGAGGGACGTTCAGTTCTACACTCGCGGTCCTTCCGGTTTTCACGTTCACGCGCCATACCGACCTTATGCAAAGATTCCTTGATGTGGGGTCCCTCGACTTACCGCCAGAGATCAAAATGAAGATCACCCTTGAAGGCGTGGGGTCATCCTGGGTACACAACTGTCCCATGATCGTGTTGCCAACTGAATTGAGTCCTCTCTTCTGCGCCGGTGCGGCTCAAAATGGAAAGCGCCTCACGCAAGAACAAGCCATGTTGGCAAGGCACGGGGTTCTCCCCGCTCAGCGCAGACAATGCATGTGCATTAGATGATCAGCGGTGTCGCCCTCAATTCCGCTGGTAATGTTTATGTCGCTGATACCACTAACATCCGTATTCAGAAGTTCACCCTGTCACCTTAGAGAAAATGAATAGGTCCGACCCGCCAGTAATCCTGGCGGGTCGGAGATCCGGTTGCTAAATGATAGGAACTTGTTTTTTAGGTTGAGCCACCGAGAACTCAAAATTGGAATCTGCTTTTGACAGCATGCGTGTGACAACAAGGAGCACACCCTTCCGGCACGTGCCAAGGAACGTTCTTGGGGCAAAAGCCGCTACCGTTGAGACTGGACTGGCACGGGATCGATCTTGAGGGCGGAGAGTATCCGATAAGGTGGCGTTATGTCAACTTGAACTTGGCCTGGAGGTAGGGCTGGACATCTACCCCTCGATTGGAATAATGAGGCTTTTAAATTAGCTGGCTGTAGAAGGGGTCCAAAACGATCTCTCTATTGACGGGTTCTATTTCCGGCGGGGCATGGGATTCTTCCCATAGACCTAGGTGTTGAAGGAAGCGAGGAGAAATGTATGAAGCCTAGTTTGCAACACACGCGTGGACTGGCGGGGCTCGATCGCCCAGCTAGGACGATAGATAAGTACCGTCTATCGCTGGTTGTGTCGATCATCGGATTGCTCGCGGTTTTTCTCACCGTTCAGCCGAATTTTGCGACTGCGCAAGACCGATCGGACCGGCCGGCGAAAAAGTTCGTGATCGCGACGCTCTCCACTCACGCCGACCGCGTGAGTGGCGGTGACGTCCTCGTGGAGATCACCTTTCCCCGCGCCCACCGCAAGCACCCATTGGTCGTAACCTTGAATGGTCAGGACATATCCGACATATTCCACCCGGGTGAAAAGCCCAATTCGCGCGTCGGCTTGGTAACCGGGCTTGCGCTCGGGAAGAACACGCTGACGGTCTCAGGCAAAGGCTGGGGCCTGCGGCCTGAGTCGCTCGAATTGACCAACTATCCCGTTACGGGTCCGATCGTCTCGGGACCGCACCTGCAGCCGTTCATCTGCCAGACACAGGACTTCCAGCTTCCCGACGGCACCACCCTCGGTCCGCCGCTCGATGCCGATTGTTCTGTGGCTACCAGGGTGCACTACGTCTACATGTCGACCGGCGGGGGAGCGTTCCAGCCGCTGCCGAGCACGACCAGTCTCCCGGCCGATGTGGCAATGACGACGACGCTCACGGGGGCGACCGTGCCGTTCGTCGTGCGCGTCGAGACCGGCTCGATGAATCGCGGCATCTATCAGAATACGATCCTGCACGATCCGACGAAGGACCCACCACCCAGTCCCTTTTCTCCGCCGCCGGGCTGGAACAAGCGCCTGATCGCGATACATGGCGCCGGCTGCCCGGGCGGCTGGTACCGCCAGGGCGCCGCACAAGGTGTCAACCCCCTGAATGCCACGCGGCTTGCCGAAGGCTATGCACTGTTCATTAATACGCTCAACCATCCGTCGAACAGTTGTAACCCGTTCCTCGCCGGTGAAACCACGATGATGAACAAAGAGCGTTTCATCGAGACCTTCGGGGTGCCGTTCTTCACGGTCAGCATGGGCGGGTCGGGCGGCGCCTATACCAGCCTGCAGGTGGCAGACGCCTTCCCGGGCTTATTCGACGGCGTTGTCATCACTGCGACGTTTCCAGATGCGCTTTCGATCGCATTTGCCGGTCTCGATGGGCACCTTATGACCCACTACTTCGCGGTCACCGATCCGACGGGTTTCACGGACGCCGAGAAAGTAGCGGTCACCGGGTATTCGGGTATCCAAGCCTTCGTCGATGCCGCAAACCAATCGCAACGCACCGATCCGGTCCCGGGTCGTGTTGACATCCCCGGCTACAACTCGGCCGTATGGAATGCCGCCGTCCCGGTGGAGCTCCGCTACGACCCGGTGGTCAACCCGGGAGGGGCCCGCCCGACAGTCTTTGACGTCGCGAGAAATATCTATGGCATAGACCCGAACACCGGATTCGCGCTCCGGCCGTTCGACAACGTCGGGGTGCAATACGGCCTCGGGGCGCTGAATACCGGCGCCATCACCACGACGCAGTTCCTCGACTTGAACGAAAACATCGGCGGCTATGACCAGGATGCCAACTATGTCTCGTCACGGACGGTCGGAGACGTTGGAGCGATCAAGCGCGCTTACCAGAGCGGCGTTACCTTGGGTGGGGGCGGAGGGCTTGCCTCGATCCCCGTGTTCGATGCCGGCGGCTATAACGACACTAGCGGCTATCACTATCAGCATTTTCATTTTGCGGTTCGTGAGCGGATGAGAAACGAGAATGACGATGCCGACAATCATTTGATGTGGCGTGGTGCCGTGCCGGCAGCGGAATCCTGGGCGGTTTTAACCAACTGGGTGGAGGCCTACAAGTCCGACAACTCCGATGCTCCCCAGCGCGTAAAGGTAATTCAGAACAAGCCGGCAGCAGCGGTGGACGGCTGCTGGACGGCGGCGACGCCGACGGAGCCGGCTCAATTCATCCCGGAACCGCAGACTTTCAGCAGCCAGCCCGACTCCCAGTGTAACGCGTTATATCCATCATACTCGTTCACACGCCAGGTCGCAGAAGGTCCGCTTGACGCCAACATCATGAAGTGCCAGTTGAAGCCGATCGACCTCAACGACTATGCCGTTTCGTTCACGCCGGCCGAGCTGCAAAGGTTATTCAGCATTTTCCCAGACGGCGTGTGCGACTGGTCCAAGCCGGGGGTCAATCAAGTCCCGGTTGTCACCTGGGCGTCGTTCGGTCCATCCCCGGATAACCTGGTGTTTGAATGATAGGAATTTGTTTTTGGGTTTCAGTCACCGAGAACTCAAAATTACCCAGACGACCCGGTGCCTGCCCGCGTTCGAGAGCCTCTAGCAACCTTCAGAGAAAGCGAACTGGCCCCGTACCGCCCGTTCTCAGGCGGAGAGTATCCAATAAAACACGTTATGTCGACCTGCGGCCGGCTTGCAGGCAGGGCTGGACATCCGCTCCCGATTCGGGTAAGAACGCTTTTATTAAATCACCTGGCTGTCCTTCGATCTTCCTCCCTTCGGGTCTGAGCCTCAGGGTCGAAGACGGGACGGTGAGTTTATCGAACCGTAGGAGGGGTCGAAGGTTCGACCTTGAGGCTTCGTCGTGAGCGCTCAGCGGAACGGCTCACCTCGAAAGGTAATCTCTTTAACTGGAGGATCTCTTCCAGGCAGGGCTTGAGACTCTTCCCAAAGACCTAAGTGTTGCAGGATTTTTTTTAATCACCTCAGGTTGATCAATAAAGCTAATGATGCGCATCTCCCCCTGGCACTTGGGACAGGGAGGAGTGAAACATTGCTGTAATACCCAGAGTTGCGCCAGGAGAGGAGCTTCTCAACCCATTCTCTGCTAATCGTTAGCCTATTCTCCCTTTGCGATCTGAATCCCCACTTCAGCAACTTAAATTGGAGTTAGGGGCAGGCTTTGCCCCAAAGGTTACCTTCCTTTTCCTCCATTTTCCTAACATCCCGCACGACGATACCTGGAGATCCTATCATTCACCGTCACCCCAAAGGTGTCCTGACCCCTACGGCCGCAACCCGGTTAAGGTGGGGCCGCCGGGGGCAGGGTTGACCGTGGTGTTTTGTGTGGCCGTGTTGTTGCCTGGGTTCGGGTCGGGCTCGTTAGCCGTCACCGTGACCGTGTTGCTGATCATGCCTGCCATCGTGGGCGTCACCACGATTGTGACCGTGGCGTTGGCGCTGACCGCGAGGTTGCCAAGGTCACAACTGACAGTGCCGCCCGCCTGAGCGCAACTTCCCTGAGTGGAGGAGACCGAGACGAAGGTGACACCGGTGGGCAGTGTGTCGGTGAGAGTCGCCCCCGTAGCCGGACTTGGCCCGTTGTTAGTCGCTATCACCGTGTAGGTCAGGTTTTGCCCGACCGTCACGGGATTAGGGGAGCCAGTCTTAGTAACGGACAGATCCGCTGGGTTGACTGTCGTGGTTTCTGTTGTCCTGTTGTTATCCCGGACAGGATCGGCCTCGTTCCCGGCGACATTCACGCTGTTGCTGATTACGCCTGCCATCGTGGGCATGACCACGATTGTAACCGTGGCGTTGGCGCTAGGCGCGATAGAGCCGAGGTTGCAGGTGACGATGCTCGTTCCGCTGCAGGTCCCCTGGCTGGGTAGGGCAGAGACAAAGGTCACGTTCCCTGGTAGCGCGTCGCCGACAGTCACCGCCGTTGCCATATCTGGCCCGCTGTTCGTTATGGTGATGGTATAGGTGAGGTTTTGCCCTATCATCACCGGATCAGGCGCGTCGGTCTTGGTGACGGCTAGCTCTGCTAAACCAGCTAAGCCCTGGGTCAAAACGGTCAAGCTAGTCGGGCCGAGATTCGTCACGAAGAAGCGCGCGCCAGGGAGAGGGGCATTGATGGTCGCGAAGTTTCCGCCGCTCGAGCCAAAGGTGATGATCTCGAAGATATCGTCAACAACAGGTTGGAAGCCGTTGATCAAGCTTATGTTCAGTGTGCCATTGAGCGTCGCAAGACCGGAGATGGTGAGCTGGTCGAACTGGTCGGTTTCGCCAATTTCGATATTGAGCGCGCCCGTGGCGCTTTGCGTGTAAGTGCCCATGATGTTCAGGATACCGGCCGCTAGCGAGCCACCGGGGTTGACTTGGCCGCCATTGGCGACGTTGGCAGTCACGGTACCAGCACCAGATAGACTCCCACCATTGATGTTGAGGGTAGTGCTTGATTGGAGATTACCGCCGTTGAGAATTGTGGCGCCTGCGGTCTGCGTGTAGCCGCCTGTGAAATTAAGTGTACCGCTCTGTACTTCCACTGTGCCGCTGTTATTGAGCGGGACACCACTAAACGTGGTCGTGCCGGTGCCTGCAGACTTGCGAAGGATGCCCGCGTTAGTGAAGACCGGCGCGCCGCCGAACTCGTGGACAAATTGCTGGTCATTCTGCGCGTCGAAGAGCGCGCTCACCTGGTTGTTGAAAGCCACTGAGTCGCCGGCCCGGATTCTGCCGGTCCCGCTCCAGATTACGGTGCCCGCATTGGTGAGCGTGACGTCGAGGGTCTTGAAGTCGGCGCCGCTGATGTTTAGCGTGCCGCTATTAGTGAGACCGCCCGGCCCTATTAGGGTGCCACCAGTCCACTCGAAGCCGCTAAAGTTGAAGGTGGCGCCGGCCATAGCGATCTGGAGGGTTCCGCTCGCGAGGCGGATGGTGCCGTCCCCCGCACCCGTATAGTCACCAGAATAGACGTGCGTGCTGCCGCCGGTCAGATCGAAGATCGCCCCGCTTGCTACGGTGAACGTGCCGCCCCCACTGGTACCGCCACCGGCTAGGACCAGGGTGCCGGTCTGTACTTCCACCGTGCCAGGCGGTGCCTCTCCTACCGGTCCGCTGTTGTTGAAGGGGACGCCACTGAAGGTGGTTGTACCTGTACCCACGGACTTGCGGAAGGTGCCCGCGTTGGTGAAGACCGGCGCGCCGCCGAACTCGTGGACAAATTGCTGGTCGTTCTGCGCGTTGAAAAGCGCGCCGACCTGGTTGTTGAAAGCCACTGAGTTGCCGGCCCGGATTCTGCCGGTCCCGCTCCAGGTCGCCGTCCCCGCGTTGTTGAGATTACGGCCGAGAGACTTGAAGTCAGCGCCGCTGATGTTCAGAACCGCTGTGCTGGCCACGTTGGTCGGGCCGCTCCCGAACATGTCCCCACCTGTCCAACTCAACACAGTGCTCGCAAAGGTGCCAGCCCCATCCAGCGTCCCACTAGCCAGCTCAAAGTTCTCCGCCGTCACTGTCCCATTGACGATGACGGTCCCACCTGCGATGCGGCCTAGACCTGTGCCCGTGAAAGTCGCCCCGTTAAGCGTCTGGGTGCCGCCGGTAAAGGCGAACGAAGTACCGGTAGCAGTGGTGAAGGTCCCGGTGCTGGTACCCCCAGCGCTAATGAAGCTCAGCGTGCCGCTCTGTACTTCCACCGTGCTGCTGTTGTTGAGTGTGACATTGTTGAACGTGGTTGTGCCGGTGCCGACAGACTTGCGGAAGGTGCCCGCATTGTTGAAGACCGGTGGGCCGCCGAACTCGTGGACAAATTGCTGGTCGTTCTGCGCGTTGAAGAGCGCGCTCGCCTGGTTGTTGAAAGCCACTGAGTCGCCAGCCCGGATTCTGCCGGTTCCGCTCCAGGTCGCCGTCCCCGCGTTGTTGAGGGTGACGTCAAGGGTCTTGAAGTCGGCGCCGCTGATGTTCAGAGTGCTGGTGCTCGCATTGGTGAGGATGCCTGACCCGGTAAGCGTGCCGCCCGTCCATTGGAACAGGCTCCCGCTAAAGTTGAAGGTAGCCCCGGCCATGCCGATTGCGATAGTCCCGCCGCTTAGACGAATGGTACCGGCCCCGGTGCCGGTATACGTGCCGGTGTAGGTGTGGGTGCTCACGCCGGTTAGGTCAAAGATCGCCCCCGTAGCTACGGTGAAGGTACCGCTCGTGCTTGTGCCCCCACTCGCCAGAACCAGCGTACCCGACTGTACATCTATTGTGGCGTTGTTATTATTGAACGGGACACCACTGAAGGTGGTTGTACCTGTACCCACGGACTTGCGGAAGGTGCCCGCGTTGGTGAAGACCGGCGCGCCGCCGAACTCGTGGACAAAGGGCTGGTCATTCTGCGCGTTGAAAAGCGCGCCGACCTGGTTGTTGAAAGTTGAGTTGCCGGCCCGGATTCTGCCGGTCCCGCTCCAGGTCGCGGTCCCGGCGTTGTTGAGATTACGGCCGAGAGACTTGAAGTCGGCGCCGCTGATGTTCATCCCGCCGTTGGCGTTGGTGGCTCCGGTCCCGCTCAGAGTGCCGCTAGTCCAGGTGAAGAGGCCGCTGACCGTGAGATTGCCGGCACCGGAGAATTCCCCTCCGCTCAGCGTGAAGCCGCCGGAGCCAATCGTGGAGGCTGAGGCGATGGACAACGAGCCGCCTGAGATCGTAAACAGTCCAGTACTGGTAATTTCTAGGGCATTGATCGTGTGGGCGCCCGCAGAGAGTGTGACGACAAATGCACCACCAATGCATACGTTGTCGGTGGGGCCTGGCACGCCGACCGGCGTCCAATTACCGGCGGTTTGCCATAAGCCGTCGCCGGCTGCACCGGTCCAGGTGCGGCTGCAGGGCTGCTGCGGAATGACCGGGGGGTTGACCCTCGTGCTTTTTGTGGCCGTATTGTTCGCCAGGTTCGGGTCGGTCTCGTTGCCCCTCACACTGGCCCTGCTGGTAATCGTCCCTGCGGTTGTGGGCCGGACAACGATTATGACCGTGGCAGTCCGGCCTTTGGCCAGGGTCCCCACGTTGCACATAATGGTGGTTCCGCCGCTGCAACTCCCCTGGAGTGCGAATGAAGAGACGAGTCTGACACCCACAGGTAGAGTATTCGTGACGACCACACCGGTCGCATCATCCGGGCCGTTATTGGTGACCCTGATGGTGTAGATCAAGTTGTTGTCCACTGTCACGGGGTCGGGCGAGTCGGTGTTGGTGACAGCGAGGTCGGCGGCAGGGGCTATCGAGCTGAAGGCCTCTATAGTGGACAAGGCGGCATTCGAAGTGTCAAACCCTCCCAATGCATAGAGAGTCTCGTTTACGACCGCAACGCCATGCCCCCCTCGGGCTTCTATCATGGGTGGAGCGCTTGTCCAGCTGTCGATTGTCGGATCGTAGATTTCGACTGTGGATAAGACAGTAACTTTCCCATCGATGCGAGCTTCTCCTCCAATGGCATAAAGTAATCCATTCACCGCCGCGAGCCTGAGTTGAGTTCGGGCTGTTGGCATTGAGGCTATAGGCGTCCAGCTATTGGTCGCCGGGTCATAGACCTCGCCGGACGCGATAGGGGTGTTTCCGTCAGATCCTCCAACGGCGTAGATCTTTCCATCAAGAGCGGCGACACCAAGGCCGTCTCGACCCGTGGACATAGGGGCCCCTGTTGTCCAGGTGTCGGTGGCTGGATCGTAGATCTCCAGAGTAGCGAGGCCATCGCAAGGATCCGGTGAGCCTTCGGCACAACCGCCCACCACATAAATCTTCCCATTCACTGCTGTAGCCCCCATCGCGATGCGTTTGGTGGGCATAGGTGCGGCCGTCGACCAGGTGTCGGTCACCGGATCGTAAATCTCAACCTTATCACCCGCACTCACTCCTCCGATCACATAGATCTTTCCATCAACCACCGCGGCCGCGAGCTCATTACGCGCCGTGGGCATGGGTGTCACGGTGCTCCAGCTCTCCGTCACGGGATCAAAAACCTCCACCGAACTGGTGCGTGAGCTGTTATCTTGGTTGCAGACGTTGGTCGCGCCGCCGATTGCATAGACCTTTCCGTTAAGCTCAACGGCGGTCGTCTGGCAGCGTGCGGTTTGCATGGGCGGCTTGGTCATCCAGGTGCCGCCTTGGGCAAAGGCCTTATTGCTGAGAGCAATCACCGACCAACCGAGAAGTGCCAATAAAACAGCCTTGGATATTTTAATTGTGTGTTTCATGAGTTCATCCTCTCTACTTCGACGGATGAGCGATCAGATACTGCTTCACGGCCATGTTGTCAATGAAAATTTCGCGGGTTGTGGTAGCATTTCAACTAGGGCACCCTTTATGGCGATTGGAGAAGGTAGCTCATTATAACCCTTACTCCAACCACCTACGTGGAGATCTAGAGCAATGTGCATGCCAAGTTGGAGAAAAAAGATACGCATATGCTATCTTCTGGAAAATTCAGCAAATTTGTTCTGTACGTAAATGATAAGTTGTTAAAGACAAAAAAAGCATCGGGCAGAAATGCCCTGTCAAAGCATAGAAACTCGTTCCCTCTCTCTGATTCAAAAGGTCAAATGTGTTGAGCATCTTTGCCCGATCGGGCAGAAATTCCTTAAAAAATTATGAGAGTTGAGTGAGAGAAGCTATTTTCTTACCGGTGGTCTTACCTGCCTGGGCCCAGCAATCCAGATCAAAATGACGGAGATAACCGCGAGAATGTTCACTGTCCAGAAGGCAGCATAGTAATTACCGAAGAGGTCAAACAGGTATCCCCCCAACCACGGTCCTATGCCACTTCCTGCGCCAGTGAAGAACGCAAGGGCGCCGTTGATAGCGCCGAAGTGACTGCCGTGAAAGAGGCCCGCGGCTATCGTAGGATAGAGCGACTGGCGCGAGGCAAAGCCAAGGGCAAAGAAAACTGTATAGGCGTAAAGCATCCAGATATGGGAAGGGTCCCGGGCGTACAGGAGAAGGATAATCCCGAGGATCATCGACAGAGAACCGAGGGTATAAGCCCATTCCCTCCCGATGCGATCAGAGGTAGTGCCCCAGAGGATCATACTGGGAGAGGTAAAAAAACCTGTCAGGCCCAGGACCGAAGCGGCCAATCCTTTGGAAAAACCCGCGTCGACGACCGCGGCCACTTGATGGATGAGAATCATGTGAAGCGGGATGGCGCCCGTGAGAATGCCCAGAGCGAGAGCCCAAAAGCGGCGGCTCCGTAGCGCCTGCCCCAGTGTCCATCCTGTGTCACTTTTGGCCTGGACTGCGGTTTTTGGCGAAGAGGCTCCGAAGTCAGGGGCGAGCCCCATATCCTCCGGGCGGTGGCGCTGGAGGATCGAGTTTAGAGGAGCGATCGTCCCCACAAGGGGCAATGCCAAGAACAGATAGGCATGACGCCATCCTAGCTTCGAGATAAGATACTGGGAGAGGGGGACGATTAAGAGCACTCCAATGCCCATGGCTGTTCCCCTTCGACGGATAAACCAGTTGGAGATGACAATGGCTTGGGTGGACATGGGTAGGGCGGCAAAGCCGAGGGCCATCAGGATTCCCATGCCGATATAAAAGTGAAGGATATTTTCCGTCATGCTGCTGATGACAAATCCCAAGGCCATGATGAGAGATCCTGCAGGGAAGATTACCCGAGGTCCGAAACGGTCCAGAAGCATTCCGATGAAGGGGGCCGTGAGACTCCAAACCAATGCCCCCAAGAATAGGACTCCGGCGGTAAGCGCCCGGCTCCAATGAAACTCTTCTATGATGGCGACGAGGAAAACAGCGAAGGAGCTACGGCATCCGAAGGCTACGCCGACGGTGAGAAAGGAGAGCCCGACGACAATCCAGGGGTAAGTAGCCTCGAGCAGTCTGCGCCGCCGGCCGCTCATTTACCGCAACTTGATCTTGCCGAATTTTTCCTTGAATTCTTTCTCGATATTCTTGAGGAGTTGTCCCCTGCGCTCAAAGAGGCGCTTGGGTTTTCTAGGCGGGTGTTTCGCCAAGGCGTAGGCGGCGAGGACAGGCAGGGCGATGGTGGAGTCGACATAGCAGACCACCGAATCGGGCAACTGCTCCGGATCGATCTTTCCCCAACTGACTGCTTCCCCTGGAGTAGCCCCGGAGAGTCCTCCGGTATCCACTCGGGCATCCGTGACCTGGATGAAATAGTCGTGCCCTTTCTCGTTGAGGCTCAGCACCTCTTGGATGTGGGGTTCCGTCTGTAAGAGGAAATTTTTTGGCGATCCGCCTCCAAGAATAATGGCCGCGCTCTTCCCGCCGGTGCGCTTAGCCTCCAAAACGATCGCCGCAGACTCGTTGACGTCCAAGGAGACGTCAAACTTAAGCCCGTTCCCTTTCAGGGCCAAAGCCGCCACATTCATCCCTATGGAGCTGTCCCCCGGCGACGAGGTGTAGATCGGTACTCCGTGCTTGTAAGCGGTAGCGAGGAGGGATTTTTTTTCCGTTCCCAGGAGCTTTTCGCGCTCAGCAAGGTACTTCCCCACATGGAAGTGGAGCTCCGAGGTGCTCATCTCCTTTTGAAACTCAGGGGCCTTAAGGATCTCGCGGAAGAAATCGTCCGTAGATATCAGGATGTCATAATCGAAAAAGATGTCATAGATCCTGACAATGCCCTCTTCCCTCAGGGTTACATCGTTGGCGTCAGGGGTGCCGCGGTGCATCGGAAGTCCCATGGCAAAGTGCGTGTCATGGTAGAGATTGGCCCCCGTGCTGACGATCCAATCGACAAAGCCATTTTCGATTAAGGGGATAAGGGCGGAGATGCCGAGTCCAGCCGGGGTCAGGGCCCCGCTCAGGCTCAATCCAACCGTGACATCGTCTTGCAGGATCTTCTCAGCGAAAAGCTGGCAGGCCTCCCGCAGCCGGCCCGCGTTGTAGGAGATGAAGTTATTGTCGACTAGTTCGGTGATGGAGGTTAAGGGGTTGATCGGCTTGGGGTCGATCCTTTTCCCCGAGAGAAACTCGCTCTTCCTCGCCATCACCGCTCGATTCCATCACTCCTTTATAGCTGCCGCGCGCCTTTGCAGGTAGGCGTTCCGTACGGCGCTGTAGAGGTCCACCACGGTTTCCTCAACACGCTCGAACTTATCGAGATTGAGGGAGCGCTCGTTAATAGCGTTTGTGCCGTAAATTCCTGCCGTGGCTGCGAATGGTATGAAATAGTTGAGAGGATTCATAGCCCCATCCGCGGCAAGCCCGATCCCGTCACGGACCGTCATTGGGGGTAGAAAGGGAAGGATCATATAGGGTCCGGGACCCATACCGTAGACCCCCATCGTCTGGCCGGTGTCCTCGTCGCTTTGCAGAATGCCAAAACCATCTTTCGCTACGTCGAAAAGCCCGGCGACGCCGATCGTGCTGTTGATGGTAAAGCGCGCCACTTCCCGACCGGTTCCTTCCATTTTGAGCTGGAGAATGTTGTTGACCAGTCGCCGCACCACAGAGAGGTTATCCAGAGCGTTTCTGAGGCTTCTTTGCACCGGGTCGGGGAGCAATGCATCCCAGACAACGGCCACTGGCTTCAGCATGAAGCGATCAACGACATTGCGATTGAACGAAAACATCGTCTCATTAAAAGGTTCCCATGGATCCTGGTCCGATTCTTCCCGGGCGGCAGTGCTTTCGGCTTCATCGAGGAAGTAGGCGGCGGTGATGCCGGTCGCATCTGACTCCTTGTTGTCAGAAGGGAGTCTTAGGGCTTCCGGCTGGGACGTGCTGACGTCGGTGTTTTCTTCCTCAGCGCTCACCCACCCCACGTCAGAGAAGCCGCATATGCCTATGGAGAAAAGAAAGGTAGATATATACAGGGACTCACGAAACCAATGATGCATTGCTATTTTCCTCCTCCTGTCGAGCCCTTTTTCCCTTACACGAAGTCTTCGTATAGGTCAAGTTCTTTCTTGTCCCGACAGTTCAACGATCTGCAGACAAGCCAAAAGTATGCCAGCTTGTATAAGACCGGCAATCGCAGTAAGGCACTGATGAATAAGGCTTTTTTAAATCTAAGTGTCATGCTCTGACATTTTTTGAACAGAATAAGGTGACAAAATGCGTCGGTATGACAAATAAGGGTCGGAAAATTCTCTATCAGAATAGGTTTTTTTTTGGGTGAAAAGTTTGCAAACCCCTGGTGAATTGGCTATCTTCGAATCATGGCAGAGGAGAGGGTGCAAAGGGCAAAAACCATTGTCCTCGGGGTCTCCGGCGGAATCGCCTGCTATAAGGCAGTAGAGTTGGTTCGCTTGCTTGTCCGGGAGGATTTTACCGTTCAGGTCATTATGACCCGGGAGGCCATGGAGTTTGTAACGCCTTTGACGTTCCAGACCCTCTCCGGTCGCCCCGTAGCAACCGAGACATTCAGCCTCACGCAGGAATCCGAGATAGGCCATATTAACCTGGCTGATCAGGCTGACCTGTTGGTGATTGCCCCTGCCACGGCAAATATTATTGGCAAGATCGCCTCTGGCATCGCCGATGACTTGCTGACCACCGTGCTGATGGCGACTCGGGCGCCGGTGCTGATCGCGCCGTCCATGAATATTCACATGTACGAAAACCCGATCCTGCAGGAGAATATCCGTAAGCTCAAACGGCTGGGCTACCATTTCATGGAGCCGGTCGAGGGCTATCTCGCTTGCGGCTATGAAGGAAAGGGACGCCTGCCTGAGCCGCAGGATATCGTGGAAAAGATTCAAGGGCTGCTAAAAAAAAAGGACTTAGCGGGTGAAAGGCTTTTGATTACGGCAGGTCCCAATCACGAGCCGCTGGATCCTGTCCGTTATATCTCCAATCGCTCTTCAGGAAAAATGGGTTATGCGCTGGCGCGCCTGGGCGTGAGAAGAGGGGCGGAGGTAACCCTCATTAGCGGCCCGACCTCGCTTGTTCCTCCGGCCGGGGTTCGACTGGTTTCGGTGAAGACTGCAGCCGAGATGCGTCAGGCTATTCTTAAAGAGTTCCCTGAAACGACGGCAGTTATCATGGCCGCTGCGGTGGCAGATTACCACCCCGAGAAGTTTGTTCCCAAGAAGATCAAAAAAGGAAAAGCCACCCTGAAGCTCAACTTAAAACCCAACCCAGATATCCTGCGCGAGCTCGGTATGAGAAAAAATGGACAGATTCTCATAGGCTTTGCTGCCGAGACGGAGTCATTGGTTGACAATGCGAAAAAGAAACTGCGCGAAAAAAATCTGGACTTGATTGTGGCCAACGACGTCACAGAACAAGGCAGCGGCTTTGACGGAGACACCAACGTAGCCACCCTATTGGACCGGACAGGCACTATTCATCCGCTTCCCCTGATGAGCAAGGATGAGCTGGCGGATAGGATCTACGACTATCTCATCACGCTAAAAAACAGTAAATAAAGTTGAGCCGTTTAACTCGTTTAAGCCGTTCAACAACTTGAACCGTTTGAACGATTTGAACTTTTTCGATGGGTAGACCAGTAGAACCTAAGCCGGTCAAGCTTTTCGTTGCCCTGCTTTCTCGCCACGAAGATCACTTCCCCTTAGTGGAAAAGGAACTGACGGCTCTTTTTGGCCCCACTGATTCAGCCTGCGGGAGCCTTCCGTGGGCGGTGACCGATTATTACGAAAAGGAGATGGGCACTGGACTTTTCCGCAGGTTTGTTTCCTTCGTCCCTTTGATATCTCCGGAGGCTCTGGCGGAGATCAAGCTTAAGACCCAGGGCGTAGAAGAGGGTTATCAATGGATCGAAGGCGAGAAGAGGGGACGGCGGGTGAATATCGATCCCGGCTACTTGGATGCCGGTAAAGTAGTTCTCGCCTCGACAAAAAGCGCTTCCCACCGCATCTATCTCCGATCTGGGATCTATGGAGAGGTGACGCTCTTGTTTCAGAGCGGCTCGTTTCAACCGCTTGCTTACACCTATCCGGACTACCTCTGGCCCGAGACGCGCTCTTTTTTTATGGCGCTGCGTTCTCTCTATCTAAAGCAGTTAAAGTAAAGCGGCCAGTCGGCAGATCGCTGAAAACTAAGCGCTGATTACCGAATGTTACTCCTTATGATAGTGGGTCATTTTTAGACTTGTGAGCCAATGGGCGACAGGAATGGAGATTCTTCGCTCCGCTCATCTATGAAAGCTCTGTCAAGGGCCGTGATGGACAAATCGATATTCGGTCATATGCTTTTAGATAAACCTCCATTGGTCGTCCGTAGTTCTTCCCACCCGATGTTATCGGACTCATCTATTCGCCGTCTTGTGCGGCAGAGAAATATGCCACAACGGTATCGCAATCAGAACGCGGGTCTCAGTGGACCCATGAACGAAGCGCGCTTACCGTTGCGTGGACGACATCGGTTCTCGATAGGGCTCTCCTTTCTTAAGCATCCAAAAACTCGCCTCCGCCAAATGGCGGGCTACGGCCATAATCGCTTTGCCGTGGCCACGCCGGGCCTTGATTCCTTCGTAGAGGCGGCTCACGTGATGGTAGCCACAGCGATTGCGATTGAGCACACAGCTGTTGGCCACCTCGACAAACGCCCATTTAAGGTACAAATTGACATCGCGCCGTACCCGTCCGTAGCGGGTCTTACCCCCCGCTGGAGTTTTCCCGTGGCACTGTCCCCGCATAGCTTGCCAACTGCTCCGCTCTAGCAAAGCGCTCGATGGTACCGATCTCGGTCCAGATCACGGTGGCCAGCATCTCGCCCACCCCAGGCAAACTCTTTAGGAACCTCTGAACAAGCCCTCTGCGTCGTCTAAGATTGAGAAGCAGTTAAGGACAGAATCGCAGGAGGGAGATAGGGATGGTGCAACAGACGACGTTTGCGA
>Ga0209824_10000653_pt1 | contig 20927 bp, 13 predicted proteins | sample VDWuncwatermetaG_FD_184124 | JGI IMG/M metagenome (GOLD analysis project Ga0209824, IMG submission 184124) | Wastewater microbial communities from Netherlands to study Microbial Dark Matter (Phase II) - VDW unchlorinated drinking water (SPAdes)... ... | reverse complement strand
GGCGCCTTCTTGTGGTTTTTTGCAGACAAATCATGTCATCCATTCAATCCGTTCTCATTGCCAATCGCGGCGAAATCGCCGTCAGAATCACCAAAACCCTGCAGAGACTTGGCATAAAAGCTTATGCCGTTGTTTCGGCTGCCGATAAAAATCCCCTCCATGCCAGGGTTGCTGATGAAGTTATCAGTCTTCCAGGCAACACTGTTGGGGAAACTTATCTGAATGCGGCTCTTCTGGTCGAATTGTGCCTCAAGCATAAAATCGATGCCGTGCATCCAGGCTATGGCTTTTTGTCTGAAAATGCAGGGTTCTCCAAAGCCTGCCGCGATGCCGGAATTGCTTTCATAGGGCCATCGCCAGAGGCGATTGCTTCCATGGGCTCAAAAGCCGAATCAAAAATTCTCATGCGCAAGTTTGGGGTGCCGACCATTCCAGGCTATGATGGCGAAGATCAATCGCCAGAGGTTTTGAGTCGTGAAGCTTTGCGTATTGGCTTTCCCGTCCTGCTTAAAGCCAGTGCTGGCGGCGGTGGTAAAGGTATGCGCGTCGTTGAAGCTGAAGTCGAGTTGACGGGTGCCATTGAGTCAGCCAAAAATGAGGGGCGTAAGTCATTTGGTGACGATCGCCTCATTGTAGAGAAGTACTTAAAAAAGCCTAGGCATATTGAATTTCAGGTCTTTGGCGATTCGCATGGCCATATGATTCACTTGGGTGAGCGCGAATGCTCCATTCAACGTCGTCATCAAAAAATCATAGAGGAAAGTCCGTCACCGGCGCTGACGCCCGAACTGAGAACCCGCATGGGAGAGGCTGCTGTTAAGGCTGCCAAAGCTGTCGCTTATAGTAATGCCGGAACCGTCGAAATGATTCTCGATGCCGAGCACAACTTTTATTTTTTAGAAATGAATACACGTCTGCAAGTCGAACATCCGGTGACCGAACTAGTGACCGGACTAGATTTGGTCGAATGGCAAATTCGCGTGGCCAGAGGTGAATGCTTGCCGTTTACGCAAGAGCAGGTTGTGTTTAGAGGACACGCTATTGAATGCCGTGTTTATGCTGAAGATCCCGAGAATAAATTTTTACCATCAATTGGTCCGCTGCTGATTTATAAGGAACCAACAGCGCCTTTCTTGCGCATCGATTCCGGTGTCGATGAAGGCTCAACCATCGTGCTTGATTTTGACCCCATGATTTCTAAAGTCATTGCGGCAGGGGCGAGCAGAGAAGAAGCGATTAGCCGGATGCTCTGGGCGCTAAGGCATTATCCGATTCTGGGTGTTAAAACGAATCATGCTTTTTTGGCGGCAGTGCTCGATCACCCTGTGTTTCACAGTGGAAATATCAGCACGGGGTTTTTGTCGGAAAATCTGCCCGCTTACAAGGATTCGCCCGCACCGCGTCTGGTCGAAGCTTTTTCGCGCCTCTTGACGGCAGATTTAGTGACAGCTTCACAACCGGTGAGAGGGGCCAATCAAGCCTCAGCGGCTTCCCTCGCAGATGCCTGGGTCATGAATAAAGGATTTCGCAGCGCATGAAAAATATTCTCATTAATAACCAAGATTTTGAAGTGGTTTTGCCGACGGATGCGCTTCCTGACAAGCTGGTCATCGATGGAAACGGGCATTTTACTTTGCTTGATCCACGCGGCTCACGCAAAGCTGGCTATGTGGCTAAAGATAAAAAGGGGGTTTGGATTTTTTTAGAAGGCCACGTCTATCAAGTCACTAAACCGGCTGAGAAGCGAGTTTCTGGCGGGGCTGGTGCAGGAGCTGGTACCGGTTCAGCGGAATTGGTTTTGACCTCGCCGATGCCCGCAAAAGTTTTTCGTGTTTTGATCAAACCCGGGGATAGTGTTAAAAACGGGCAAGATTTAATCATTCTGGAAGCCATGAAGATGGAGCATGCGATTTGCGCAACTAAAGATGGACGGGTCGTTTCTTGTACAATTGCTGAAGGTGATAGAATTGATGCAGGAGATACATTGGTGGTGCTCGAATGAGTGTCTATCCCAAAGCCATTCAACTGATTGAAGTCGGGCCGCGCGATGGCTTGCAGAATGAAAAATCGATTTTACCAACAGCAGTTAAAGTCACCTTCATTAAAAAGTTAATAGCGGCTGGTTTAAAAGAAATTGAAGTTGGCTCATTCGTGAATCCCAAATGGGTGCCGCAAATGGCTGATACGGAAGCTGTTGTCAAAGCTTTGGGTCCAGCCCCCGCAGGCGTGACTTATGTGGCGCTGGTACCCAACGAAAAAGGTTTTGAATCGGCCTTGCGTTGCGGCATCAAAAAAATAGCCGTGTTCACAGCTGCCAGTGAAGCATTTAATCAAAAGAATATTAATTGCAGCATAGCCGAATCAATTGCTCGGTTTACACCTGTGCTTGAATTAGCCAAAAAAGAAGGTGTTGCTGTCCGTGGTTATGTTTCGACAGCCTTTTCTTGTCCTTACAGTGGGGATGTTAGCTCCAACACAGTGGCGGATGTCGTTCAAAAATTAATAGATTTGGGGTTAACGGACATTTCCATTGGCGACACGACAGGAAAAGCTGTTCCGACCATGGTGGCGCAGCTTTTGGAAAGCCTCATTGCCAAACACGGCTCTGGGCGCTTTGCCATGCATTTTCATGATACTTATGGAACGGCTTTGGCTAACATTGTTGAGTCGATGCGTTTGGGGATTGATCGTTTTGATTCGTCAGCCGGTGGCCTTGGGGGCTGTCCCTATGCGCCGGGGGCCTCTGGTAATGTGGCTACCGATGACCTTGTTTGGTTAGTAGAGCGCATGGGAATCCAAACCCATGTGGGTGCCCTGGCGTTGCAAGCAGCCTCACTTTACATACAAAATCAATTGCAGAAAAAGCTGCCTTCAAAGCAATTGTCGCTTCTTTCTATCTGATTGATGACATTCTTTTACTTGATTTCATTCTTGTTTTTCAGATACATTTTCCGGGCAAGTGGGAGCGCCGATGCAATTGTGTCACGGACTCCTTGTGTACAATCCTCATTTAAGGAGTCTAATTATGAAGGTTTTGAAATCTCTTGCCTATACGGCTTTGGTGGCAACCACGGTTTTTTCGTTAAATAACTGTGGTTCATCGGCTGCCACAACCACGACGGCGACACCCGCACAGGCGCAAGCTTCGTCGGTTGTTAGCAGTGGATTGTCGACCTCGTTGAGCAATATCTCGACAAGCGCAACGGAATCACAGACAGCGGCTGTCAATCTTGTGCGTGGCATGGTGCGTACGCGTGCATTGGCGGCTACTGAGACAACGACTGAATCCTTTAACGAAACAACGAATTGTACGACAAGTGGAACGCTTACCTTGGCAGGCGATTTCAGCATATCAGTGGATACAGTCACTTATCTTGCGACTTTGGATGCCACGCTGACTGAAACTTTGGATGCTTGTGTCGAGAGTGGTAGTTTCACGACAGCAGATTCAGTAACCTGTTCTTACACAACAGAAACAGATGGTGTGATGACTTGTAATATGTCTGGGACCTTTGATGGCAGCGATGAAACATCGACGGCTGAATTTGATTTTGCTTGTTCGACATCAAGTCAATGTGATGGTTTGAGCATTACCTTGAATGGAACGGCTCATACAGTTGGGGTCGATATTGGGGTAACAATCGATAGCACCACGACAGAACCAGCTCTAACGGGCACAATTTGTATTGATGGCGACCTTATTGACATAGCCGAAGTGGCTGATCTTGAGACGCTTGATAGTGCTGATGCGACTTGCGAATAAGTCTTTTCTAGGTCTATTTAGTTTAAAAGGCGGTCCACTTTTGGATCGCCTTTTTTAATGGCTGCAGCAAAGCCTTCGCGCGTTTGGCGTGCCGATTCTGGGTCTTCAAATACTGTAAGATGTGTTTGATTGGGAATCATGATACGGCTTGCAAAAACTCGATTTTGCCCGTCTACGAGTCCATCGCTTTCTCCGCTGGCCAAAGTGGCTCCGCCAAGATGAAACGCATAATCAGCAATAGCCACAAAGGGGTTTGCAAAGCCAGCACGGTTTGGCAAGTCACTGTTCGATAAAGAAGCAAAGACGACAGCATCAAGCCCTTCAGTTGGGTCGAAGTTAAGGGTGTCGTAATATTTCTCTAAATAATCTGGTGAAAAGCGATCTTCAGCTCCGGCAAATAACCAAGTAAACCCAGAGGCTCTTGCCGCTAATAAAGCCTTTTTACCAATACCATCAAAGGGGGTAGCGATGGCAAATTTATTGGCCTCTTCGAGCTTGTGCAGAAGATTTTCTAAATCTTTGTGATCAATTGCTTGCAAATTGGGAAACACTTTAAAGAGAGTTTCCCAGCGCCCAGTCTTGGCCAAGCGGGCGGCGGCGGCAATCCCGTGAACAATCAGGCCCCCTTTGGAGTGACCAATGAGTGCGATACGTGAGGGAGGCTCTCGTCCATCACGTGCGGCCAATAGTTTCTGCAAAATCTGATCAGCCAGAATACGTGAAAGCACAGTAGCAACTTCTAAAGGCCAATCAGGTTGCACAGCTGGTTTGGGTCCCCCCAAAATCAAGTGCCGACCATCTTGCCATAGAGTCGCTTCATCCGAGACACTGACAAAAGCCACACCATGCTCAAAAGCAGAAGCGATTTCATCAAGATAAGCTCGAGGCGGACGAAAGCCCAAAAAACCTGGAATGACGTAGGCCCGCGTGGCTGGAAACCGCATCCTTTCTGGCAAGAAACGGTAATCTTTTTTAACAGCAGAGTTAAGAATCTTGTCACGCTGATCACAATAGGAAGCAACAACGCGCCCAACTAAAGGTGGCTGCTGGACAGCATGCAAGGGTTTCAGATGTCGTCGCACAGAATCTGAGACAGTAAGTTCGACCAAAGGCTTATTATTGTATTCGATTCTAGCACGCGGAATAACGCGTTCAGCCATACGACTAATAGTCTGCATAGGATGGCGAAGAGTTAACGCTGCAACCATGATGTTGGACTATCACGGATATTTTTAACCAAAACAAGTTCGTGACTTTTCTACTTTTGATTTGTGTCGCGGCGCGTAATGGAAATTCTGACAATTATTTCTAGAAGAAAAATCCGAATGAAAAATGAAAGCGTGCTTTTGGTTCACCCGGCTGGCGATCAAGTGGGAATCCAACATCGAGGCGCAGAGGGCCAATTGGAGTGAAATAACGCAAGCCAATACCAGCCGACTCTCTGATGGCATTCCAGTCAAGCTGGCTCGGGCTATCCAGCAAAGTTCCCGCATCCAAAAAACTAGCTAACTTAATTCCTTCAAAAAGACGGAAATGCAGTTCAGAATTTAAGATGAGGACAAAAGTGCCACCTGATGGATCGATACTATCTTCTGAAAAACCGCGCAGAGAATCGCTTCCCCCTAAGAAAAATAATTTATTAACAGGAATCCGTGAGGCATTGCTGATACGGAATGTCTGGCCATAGCGAATGGCTGTATTGAGGGTGAAGCGCTTCAGAAAGGCTTGGTGATGACTGATATTAACTTCTAAAGTATCAAAATTTGTGGTGGGATTTTGTAAATCAGTGTTGAGCTCATTTTTAATCAGAAAATAAGCGCCTTTTTTTGGGTCAGAATAGTTGTCACGCAAGTCTAAGGTGAGGGCTGTTTGGAATTCATTCAAGGTATTGTCAAACAGGGATATTCCCAAATCAGCCGCATTGGATTCACTTTCAAAAACATTAAAGCGTGTGACTTGCTCACGTACGGCAATCGACCATAAGGGGCCAAAGTTTTTTAGAGTGGAGAGAGAAAGACCAAGACGAGTGGCATTATAATTGGGTTCATCTTCATATTGGGCAAAATATTGATTGGCCAAATTCCAACTGGCTCCAAAAATTCGTGGAGAAAAAAAAGTGGCTTCAGCTCGATCAAATTTTTGTCCGCCAATGCCACGAAAACTAAACGTTTTGGCGCTGCCAAAGAGATTACGTTTAATTAGGCTAAACTCACCACTGGCCATGCGTTGGGAGTCATAACCGGCTTGGGCCGTGACAGTGATTGTTTTACGCTCATGCACGGTGATAACAATGTCAACGAGAGGCTGCTTTTCGTTAGCGCCGAGAGCTTCCATTCTCACGGTGCTAAAGGTGCCAAGTTTACGTAAATTGAGCTGAGAATCGAGCAGACGATCATCGTTGTAGAGACCACCTTCTTTGAGGCTGATATTATGTCTGATGATTCGATCACGGGTGACGTTATTTCCTTTTATGATAATGTGACGGACATGCACCTTCGAGCCTCTGGTGATGTAAAAGCTGACATCGGCTTTGAGTGAAGCCATTTGTTTATGGGTTTCTGCCGTAACAGAAGCATAAGCATAACCACGTTCTTGCAAGGTTTTTAAAATAGAGACTCTTGCTTTCTCGACTTTACCCGCCTCATAGTTTTTGCCCGTTTTCAGATCAGCCTTTTGTAATAATTTGGACTGATAAACAGGTTTGTCAGTGATGAGGGCGACAGTTCCGATTCTGTATGGCTGGCCTTCATCGATAGTAAAGGTGGCTTCCATATTCTGACTGCGCCGCTTGGTGAGTTGGGGGCCAGAAATAGTGACATCAAAAAAACCTTCATTTTTGTAAAAGGCATCGAGATATTTTTGGTCGTTTTCTGTCAATACAGCATCAAAAATATGTGGCTCAAGAAATTTGGATTCGCGAGACAACAGGTATTTCTTTAATTTCTTTCCACCAAAACTTTTATTGCCGTTAAAACGTAACTCTTCCAGTTCTATAAGCGGTCCGGAATGGATGGTGTAGGTAAAAACCACATGATTGGCTGACGGTTTATTGATTTGACCAGAGATAATAGCCTCTGAATAGCCATTCTTTGCATAAAAATTTTGCAAAGCGCGTTGTCCGTCTTCGAGTGCAAATTGGTCATAGGCACGCAATTCGGCAAAATTAAGAATGTTGAGCAGCTTATGTTTAGCAATAGAGGGCTGGCCAATAAACAAAACTTTGAGGTGTTTGTTTTCTTTAATTGCGAGGGTTAGGTCGACTTGGCGTGAGTTATCGTCTTTGATGATGCTGATGACTTTGATTGTTGCGCGCACAAAACCAAGCTCAGCGTAGGTTTGTCTAAGCTGTTTAAGGTTTTTAGCCAGGTGATATGCCTGAAAACGTCCAAAATGACGGAGAATTCCTGCAATTGATTTGTCTGATAAGTGAACATTGCCATCAATTGTTATTTTCCCGTAATTGTAAGTTTTGCCCTTGGTAATTTTGACCGATAAATCGACAACATTAAAATGGGCATGTGGTTTAGCTGTAATAGTCACGAGGGAATTTTCAAATCCACGTTTCTCTAGAAAGGTGGTGATTCGAGTTTCAGAGCCGTTGAGTCCATCTGAGGTAAAGGGCGCACCCGGTTGGAGGAGAACCAGACGACGAATCTCTTTTTCAAAAAAAGGAAAATGATTGTGGATGTAAATGGAACGAATGGTCGGCGGATCTTTAATGGTGGTTTCTGTGATTTTGATTTCTGAGCGTGCTGAAAAAGCTGGGAGCAGGATGAGTGCCAGAAAGAACAGTCGCTGAATGGTGATTTTGTGTTTCATTAGTTGAGATCAAAACGGTAGCTCACATCGAAGCGATAGCGTGTGCCAAAGTCTTTGGCGAAAACAAGGTAGAAATTATCCCAAATTTGATATTCTGCTTCGATAGCTTTTTCTGGGTCAGAGACACCAAGGTCGGTGGTGAAGGCTAAGCTGAAGCGATTGGATAGCCGTTTGCCAATAGAGAGGCGTTGGACGGTTTCATTGACAGTTTCTCTGCGTGGGGACACCTTGACGACATCGAGGCCTGTGGATTCAATTGGCTTGGAGAGCACTTGCGCCAACTGACTGATGGCGGCCACTTGGGAAAATTGTTGGCGTTGTTGATCAGTCAGTTGATCAGGTGTTTGTCCATAAAAGAGCACTGAGAGAATTTCTCGTTGGTCCAAAGATGGGTTAGCATCCATACGTAACTTGAGATTGTCTGAATAACCGGTTATTTTTGCCAGAATTTCATATTCCTGAATTTCTTTACGGGCGGTGATTTCAATTTTTGGGTTTAAGCCCATGTTGGCCCGAAATTGGGCAAAGCCTGTGGCTTCATCGAAGTCCACACCAAAGGCATTGACTTTGCCATTAGAGAAATCAATTTGTCCATTCATTGTTGGATTTTCGAGTGTGCCTAACAATTGCAAATCTGTGGTCATGTCTAATTCAGCCAGATTGTTTTTGACCAGAAAGTCACCGGTATTTCGAATAGCGATATTCAAGCTTGTGCGATCTTTTGGCAAAAAACTGAGTCTGTCTCTGGAAAGATTGGTGTCTGTTTCTTCCGGCTGGAGAAATAGTTCTGACAAACCAAAGTTACGGGCATAACGGCCTTCGACAATATCGGCTTTCCCAGTTACTTTAAAGTTGGCACCAGTGCCTGTTAGTCGCAAATCGAGATCTGCACTCAGAGAGAGCGCTTGAGGAAGCCGCATGGGTAATTCGCTCGCTTTAAATTTGATATCTGCAGCAGAAAGCACAAAGCCTGGAAGTTCGACCCAGCCGGAGAGTCTGACTCCAGCCTCATTGTAATTAAAGAGAAACTGGTCCGTGAAGGCGCGGTGACCACTAAAGCGCAGGGTCCCAACAAGCGCGTCTAATTCTCCGAGTCCTCGTCTGAAAGCAATTGTTTCACCATGAAACGTGGCAGAACCAAATAATTCGGGTGAGGCTGTGGTGCCTTTGATGTGCAAATCAACAGCAATCGGCCGAGTGGAATCGGCTATGTACGGGTTAATTTCTGAGATTGCATTAAAATCCAAATCACCTTTGACAGTGAGATCAGAATCACCTGTTTGTGAGAGTGTGCCATCTAAACGGACCAGGCCCGCGCCTGCTTTGAAAGCGGCGCCGTGAATGCCATAATGATTGTCTGCATAAGTCACGGTGGCTGTTTTGGTGAGTTGTATCATCCCAGCTGGCAGATTCATGAGAAATTGAGACACCTGGCCGCTAGCTACAGAACGTGCAGGATCACTGATGCGGTAGCGCATCGCAAAGTGTCCCGATAAAAGTCCGCCATCGGGTTTTAAACCGGCAAATGCAGCTACGAGTGGCAATGGCGTTTGGTTAGCGGTTACTTGTAAGTCAATGAAGTCGGGAAAATATTTGTAAAAAGTTCCTGAGAGCGCCAGGTAGGGCGCGACCTCGCCTTTAAACACATAACCACTTGGAGTAAAATCAAAATCCAGACCTTTGAGCGTTTGTGCAGAGGCGCCGACAGCAGAGGTTAAACGAATGGGCCTAAGCGAGAGATGCTTGTCATTTAAAGCGAGTGTTGTTGAGACATCACCAATGGCTGTATCAAAAATAGAAACACCATTGGCTTTGAAATTGCCTGTCGCCGTAAAGAGGGTATCGCGGCGTTTCATATTGAATGTTCCGTTGATGGAGCCATCCAGGCGCTTGGCCGAAAGCAGTGGCTTGATAGGCACACTTTCAAAACTCGAATTTAAGTCCATGAGCTGTTTGCGGCCGTTGTAAAGCTCACTCACCACAACATTGAGATGGCTGGAACCAAAGCCACCCTGGCTATTAACGGTTAAGCGCAAGTCCTGGCCGTACAAAGCGAGTTGTCCTTTGGCGGCACCAAAATTGAGAAATTCATAGGTCGCATTGGGCGTTGTAAAATCGAGCGATATTTTTGGATTAGAAAACTTACCGTGAATTTGAGCACTCCCTGAGGCGATAGATGGAATTCGCACACTCGAGAATAAACCAACAATGGTTTTGACATCACAATCTTTGAGCTTGAGGCCACCCGACATTGTCTGGTCGATGATATTGGCGCCAAATTTCCCATCGATGTGGCCCGTGGATCCGAGTTTAAGACTCAAGAGACTTGTGTTCAGTTTGCCATTTTTTAACAAGGCATCAAGCTTAAGGGTGAGATCACCTGTTTCAGGGGCTATGTCATTACCTGTTAGGCGACCCAAAACCGTGGCTGTTACCGCATTATCTTTTAGAGATCGAAAATAACCGTTGGCCGAAATATCCAGCCCTATTGTGTCAAAGGCGAGTCTAAAGCGCGATCGACCGAATGGCATACGCGAGAGAGGCAGATCAGGCTTTGTGGCCAAGTGTAGAGTGAGTTCACCAGAGTTCTTTTCCCACGCAGCGGATCCCTGCAAGTGGCCATCGTTAACAAATAGAGAGAAATTATCGACAGTTAATTGGCGGCTTGTTTTTTCGAGTGTGATGGCCACTTCGGGCATGGCTAGAATGGCTGCATCCAGGGGGATGCCATTTGGGTAGTGCGTTTGCAAGAGTGGGATTAAAGCTTCATCGAAGGCTAAATCCGTGACCCAAGGCTTGGGATCGCGGTGGCGGACATAAAGCATTTTTTTTGCTTTGGCCGATATCGAAAAACGTGAATCATCGAATAGATGCTCGCTGGCGGCATCAAGGAGAAGGGTTCCATCTTGGTCGAGCTGATTGATAAAAAGATCATTCTTAGGCGATCGAAACGCGAGATTTTTTGCGCTGAGGACGAGTGGATTCTTGAAGAAGAGGGCACCAAAGCGCGAGGACAAAGTGACCTCACCCAAGGAGAGATGTTTGTCATTGCCCATGGACCAGCTCAGCGAATCAAAGTGAGCCTTTTTTAAGCCCAAGGAGGCGATAAACGAGGGCAGCACAAAATCATTGTTCTTATTTTTGGTTTTATGTTCGCTGGGAACAGTTTGAATATTAATTTCATTCGCACTGAGATCATAAATTCGTACCTGCCCAAAAACGAGCATAATGGGATTGAAAACAATTTTAAAATCCTTCAGGCGAAAATGAGCGCCATTGCGCTCTGAGATGGCAAGCAGATTTTGGCCGGACAATTCGCCGATCACGGGATGTAAATCAAGATTGTCAAAGGTGAGTTTGATGCCAAAATGTTTGTGTAAGCCAGTGGCCAGGCGTTCCTGATAGACTTTGTTATTCAAATGGAGATCAAGCGTGAGCACGCCTAGTAAAATAAGCGCGGTACTCGTGACGAGCCAGAAGGGATTGAGGCGTCTCTTTCTTACGTTAGGGGGTTGTTCCATAGGCTTTGATTGCCTTCCCCGTCAGCCCATCAAAACTGCCGTTGCTCATGACAAGCACGACTTTTGGGACATCTGAATGAGCACTCACGTGTCTGACGATTTCATCTGTGGTTGCAAAGTGGTAAGCGGCTTTGCCTCGATTCCGTAAAGTTTCTGTGAGAGAGGGAACGTTGAGAATGTGCCCATCCTTGATTTTTTCTGGCATGAAAACGTTAGCCAAAATGGTCTCATCGGCAGCCATAAAGCTGTTCGCATAAGCATCTTGAAAAATGTCTCTTTTGGAAGAATTTGAACGCGGCTCAAAAACAGCAATGAGTTTGTGTTTGGGGTATTTCTCGCGAATCGCTGTGATTGTTTCTGCTACCGCCGTTGGATGATGGGCAAAATCATCGATAAGGACAAAACTATCGCTCTGAAACAGAACTTCCTGGCGGCGTTTGACACCTTTAAATTTTGGCATGGCTTTGGCAGCCGCAGCGACATCCAATCCCAAGTGATCCAGGACAGAAAAACAGGATGCCACATTGAGGGCATTATAAAGCCCCGGCAAAGGGGAATGAATCATTAAGGGGGGAGTGCCGGCCTGCGTGATGGAAAAATCAGCGCCATCGGCATTTGGTGTAAAATGACTGACTTTCCATTCAGGTGACTCAGTTCCATAAGAGCGGATAAAACTGGCTTGGCAATGAGGCAGGACACGCGCCAAGGCTGGGTAGGAATCGTTGTAATGCAGGCTGCCATTTTGAGGAATCAGTGCGGATAGTTTGACGAAGGATTCCACGACGTGATCAAGATCGCGATAAATATCTGCGTGGTCAAACTCAAGTGAAGTCATGACGACATGACGAGGATTATAATGAAGAAACTTAGGGCCTTTGTCGAAGAAAGCTGTATCGTATTCGTCGCCTTCAATGACAAAGTATTTACCCTGACCAATTTGGAAATTGCTGGAAAAATTCAGTGTGACCCCACCGATGAGAAATGATGGATCCAACCCCAGCTCACTCAAAAGAAAAGCCATCAGCGAGCTGGTTGTTGTTTTGCCATGCGTGCCAGAAATGACGATCACGTCTTTATCAGCTAGAAAAAAATGCTTGAGAGCCTGCGGCATGGAAACATAAGGGGTGCTTGTTTGTTCAAGGAGATAGGTGACTTCAGGATTCGTTTTTGACAAGGCATTGCCAACAATGACCAAGTCAGGGGCTTCGGCTTGGAGATTTCCTCCAGCATAAGGGCTGTGCACGCGAATGCCATTTTTTTTGAGTTCGTCAGACATGGGCGGATAAACAGCTTGGTCAGAGCCGGAAACCACAAAGCCTTTTTCTTTGAGCAAACCCGCTAGCGAACCCATGCCCGTGCCACAAATGGCCATCAGGTAAAGTTTTTTCATGTGTTCAGGAAAGCGATTTCTCTCGTTCATAACGGTGGGATTCCTTAAAAAGGCGAACAAATAATTTCTTTAAGAATTATAATGGGTTGTGCTTGAAATCAACTCAGAAATTAGGGATAACTCGTGATTATGACCGAAGCTGTAATCAAGGCTGTCAAAAATCTCAAAGAGCGCTATCAGACCTTGCCCAAAAAAGAGCGTGAAAATCTTAGCGTGGCGTTGCTTAAATGCAACTTGGGTGTCAGCACAACGGAGGAAACGGCGGCTGTGAAGCTGTTTTTAGCTGATTTTCCTCTCACTTTGGTCGCTGGAGAACTTGATGATTTTCTCTCATTTCTTCACGCCAAAGATACTTCGTTGCCCCAACATTTACCTCTTAGTGGTGGCGTTGTCACTTTACCTCCATATGAAAATGCCGATGTCGATACGCTAGAAACTTCCAGGAATACCCTTCGTGGAGAGAGTTTACCTTCTTATAATGAAGAAGAGGTCGATACGCTACGAGATCCCTTGAAGCCTTTTAAGGAATAGGCACTGGTCTTTTTTTTTCATTAAAGCTAAAGTCTCGCTATGCTTCGTAAGCTACTTTGGGCATCCATTATTTTCTTTGGACTTTATTACTTTGGAAATTTTACGCTCAATGGCGTCAATGTGAAGACTTATCTAAGAAGTCGAGTGACCCCCGATATGATCGAGCAGGGACGCCTCTTGCTGGTTAAAGGCATTGATATCGCTGAGGCACTTTATCGCAATTACGAACAGGATCAGCACAAAGTCGAGGGGGATGAAGACTCTGCGTTGACGGCTAAAACGCAGTTGTCCAAGTTGCCACTGCGTGAAATCAGCCCCAGTGCCAAGAAAGAACTCATCAAAAACGCACCATGAAAACGGTTTTCCGCTTACTTGGCGGCGCGCTCATTGTTTATCTGGGTTTTATGGTCGTCGTGAGTCTACAGGCTCTTTTTGATCGTGGTGATCTTAAGCAAGCTTCCAAATTTTTATATGATTACAAACCTGATGGGAAAAGACCCTTGAATCAATTGATGGCAAATGCCCTTGGGAAAACGGTTGAGGATGTCTATTGTGAATCGCAAATTGTTTCTCGTAGTGAAGGCACCCTTTTGATTCGTTGTTATCCAAGCACGGCGGCAGCCAGGACAAATCAAATCGCTGTTTATGAATGGCTGGTCAATCTGGTCAGCTACAAATTAACGCCGAATAATGCGGCTGCCACTTCATTGTTAAAAGGAATTCCATGACGAAACGACTCGGAATTTTAACGGGTGGTGGCGATTGCCCAGGTTTGAATGCCGTCATTCGGGCTGTTGTGCGGCGGGCCGAATTTTATGGCATCACTATTTACGGCATCGATGATGGTTTTAAGGGATTGGCTGAAGACCGTCTGCGTAAACTTTGTCAGCAGGATGTGTCCGGTCTTCTGCCACGTGGAGGAACCGTTTTACGGAGCACACGCTTTAACCCCTTCAAAGAAGCTAAGTTGGTTTCTCGCTGTCTCAAGACGATCAGCAAACATAAACTTGATGGTTTGATAGTCGTTGGTGGGGAAGGCAGTCTTGGCATTGGGTTGGATTTGTTTGAGAAGCAGGGTGTGCCCGTTTTGGGAATTCCAAAAACTATCGACAACGATGTATTTGGGACTGAGTATTGTGTGGGATTTTTTACCGCTGTGCAAACGGCGACCGAAGCGATTGATCGTTTGCATACAACGGCAGAGTCACACAATTTTGTCATGATAGCTGAACTCATGGGCCGCCACTGTGGTTATTTAGCCGCCTATGCGGGCTTGGCTGGCGGAGCGGATTATATTTTGGTGCCAGAGCAGGCTATTTGTATTGATGAGTTAGTCAGATCACTCAAAGAGAGACACAAGAGCGGAAAGAATTTTAGCATTGTGGCTGTTGCCGAAGATGCCCGTCTTTATGATGCCAAGGGCAAAGCCATTGTGCGCACACCCACATTGCAAGACGAATATGGACATATCACCACGGCTGGCGCTGGGCTTAAGGTTCGTGATTTGCTTGTTAAAAAACTGGGTTTCGAAGTCAGATTGACAGTTTTGGGGCATATTCAGCGCGGGGGCTCGCCTGTGGCGATGGATCGAATTTTGGCAACTCTCTATGGTTGTGAAGCTGTCCGGCTCGCCAGTGAGGGGCAGTTTGGTCGCTTGATTGCTTACGACAGTGGCCGTGTCATGGATAAGAATCTGAACATCATTCATCAAGGTGTCAAGCGTCTGTCAGCCGACTTCTTTGAAGTGGCAGCGACATTTTTTGGCTAGGTGTCATAACGGATTCGCCAAACTTTGTTTGATTCCACAGGCACCACCTTCAAAAAATGGGCAGCGTTTGCAGATGAGTGAGTCTTTGGTGAGTGGAAATTGGCCACTGCGCAAAGCACTCTCCAATTGCAAGTAGAGGGCGTCTAAATCAGCTTTGAATTGCGATAGAAATTTTTTATCGATACTTCGACGGATAGCATGAGCCCCCGTTGTAAAGAGGACAACAGTTTCGATTGTTGCAGCTTTAGTCACTTCTGCGACGGCCAGGGCATAACAATTCATTTGAAAATCATAGCGAGAGGCGAGTTCTGCCCAGCCACCAGCGGGTGGTTTATTATGGGTTTTATAATCGATGATGACAGGTGGGGTTACATTCAAATGGTCGATTTTCCCCTCTAGCAGGAAATGCTCAAATTTAAGCGTAAAGGCAATTTCCTTTTTAGCCATGGGATTAATGAACAAAGCTAAAAGTTCAGGATTGTTTTTCAGGCCCTGAAGGACCTTTTGGCCCAGCTCTCGCAACTCTCCATGTGGGTCTGTTAACTGCTGGTTTTGCAGTGCTTGTGCGATAACGGTTTCACGATGGCTATCGTTTACAAAGTCGGTAAATTCTAAAATTTCGTGAATGAATCGGCCACGGGTTATGGCATCGATGGTTTTATCTCGCGTTTGAGGGTTTTTATTTAATGATGAGTTTGGTGCAGAAAAAGGGATTAAGCCTTTTACATATTGCAGATGATAACGGGCTGGGCAATCATGAAAAACTTCGAGCTGAGTGACGCTGATGTGCAGTGGTGCTGCACTTGTCGAAAGAGACGGTGTCACGCATGGAGCTGTTTTCTTTAGTTCAGTTTGTGGGTAGGTGGGTACAGCAAAAGATTCCCAAAGGCGTGTTTCTGGTTGCCGGCTCAGCCAGATGAGTAATTTATCATAGGTGTCACATACGAGAATCGGGTTTGGATTTTTGGCAAAAAGTTTTGTCAGTTCTTTTGTTGGCGGTGGTGCCACAATATGCACATCACCATAAGTTCGTGTGAGGGCGACATAAAGAAGTCTGCGTGTTTCAGCAGCAAGTTGTTTTGTCGTGGTCTCTTTGCAGGCTTCCATCAAGGCCGTGTCCAAAATAACCGGTTTGAGAGCTGTGCTGACGGAATCCACTGTAGAGACAACATAGTTTGTTTCTGCTACTTGGCGAATAATACCGTTTTTATTTCTAATGCGTCCACCAGGAATTAAAAAGACTTGGGCAAATTCTAGTCCCTTGGCTTTATGGACAGTCAGCAAGTTGACAGCATCGATTTCATTGCCCGCAAGAGTTGTTGATAGCGTAAATTTTTGATAGAGCGAGCGCAAAATAGGGAGAGCACCTTGCAAATAGGGCGGCGTGTCATCAATTCTATCGCTCAATAAGTCGACCAGTGCTGTAAGGGCTGACTCATCAAGTGCATGGCGTGAGCCACCAAGATCACTGGCAATGACTTTGGCCAATTCATCAGCGTAAATGGCTGTTGCGAGATCTTCCCAGACGGGCCACTGCGTTTTAAGCCAGTCTGGTGTGAGGGTTGGCCAGGCATTGATGCCATAATCGACCAAAGGTTCTTTTAGTCCTGAGAGCGAAGCCAGAATGTGAAAAGTTGTTCGTGCTAGAGGGGAGAGAAGAATTAAGGGATTTTCTCCCGTCTGTACAGCGAGGCCAGCGGCTCTTAAACTTTCGGCTAAAGCATAGAGGGGTTTTTGTTTGGGGCACAAAATGGCGATGTCTTTGAGTGGCCAACCGGCAACTTGTAACTCTTTGAGGCGTGTGCAGATGGCCTTGATAAATGAGTTTTCTTCGGTTTGTTCAAGCTCAGTTTCGCTGGTGAAGCTGTAGAGACCACCTAAACTTTTTTCGATATTCGACTGCATAGGTGCAAACAGATTGTCGTCGTGAGAAAATAATCGGGTGAAGATGGCATTGTAATTTTCCTGTAGATTTTTTGGTGTGCGAAAGGTGGAATCTAGTGCAATGGTTTGACCACCAGAGGTAAGAACGCGTGTTTTTAAGCCTTCAAATAACTTGGCATCCGCCTGACGAAAGGCATAAATGGATTGTTTGGGATCGCCGACGGCAAAGAGATGATTTTTTCCAGGTTTATGCAGGCATTCGATGAGACGTATGTCGTTTGGGGCCATGTCTTGACATTCGTCGATCAGCAGAAGAGAAATTTGACTTTGGGTTTGATGCAAAACATCGGTATGCGATTCTAAAAGGCGAAGGGTCAGTAAAATGAGGTCATCAAAATTGAGAGTTCCCGCCAGCAGGCGTTTTTGCAAAGAGGCTTCGCCAATTTGCAGGGCTTGTTCGATGATATTTTGCCAGGCGGCCTGTAAATCAGTTGGTAAATCATCGTGTAGCAAAAGGGAACGTTTGGTCGAAGGATTTGGCTCTGGTTTACACAGACTTGGAATGACAGCGGCCAAGTGCCAATAGCCATAAGTTGACAGCAATTTTTGCCAACCAGATGTATTGTCAGATAAAGATTTTCGGATGAAGCCTTGCGCCTCTTGTTCAAGCCAAGCGTTCATCGCCTTTTCATTCAAGATCTGAAATTTGGGGTTAAGCCCGAGCCTACGGGCATGTTGGGTGAGTAATTTCCGGCAGTAAGCGTGTAGGGTGCCAATGTCCAAACGCATGGCCAAACCCAGGTCATTTTTGAGTGTTTTGGTGATGCGTGTGCGCATTTCACTCGCGGCTTTTTCGGTAAAGGTAAAAGCCAAAATACCAGAGGGTTCCAAACCATGCTCCAAAGCATGCAAAATGCGTTTGGTCAGGACACTTGTTTTGCCTGTGCCTGCAGAGGCTATAACAAGAGTATCGCCAACACTCTGAATGGCTTGGTTTTGTGGCTCAGTCAGTTTCATGCAGGCTTTCTTCATCAGGAGGTGAAGGATTTGGGCACACCGTTACATAACGACAATCGACGCAGAGTTTTCTTGATCGCGGCAACGGTTCAAAGACGTTTGCCTGAATTCCTTTGATGGCTTTTAAGGCGGCTTCCAGGGCGCAGGCCATGATGTCTTCAAAGACCTCATCATCTTGTGTAGTCTTCAAGCATTTGGCATCAGGTCCATTTTTTCTGGCGATGCCAATTGTTTTGCCGTCACTAAGAAAGTACGCCAGTGCGGCGGTTGGCACCGCTTTTGGCAGAAGTTCTTTGCTGACGGCATAAAGGTAAATGGGGAGTTGAATGGCGCGGCCATCTTGCATGGACGCTTTGCCATGCTCATCACTTGAGCCTGTTTTGTAATCGATGACCGTGAAGTGGCCGCCATCGGGGGTTACGTCAAGGCGATCAATACGGCCTTTGATGCTGAACTCGCTGCCCGGCAATTTGGTTTCAAAGGCCCATTCAGTTTGAGTCGGCAAGGTTTGTTTTTTACCGTCATCGAAATTGGCCCACTCTTTGCGCAGCAGACCTGCACAGGCCGATAGCGTCCGTTTACGAAAAACCTCTCGGGTGCTTTGGGGGAAATTTAACCAATCGGGTTGCTGCTGGGCGGCTATTAAAAAATATTGATCAAGAATTTCTTCTAAGGCGCCTGTTGCCGTTGGTCTGAGTTGTGCATTGGCATAAACAGACAAATTATTTTTAAAAAAAGCCTCAAGTATTTCGTGGATGATAAGGCCTTTTATGTCTCGGCGCAGATCAGGCTCTGGAACATTGATTTCCTTGAGACGTAAAACTTGGTTTAGATAATATTGTTGAGGGCAATTAAGATATTTCTGGAGAGCGGAGAGTGAAAAACTTGTTTGGTTTTTGTTAAATTGGAAAGGGGCTATCGGATAAGCTTTGCCTTGGTATTTTTTGCTATCGACTGGAATGGAGATAATAGAAAACTCATTCGAAATTTCGTTAAGCTGCGTTAGCGGGCTGCTGCGAGCATCTGTTCTGGCTGAGGAAAAGGTCAAGTTCGGTGACAACGCTGCCAAGCGGCGCAACCGAGCCATTGTCAGACGAAAACGATAACTGGCTGGGAGGAGGGTTTCTGCCAAGTCCCGATGTTCAGCTATAGTCTCATCGATAAATGAATCCTGATCGCGGCGCATGAGGGCTTCTAAATTAAGTCCGGCTACGTGGATGGCTCTATCGAGAAAGCCATCGGCTTTTGCCAGACTAATAAAGTGCAGTGGGGCTTCTCCTGATGTTGGAGAGAGGCGCAGATTCTTTTGTACGGAATTCCAAAAAAGTTTTTGGGTGACTGGACTCACGTCAGACCAGAGCTGACCAAGTGTTGATTCAATGAAGTTTTTTTGCTTGGCCAAATCCTCTTGGGCTTTGAGCGCCCGCCATTTTTCTGTCAAAATCGATGAGGGGCGCAAGGCATAAAGAGGCTGAAGATGATCTTTTAAAGTCACAGCATCATCATTTGAGCGAATAAAATCTTTGGCAGCCAGCGATGGATTGAACTGATGGCTCAAGGGAGCATCTGCCATTTGTCTCCACCATACTTTGGCTGTAGCGGTCTGAGCAAAGGCGATGGCCATGGCTTGTTGTGGCTGGTTAAGTTTCGTGGAGACTTCATTCAGGATGATATTTCGTTCAATGGCTTCAGTGCCATACACAGAAACTGGATTGAATGAGACCGTGGGTGATTCAAATAATTTCTCTTCATCGCAAAAGAGGCCTAAATCTTCATAAGCTGCGGACAGCTTAGCATCGTCCTGGCGAAAGTCTTCATCGTAGTGAATGTGTATGGGAAGCTTGGGCCATGCCGCTTTTAGACCACGTAAAACCGCTCGTTCACCGGGTCCAAGAGGGTAAATATCTTGTATGTGCAAAGCTTGCGGAAAAGTACCTGGCCACAGGGGTTGATTTTTTAGCAATGTTAAGCTGTCGAGTAAAATATCAGATGGGCGATAGAGATGGTGCCTGGTCATGGCCAAACGATGTTCGCCGAAGAGCCTGAGTCGAGTGGCCATGTCATTTTTATTTGGGAGCCTGGCTGTGGCAAAGTCAGAATCCCAGCCGGATGATTTGAGTCTATCAAAAAAAGTTAACAAGGCTTGCAATTCAAACCAAGGATCATTGGGATGAGTGAGAACCGATGAAGGTTTTTGGCAAATCAAGGCATAGAGTAGGGCCCCGGAAATAAGCTCATTGGCCTCATGAACTCTTGTCTGATTGGCTTTGAGTAGGGCCAGGAGAAAGTCGCCAAAAGCCATGATGGGTTCGCCCAAAATAGCCTGCATTTTTGTTTGCGTTAGGGCTGTGGCCATGAGTCCATGGGCCTGTCTGCGCGAGGCGGTCAACACGAGTGTATTCCAGGCGCCGCTGACTTGCCAGATATCAAAAAAACTGTGGCGTTTGTTAAGAGACGGTCGCCCATGATGTAAAATGACAGGCATGTTTGCGACTAAACCTTGCCACGCACAAGCGATCAAGGGAAATGAGAGATAGACAATTTTACCCAGCAAATTTAGAATCAGCTTCTGTGTCAAATAATGATGATCCCCTTATTTATTCTTTTATTGGCTTTGGTGCCGGAATTTATTTTTTCTTTCATGGCTTTAAACTTCTCAAGCGCAAGCAGTTGATGGAGAACACCCCGACGAGTAAGGTGCGCTCGCTAGCGATGGGTCTTTGCGAAGTTTATGGAGAGACAAAGACAGGTTTGGCCGGTGTGCTCAAAACTCCATTTTCGGCTAAGGACTGTCTTTATTATCACTACGAAATTGAAGAGTACAGAAGCAGTGGCAAACGTTCTCGTTGGGTGAGTCTTAAAAAAGACAGTGCCTCAGTTCCATTTTATCTTAAGGATGACACAGGTGAGGTGCTAGTCAATCCAGCTGAAGCCGAGTTTGATATTCCAACTGACAATGTCTTTACCTCTGGTATGGGCCAGGATGCATCAAAAGTCATTGAGGCTTTTCTTGAACGGCAAAACCTAACTTCGACAGGTCTGTTTGGTTGGAACAAGCGTTTGCGTTACACAGAGGCCTTCATCAAGCCAGGGGAGTTGATCTATGTTTTGGGGTCGGCCATGGATAATCCTCACGTTGATGAAGCGAGTTCTGAGCAAGGCCATTTGGATGTGATGATAGCTCATGCAAAGGGCAACCAGTTTTACATTTCTGATAAATCAGAGAAAGATTGT
>Ga0209824_10000652_pt1 | contig 20965 bp, 21 predicted proteins | sample VDWuncwatermetaG_FD_184124 | JGI IMG/M metagenome (GOLD analysis project Ga0209824, IMG submission 184124) | Wastewater microbial communities from Netherlands to study Microbial Dark Matter (Phase II) - VDW unchlorinated drinking water (SPAdes)... ... | reverse complement strand
ACAGTTGGGGAACGTGGGGGCTGGGAGGTAGTAGAGAGATACGTTCGCAACCAAGGTAAGCCCATGGAGGTACTACGCCAACTCTCGCTCTTTTGATACCCCGCGCTCTTGGCGCGGGGTAATTCATTCGTCACTCAAACGCTCGTTGATAAAGTCAGCGGTATTGAGGTACTTCGCCTGGATTTGGCCGGAAAGTTTTGAGAACGGGCCGAATAACTGCTCAAAGACTAACTGATAAAGATACTCGCTGGCAATTGGCGGCTTCTGCGTGAAATTAGCGCGGTGAGACTCGACCCAATCCACGACAGGGGATACTACTGCAGTCCCGTTCGCTTGCGGCACGGGCCAGTCTATGATGAGCGACCTGCGACGGTCTGATTCGAGTGGGATCGATCGGGCTACACGAGCCGTTTCGGAATCCAGCACGATCCCCAACCACTGGGCACCCTCCCCAAGTCTATAGGACTGGACCAGCGGAGGGCCGGCAAATATACCGTGATCGAGGTTGAAACGGAAAGGCCCGTGCGCGATGCCGCCGCGGACTGGTATCGAGTAATGAAACGCTCGTGAGAACAACTCCGTTGCGAGAATAACAATGGCTGCGGCGTCCGCTGATGTGTCGCTTTTCGTAAAGAGTAGAATGGTATCTGAGAAGGTTAGGCTGACCGCCCGCTCTCTGATACGCTCTCCTGTCGAAACGACCTCAATTCCCAAGGACATAATTTCGTCCTTTGCAATTGCTAGCTTCGACAATGCCTCCCATGCGAGCTCGGGGTTGCGTAGGGTGAGATCGCTCATGCCAAGCATGTCTAGGTGAGCCACAAACCTATTCTGTGCTTGAGTCTCCAGAGCTATTCCCGTGCACCTAATCAGTGAGTATGTTGGTCAGTGTTCTTTGGCGCAATCCCATTGTTGGCCAATTTGGCCTTAAGCAGCGCGATAAGTACACGCAACAGCGTGATGGCTGGAGCAAGAATGGCGGTCTGAACCTCTTTGAAACCTTTATGGCCATGGAACGTGTTGCATCGTATTGAATACAAAAGGTCAAGAATCGCTTCCGCCTTCGTGTTTTGAGCTGTTGAACGCAGTCTGCGCAATAGATCCTCGTCCTTGTCTCTTTGTCGTCCACCAGTAACCATGTGCAATTTGATAGAGAAAACATTCCGTTCAATCAAGCCTTCAACCTGATTCAGCGCCTCTGTCGCCTCCCCATTGTTCTCGATTGCCCTGATAATGTTTTTGCTACCGATGAATTTGGCCAAGTAATTGGTTGCACCTTCTCGATCAGGAAAAGATGTCCTGCGTTCGATGTTGATCTGTCCACTGCGGGCAAGAACAAATGTAGCCTCCGCATATAGGCGGTTGTAGACGACATACAGCGTAAAGAATTTGTCGAAATATGTCGGCAATTCTTTCAAGGCGATCTGGTCTGCTTTATTTAGCCAGTTCGCCACAAACTCATTGAATTCCGGAGTTAATGACATATTTGACCTTGGCCAACAGTTAGTATGTTGGTCAGTGTACTACGATTCCTAGATTTGCTTACGGCTGTTCGGATTCTCCGTCGCTTCCGAGAGCTTGTCAATGTTTTTTAGGCACGCGGGTCCGCTACGCATTGGCCAGTTGATTCCTGTTACGCCTGCTGGCTTCACCGAGTTTCTCGCTGCCACTTCGCAAAGTCTCGTGCTCCGTGCAAGAACGCGAGGATATGTATCTCGGTCGGGTGAACTTCATAAATCAACCGGTAACGCTGCACGAAGAGTTCGCGTGTGTTGGGATCTTCGAGTTCGGGCACTGTGCGCCCGCGTTCACTCAGTTTCGTCAATGAGGCGCCAGCATCGAGAGCGTCGATCAGAAGCTGCTGGGCGGCGGTGAGGGAGTCTTGGGCGATATACCCGACGGCTTCGTCGAGCATCGTTCGAGCTTGAAAGGTCCAGATTACTTCGCGCTGCCGGTCAGCCATTTCCGGCGAAGTTCTTCGGCGACCTGTTCGTGGGAGAGTGTATGCCCCGCTTCGACATCTGCTCGCCCGCGGGCCACGGCTTGGACAACGTACAGGTGGTAGAGCACGTCATCTAAACTGCAGTCGTCTGGGAGTCGATCCAGCACGGCCTTCACAGTTTCTTTGGTTTGCACCAGCTTTTCCTCCGTGGGCACATCAGCGCCAGTATACCGCGCACTCGGGTCGCGCGATCAGTCTGGCTAACCTCATAATACCGCCCTATGCCATCGTTGTCCAGGTGAGCGTCGAGACGGAGGTTGTCCATCTTTTGGTAAACGGGTGGAGCCTTTAACGTGAAGTTTTTAACCTTTGTTCTTTTTTAAATCTCTCCAGCGCGAGCTGGATCAATCTGTCGATCAGCTCCGGGTAGGAGATTCCGCTGGCCTCCCAGAGTTTGGGATACATGCTGATTTTGGTGAAGCCCGGTATGGTATTGATCTCGTTCACGATGACTTCTCGATTGTCTCGGAGGAAAAAGTCCACCCGGGCCATCCCTTCGCAGCAGAGCGCTTTGAATGTCTTGATAGAGATGTCTTGAACCTCCTTGGTGACCTCTGCCGGGAGTTTTGCGGGGACCTCCAGGGCCGCTCCCTTTTCATCCAGATACTTGGCCTCGTAGGAGTAGAATTCATGCCGGGTGATGATTTCTCCCGGGACCGACGCGATCGGATGCTCGTTTCCCAGGACGGAGCATTCGATCTCCCTTCCTTGAATATACTCTTCCGCTAAGATCTTGCTGTCGTATCGAAAGGCTTCTCGGACCGCGCGCTCAAATTGCTCCTTATCATTGACTTTATTGATCCCCACGGAGGAGCCGAGGTTGGCTGGTTTGACAAAAAAAGGCAGATCCAGGCGGTGCCGCAGATCTTCGAAAGCCGATGCCGACAAAGCAGAGCGCTTCAGTGCGACGAACCTGGCCGTGTGGATGCCGGCGTCTCTCAGCAGGCGCTTCATGACATCCTTGTCCATGCCCACGGCCGAACCCAGCACGCCGGCGCCGACGAACGGCACGTTGGCCAGTTTGAATAGGCCCTGCACCGTGCCGTCTTCGCCGAATGGGCCATGGAGGACAGGGAAGATGACGTCGACCGCTGCTGCGCTCTTGCGGCCAGAGAGTCGGACCAGAGAAGCTCTTTTACTTCCGGGGACCAAGACGACGCCGTTGCTTGTCTCATTCGATGGGATCGACTTGGGCCACCTCTTCGGGAGAGGCTCGATCAGACTCCACGCTCCCTTTTTGCTGATGCCGACGAGGATAGCTTCATACTTTTTCTTATCCATGGCTTCGACGATATTTTTGGCTGACAGGAGGGAGATTTCATGTTCTGCGGACCTGCCACCAAAAAGGATGGCTACCCGGAGTTTTCGCTTCATCTTTTAAAGCTTCCTTCGTTTGAGGATGGGAAGGGATGATCCAAGGCGGTTTGTGGAGGAATCAAGGTCTAGAGCTTCTTTTTCCGCGGCGCCTCCTGCTCGACAACCTTCATAACTCTTCCGGGATAGTGCGCTTTTTCGAACTTAAGCACAAAGTACTTGGCTTTGACGGGATCTCCTTTATCGTCGAAAGTGATGGCTCCCGTAACTCCTTTGAAGTTTTTTAAGCTTCTAATGGCGGCGGCCACTTGCGACCGCGTCGGTTTTTTCCCGCCAAGAGACTGGACCGCTTGCTCGATCGCCTTCAAGCCAACCATCGCCGCGTCGTAACCGTACATCCCGAAGGACTCGACCTCTTTGCCGAAGCGCTGCTTGAACCGCTTGGCAAAGGCCGCTGATTCTGGATAAGCATCCATAGGACCGGCCACGGTGGTATAGTAGGTGCCGATAACCTGTTGCCCGGCGATCTTCACCATCTCCGAAGAATCCAGACCGTCCGGCCCCATAAAGAATGCCTTGACTCCTTTTTCCCGCATCTGCTTGAGCAGTAGCCCTCCCTGGTGATAAATGCCGCCAAAGTAAACGAGATCGGGATTTTTCGCCTTCATCGGGATAATCATGGGGCCGAAATTAGCGCGCTCCTCAGTCCCGTCATAGCCCAATACCTTGAGTCCGAGTTTTTTCGCCTCGTCGCGAAAGTTGTCGGCGACTCCCTGGCCGTAGAGTGTCTTGTCGTGAACGATATAAACGGATCTGAGCTTGAGATCTTGGGCGGCGAATCTGGCCCCGGCCGGTCCCTGGATATCATCCCGACCGCAAACGCGATTGACATTGGGATAACCTCGATCGGTAATCTCCGTTGCCGTGTTGGCGGGCGAGATCATGGCCAACATGGTGTCCTTATAGATCTCCGAGGAGGGAAGGGCTACACCGGAGTTGAAATGGCCGACGACGAGAAGGATATCAGGGTCGGCCACGATGTTTCGGGCATTCGCCACGCCCACTTCCGGTTTCGCCTGATCGTCGTAGGGCACGAAGACTAACTCAAAGCCCAGTCCTTTGAATGTTTTGACTGCCTCTTCAACCGCAAGCTGCGCGCCTAACTTGACGTGTTCTCCTAAGGCTGCCTGCTCTCCCGATAGGGGGCTTTGGGTAGCGATTTTGATTACGCCTTTTTGACCCCAAGCGGTGGTGGAGGATAACAGGGGTCCGGAGAAAGAGGAAAGAACCAGGATCAACGCGAGCCGCTTGAACACTTTAAGCATCCCTCCGTGAAAAATGATTCTTATGCTAACAAATTCTACCCGTCAACGCTATATTTTATTTTGAGGTAATGGGTTGCTGGAGGTATTCTAGCAGCATACCGCCGCCGAAGGAATCAAGCCTTATCTCACGGTGTGCTAAAAGAGGTAAGTGGCCCTACGCGAGTGTGAATCTCAGGATTAGCCCCACCACGCCGCCATCAGTCTGCAGCAACCATTCAAGCGCTTTCATTTCGGTCTCCTTTCTTTCACACAAATGTCCCCTGGCGAAGCTCCAGGAGTGCCTGCTCGATCTCCTCTCTTGTGTTCATAACGAACGGACCATAGCGGGCTATCGGCTCATGCAAGGGTTTACCGGAAACCAGTAAAAAGCGAACCGGATTTTTAGTAGTGACAACCTTGATGTAGTCGCCGTCACCCAAAACGGCGAGCTTTGGGTGCGAAACCACGGTTCCGTTTTTTTTATCATCAACACCAAAGTTCGCCTCGCCGTAAAAAATGTAAGCGAACGCCGTGTGCCCCCGTTCGATCGGCTGGATGAATGCGGTGTGAGCAGGAACAAACACATCCAGATAGATAGGATCCGCAGCAATCCCGCTCACTGGACCGCTGGTACCATCGACTGTCCCTGTGATCACCCGGATCCTTCCACCATCTTCCCTCTCGATCTCCGGAATTTCGCCCGACGGGATTTCTTGGTACCTCGGTTTCGTCATCTTGAGTTTCGCTGGCAGGTTGACCCAGAGTTGGAATCCCGCAATCCCTTCAGGATGGACCTGAGGCATTTCCTCATGCATGATGCCCCGTCCCGCTGTCATCCACTGGACGTCGCCAGCACCGATGCTTCCGGAGTTGCCGAGGGTATCCTTGTGGTGCACGACTCCCGTAAGCACATAAGTGACGGTTTCGATCCCCCTATGAGGATGGAGCGGAAATCCTGCCTTGTAATCATCCGGATTAGTGGAGGCAAAGTGATCCAGCAATAAAAATGGATCAAGATAGTCCAAAGTCCGCGTTGCGATGCTTCTCTTGAGCCTGACCCCCGCTCCTTCAACGACAGGTTGCGGCTCGATAATCTTCTCGATTGTTCTTGGCAATGAGTCCATTGTTATCTCCTTTAGTCTGCTCCTCTAAATCGCTCTCGCCTTCCTCCATGGCACAATTCAAAAGGGCCCTTTCAGGCCAGATCAAATAACAGGATCTCCGCTGTACCGTTGGCATTAATCTGAAGTTGTTCTTCTTCACTGACTCCGGCGCCATCACCGGCTTTCAGTGACAGGCCATTGAGTATGACTGATCCCTGTGTCACTTGAACCCAGGCATGGCGATTAGGTTTGAGTACATATTTGAGTTGGTCATCTGGATCAAGCAGCGCGATGTACACTTCAACGTCTTGATGCACGGTAACCGAGCCATCACGCCCCTCTCTGGAAGCAATCAAACGTAACCGGTGATGCTTCTCGTTGGTCTTGAATAGGCGCTGTTCATAGTTTGGTTTGAGATTTTGTTGTTCAGGCAATATCCATATTTGCAAGAAATGCACGAGCTCTGTTTGCGAATGGTTGTACTCGCTGTGACTGATCCCGGTGCCGGCGCTCATGCGCTGCACTTCCCCCGGACGGATCACCGATCTCGTCCCCGTGCTGTCTTTGTGCTCCACGGCGCCTTCCAGCACGTAGGTGACGATCTCCATGTCGCGATGCGAATGCGTGCCGAAGCCCGCGCCGGCTTTTACACGGTCTTCATTGATCACGCGCAAATGACGGAAACCCGTATGCTTTGGGTTGGAGTAGTCGCCAAAGGAAAAGGTGTGGCGGCTGTCGAGCCAGATGAGCTTGGTGTGGCCACGATCGCTACTACGACGAAGTTTGATCATGTTATCCTCCTAGCGGCGCCGGCGGATGCGCCGAAGACGCGGTTCCTATCGTTGGAAAGGGTGACATAGGACATAGAAGAGGCGAATCATCCCTGGGCATATCTAAGACCCAGGTTCCTCTTAGCGTCTGAGATTAACCGAGCATAACCTGTGTCTCATGGACATAGCACCATATCCAAGCTGCAGGGGGGACAGCGCGCATGACGGGATGTTGCGTCTGATGGAAGTGTTTGGTCGCGTGCTTGCCCGTCGAGGAATCGCAACAGCCAACATGACCGCACGATTGGCACTCGCGAAGAGCAACCCAAACAGTTCCCTCAGCTAGGCATTCCTCACAGGCGTCGGGAGTTCTCTGCGGAGGAAAGTCCTTGAGCGTTAGCCGCTCCAAATGTTCACAAGATTTGGCCATATGTTCCTCCTACCGCACCTGTCTGTGCAGGTCATTTAGAATTGCGACACCACCCACGCGGAACCTGCGATCGCCACGAGATCCTCGACTAGGGCGACGTGCGGTTCGGTGTTTGCGGCAGCTTGTCGGCCACGAGCTCCACGACCGCGAGCAGCGTGAAAACCACCACGGAGGGAAGCGAACCGATGAGAATTAGCGGGCGTTCGAGTTTCAACCAGCCCAGGTGCGCCGCCCACGCCGTCGCCGCCGGCGGCGTGAGCGAGCGCAAGCCGGCAAAGAAGCCAATGAGAAAGGCAAAAAGAAGCGTAATCATCTGAGGAACGCGATGATCGCCGGGACAACCTGGCCGGTCGCTTCCTCCATTAGCCAGTGACCCGCGCCCTTCACCACGGTGCCCGACACGTTGGTCGCGATCAGCTTCGTTTGGTCGATGAGGAAGGTGCCCGAAGCCTTCTCACCTGTAAGCACGAGGAAGGGCATGTCCAGCTTGGTAGCTGAAAATGCCGCAAAGTCCTTCGCGTCTTCCTCGAACGTCTTAAAGTACTGGAAGCCGGCGCGCATGCCGTTCGCCCGCGCGTAGGCCGCCGCGTAGATACGCCGGTCGGCCTCGGGCACCGACTTGGTCTTGTCGGCGGCGAAGTCGTTCCAGAAGTGTTCGAAGTAGATCCGTTCCCGCCCCTTGACCAGCGCAATGGCCGTGTCGCCATAGAAGTGGAAGTGCCAAAGGTCCCGCAGCAGCCAGACGCTCTTCCACCCGCCGACGCCTGGCAAGAACGCATCCAGCAGGACGACCTTGCTGACCTCTTCGGGATACTGGGCCGCATACGCGTAGGCTACCATCAAGCCGATGTCATGTCCGACCACCTGCACCTGTTCATAGCCGAGCTGGCGCACCAGACTTCGAATGTCCTTGGCGAGCGTTTTCTTGTCATACCCGTTCCGTGTGCGCTCCGAGCCGCCGGCGCCCCGCAGGTCCGGGGCAATCACCGTGTGTGACTTCGCCAGTAAGGGCATCAGCGGTATCCACATGTGGCTTGTCTGGGTGTAGCCGTGGAGCAAGACGACAACCGGTCCCCGCCCGCCGAGCTTATAGTTGATCTTTACGCCACCCACATTGGCGATCTTCTCCGTGAATCCCTTGGGCAGACGGGACGCTGATTGCGCAGCGGACGCGGGCACACTGAGTCCCAGCGCAAAAACCAGCAGAAGCAGATAGGGCTGTCGCGACATGCTTCGCCGCGGAGAACCCCCCGTTGGATTTATCATTCCTGCCATCCTCCTCCCAGCGCCTTGTAGAGCTGCACCAGTGAAAGCAGCTCGTCGAGCCTGATCTGAGCCAGGCTCAATTCTGCAATAAACAGATCCTGGTCCGAACCTAGAGCATTGAGCATCGTATCGACTCCGCCGCGGTATCTCAGGTAGGCCAACTGCTTGCGGTTTTGCAACGCGAAGACCAGCAACTCCCGTTGCGCGCGGATCTCCTTGACGCGTTGGTACTGGACCAGCGCGTCCGATACGTCGCGAAATGCGGCTTGAATGGCCCTTTCGTACTGCGCCAGCGCGCTACGCTGCTGCGCTTCCGCCAACTCGACGCCGGAGCTGATCTGCCCGCCGGTGAAGATCGGCTGCGTCAGCTGAGGTATGTAGCTCCACATTCTTCTCGAACCCGAGAATAGATTCGCCAGCGCCGTGCTTTGATAGCCATATTGTCCGGTCAGCGTGAGTTGAGGAAAATAGGCCGCCTTCGCGATGCCGATGTTGGCGTTGGACGCGACCAGGATTTGCTCCGCCGCCTGGATATCCGGACGCCTCTCGAGAAGCTTTGACGGCAAACCGGGGGGCACTTCGGGAGGCGTTTGCTGCTCTATCAACCGGCGGCTTCGCGAGATGGAACCGGGATTTCGGCCGAGTAGAAAACTGATTTGATTTTCGGTTTGCTCTATCTGGCGCTCGGCATTGGGTATGGACTGCGACGCGGTGTAGACCAGTTGCTCTCCCTGGCGGACGTCCAATAACGTTCCGACGCCGCCTTCCAGTTGACGGTTGATCAAGCGGAGCGACTCCGATCGCACGCCCAAGGTGTTCTTTGCAATCTCCAATTCCATGTCGAGCTCGAGAAGACTGAAATAGCCCGTGGCCACGTCGCTGATGAGAGTCGTGACGACGGCTTTTCGGGTCCAGTCCGCGGCCAGCAAATCGGCGCGCGCCGCTTCGGTCGCCCGGCGCAACCGGCCCCAAATGTCGAGCTCAAAAGTAAACAGATTGAGGAATACCGAGCCGAACGTACGGTCGCGATCGACGCCGTGCGGTACCGTCTGCGCTCCCTTTCTGGAGATTTGAACGCCGGTGACGTCGGCGCCGGTGCCGATCTGCGGATATTGATCGGATTGAGTGATGCCGAGATTCGCGCGCGCCGCATCGACGCGCGCAACGGCATCGCGGAGATCGTAATTCTCCTTTAACGCCGCGCGGATTAATTCCTGGAGCTGCTCGTCTTGGAATACTTCAAACCATTTAAGCTCGGCGATGGATTGCTGGTCGGGAGGTATCACAGCAGAAGCGCCGCGAAATGCATCCGGCGTTGTCACAGCCGGCCGCCGGTAATCCGGGCCCAGCATGCAGCCGCTTAGCAAAATCATCATTGTCACCGCTGCGAAGAAGCGCCTTTTTACGTGACCTTCTCCCATGTCGATCTGCGCATTCATCGTTCAGTTACGTTCCTCTCGTTGCGGGTGTCGGCTGCTGCGCTGCCAGCTCATGCTCCTGCCGGCGGCGCGAGAGACGCTCCACCACGTAAAAGGAGACCGGGATGAGGAAGCTGGCGATGATTGTGTCGGCCAGCATACCCACGATCACCACGGTGCCCAGTGTTCGTCGCGCCGCGCTCCCGGAACCCGAAGCGATCCATAACGGCGTGCAGCCCAAGATGAACGCGAACGAAGTCATAAAGAGCGCGCGCCGTCGTAGTCTCATTCCTTCCAGTGCCGCCTCCATCAGGCTGCGTCCTTTCTCGAGCTCGATCTTGGCGAACTCGACGATCAGGATGGCGTTCTTCGCGGCGAGACCGATGAGCACGATCAAACCGATTTGGGCGTACACGTCCAAGGCATAGTGGCGCATCCACAGGCCGGCGAAGGCGCCAAAGACCGCGATCGGCACCGTCAGCAGGATCGAGAACGGCAGCGACCAGCTCTCATAGAGCGCCGCCAGGATCAGGAAGACGAAGAGCAGCGAGAAGCCGAAAATCGCGCTGGCGGGTACGCCCTCCGCGGCCACCTTCTCCTGAAACGACATGCCTGAGTAGTCGTAACCCATTTCGCGCGGCATGGTCTGGGCAAACACCTCCTCCAAGGCCTTCATTCCCTGGCCTGAGCTGTAGCCGGGCGCCAGGATGCCGTTGATTTGCGCCGCCCGGTAACCGTTGAAGCGAATCGTAAATTCCGGCCCATAAGTGGTTTGCATCTTGACAAACGTCGAGAGCGGCACTGTTTGCCCGTCGCTGTTGCGCACGCGGAATTGGCCGACATTATCCGCCTCGGTGCGGAAATCACCCTCCGCCTGAACGTATACCTGCCACACGCGTCCGAAGCGGTTGAAGTAGTTGACGAAGACTCCGCCCATGAAAGCCTGCAGTGTTTTGTAGACGGCTCCAAGGTCCACGCCCTGCTTGAGCACCTTGTCACGGTCCACGTCCGCAAAAACCTGCGGGACGGTGGGGATGAACGTTGTGGTTAACGCGGCAAACTCGGGCCGTTTTCGGGCGGCCTGGAGGAATCGATCGGTGTTCTGTGCCAGGAATTGGATCTCCTGGCCGGAGCGGTCTTCGAGCATGAAGGTTACGCCGCCGGAGGTGCCGACGCCGGGAATCGCCGGCGGCGCGAAGGCAAACGCCTGCGCTTCGGGAAGCGCCGCGAGGCGCTGGTTGAGGCGGCGCATGATGACATCGGCAATCAACCCTTGCGAACCACGCTCGCCCCACGGCTTGAGCGTGACAAAGTAAAAAGCGTTGTACGTCGTATTCACAAAGCTCAGCAGGCTGAAACCAACGACGGTAGTGAAACTCTGGACGCCCGGCGTCTCCTTCAGAATGGCTTCGATCCGCTTGGCGGCCTCATCCGTTCGCTGCAACGATGCCGCCACCGGGAGCTGCACGTTAAGAAAGAAATAGCCCTGGTCTTCTTCCGGGAGGAAAGCCCTGGGTAACCGAGAGCCAAACAGGCCGGAGGACACAGCGATAACAAGCAGCAGCACCACCGAGAAGCTCGCCTTGTGCAGCAGGACATCGCTCCCTACGAGGTAACCGTGCATGACTTTCCCGAACCCCCGATTGAAGCCGTCAAAAAATCGCCCGAGGACGCCTCGCGATTCCTTGCGCGGCCTCAGCAGCAGCGCCGCCAGCGCCGGCGAAAGCGTCAGGGCGTTAAAGGCCGAAATGAGAGTCGAGATCGCAATCGTCACGGCAAACTGATTGTTCAGCCGTCCTTGAATGCCGCCGACGAACGCGACGGGTAAGAAGACTGACGAGAGGACGAGCGCGATCGCCACCACAGGCCCGGACACTTGTTCCATGGCCTTGAGCGTTGCGTCGCGCGGCGACATTCCGTGTTCGATGTGCTGCTCGACCGCCTCGACCACGACAATCGCATCGTCCACCACGAGGCCGATCGCGAGGACCAGGCCGAAAAGCGACAGCGTGTTGATAGAGAAACCCAGTAGCGGGAAGATCGCGAACGTGCCGATCAGGGAAACCGGCACCGCCAGCAGTGGAATCAAGGTCGCCCGCCAGCTCTGCAGGAAGACGAATACGACGATGACGACCAAGATCATTGCCTCGATTAGCGTGGCGACGATCTCTTTGATGCCTTCGGTCACCGCAAGGGTGGTATCGAGCGACACTGCGTAGTCGAGGTCTTCGGGAAAGCGTTGTTTCAACTCCTCCATCAACTGCCTGGCGCGGTTCATGGTGTCGATCGCGTTGGAGCCGGGCAACTGATAGACGGCCATGATCGCCGACGGATTGCCGTTCAGGCGACCGATCTGGTTATACGCCTGTGCTCCCAGCTCCACCCGGGCCACGTCCTTCATCCGCACGATGGAGCCGTCCTGATTGGCGCGCACGACGATGTTGCCAAATTCTTCCGCGCTCAGAAGACGACCCTGCGCGCGAACGGAGTAGGTGAACTCCTGCCCGCGTGGAACCGGCTCCGCGCCGATCTGTCCGGCGGGGTTTACGGTATTCTGATTGGTGAGCGCGCCGATGATCTCGCCGACGGTGATGCCCAAACTCGCGAGGGTGTCCGGCCGCACCCAAAAGCGCATCGCGTATTGCCCGGCGCCGAAGATGGCTACCTGGCCGACACCAGGTACGCGGCTCATCGGATCGTTGATGTTGATGTACGCGTAGTTCGCGAGGAAAGTGGCGTCGTAGGTTCCTTTGGGCGAGTATAGAGAGAACAGCGCCAGCGGACTGGTGGCCGACTTGCGAATGGTAACGCCTTGGTTGCGGACGTCGATCGGGAGCTGCGACTCGGCCTGGGAGTAGCGCATCTGCGTGAGGATCTGGTCGGTGTTTGGGTTTGTGCCGACGTCAAAGTTTACCCTCAGTCGCATCAGCCCGCTGCTGGAGTTGACCGAGTTCATGTAGATCATGTTGTCGACGCCGCTCATCTGCTGCTCGATCGGCGTTGCGACCGATTGTTCGACCGTCAGCGCGTCGGCGCCGACATACGTGGTCTGAAGGAGAATCTCCGGCGGGGCGATATTGGGGAACTGCGCGATCGGCAATTGCGCCATGGCGACGACGCCGACGATCACCAAGACGATCGAAATGACTATCGCGACGATCGGCCGGTTGACGAAGAATTTAGACATGGCGATTCACTTTCGTTGAGCTTCTGAAGCTGATGCAGATTTGGTTTCGGGTTGCGCTGTAAACGCCGTCGGCGTAACCGTCATGCCCTGACGCGCCCTTTGGGTGCCCTCGGCGATGACCCGCTCGCTCGGCTTCAATCCCTGGTCAATGATCCACTCGGTGCCAACGCGCTCAGCGACTGTGACGGGGCGAATTTCAACTTTGTTGTCGCCCCCCACGACGGCGACCTGATAGCTCCCTTGCAGCTCGGTCACAGCGCGTTGCGGAACGAGCAGAGCCTTTTCTCTGATTCTTGTGACGATTCGTATGCGGGCGAACTGGCCGGGACGAAGAATGTTTCCCGGATTGGGAAACAAGCCCTCGGCCCGGAGCGACCCCGTTCCGACATTGACCTGGCGGTCGACGAAGAAAGAATAACCTTTGTGCGCGTAGGTTTCTCCGTTCGCCAAAATCATTTGTATATCCAACTTGGCTCTCGCCGCGGCGCGTTCCACGGGATCCGGGTGCCGGTTGACGAAGTCGAGATATTCGCGCTCGCTCACGGCGAAATAAGCTTTGATCGGATCCACTGTGGATACTGTGGCGAGTAGGCTGGTCGGCCCGACGAGATCGCCGATTTGCGCTACGGCGACGCCGGCCAAGCCGTCGATGGGAGAAATGATCCGGGTAAAACTCAAATTCAACTGGGCGGCCTCGACTTGGGCTTGCGCGGCATCGATCTGAGCCTTGGCTGCGCGGACCTGCGCCTGGGCCGCGCGATTCGCCTGGACGGCGTTGTCGAGATCCTGCTGGCTGACCGCCTGCTCCTTAGCCAGCGGCGTATAACGATTCACGTCGAGCTGGGTCTTCATCTGATTCGCTTCGGTCTGCGCGAGCTGGCCGTTGGCGTTGGCGAGCTGCGCTTTCGCCTGATCTAAAGCCGCTTGAAACGTGCGCGGGTCGATTTCAAACAACAATTGCCCTTTCCGTACAACGGCGCCTTCCGTATAGTTTTTGCGCAACAAATATCCGGTGACCTGCGATTTGATCTGCGCGTTGACCATCCCATCCAGGGTGCCGACCCACTCTTTGGAAATTGGAACGTCCTTCTGCTCGACCCGCGCCACGGCGACTTCCGGCGCGGCCGATTTCGCCGGCTCGGATTTTTTGCAGCTAAGAAACACAAAGGGTGCCGCGAGCAGAATTGCCCGCCACATTCTCCGCTTGCGAGGATCCACTGGAGTTTTCACTCGCCTCTCCGATGACCGACCGGAGCCCGCCCCGCCTCTCCACCGTTTGCATCGGGGCCGAATAGCCGTGCGTCTAGCGACCAACGCCCTGCTCCGCTCAGAGCTAAACAGATACCGGCCATCAAATAGAACGCTGAATTCTCCCAACTGTGCCCGGCGGGATTGATAAACGGCTCGCCGCGTTGAATCAAAAAGATCGTCGCCGTGAGCATGGTTCCCGCAATGCCGAGAGCCGCCAACGGAGTCAGCGCGCCGAGAATCAACAGGATGCCGCCGATCAATTGAGTCAGCATCGTGGCCAATCCCAGCCAGACGGGAATGCCAAACTCGGCGGCGAACTCTGCCGGGTGCATCAACTTGCCGCTGCCGTGTTGAATGAAAGCAATCCCCACGAACAAGCGGAGGAGCAAAAGCGCCGCTCCAAGACGTCGATTCGATACCGCTGGAAAAATTAACGCTCGCAATTTTTCATTCATGGCGCTCACGTCCTCTGAACATCTTGCCTACTTCGATTCCTCATACAGCCATCGTTTCACCAGCCGCGTGTAGTGCGGCATGATCACGAACGTGAGCAACGCAGTGAGCGATGCAGCGACCGCGAATCCCTTGACGAGTTGATCGTTGAGAGGCGGCGGTACGCGGCTAAACAGCGGCCCGAGGACGAGAGGCAAAATCAACGTCAACGGATAGACTGCGCTTAGCGTGAGGAGGAATTGCTTCCAACGCTTTGGCGGTTTTATGCCTTCGGGCGTGAACCAGAAATCTATTCCCGTCCTGATCTCATGCTGATCGCCTTCTTCCAGCAGGTCGCACACACTTTCGACGTAGGATCGACGCACACCCGATTCAGCCCAGGCATTGAGGTGCTCGTGGGAGTCAAAGCGCACGATGGTCGTGTATTTCCTGCTGCCATGGGCCGGGCGAAAAATCTCCCTGCCGAGATAGCCTGGGGAGCTGCTGACCGCGCGTAGAATATCGGTGAGCCAGTCTTCGTAGCGTTGCTCCTCACCAGCCTTGATAACGTGGGTGATGATGAACGCGACCGATGCGCTCTCGCCAATCGCGTTGCGGTTGGGCGCGGGCGCGTTCATCGCAATAGCGTCGTTAGTTAGAGGTTCCATATTCGTGACCATTCAAAACGCAAAGCAATCACAGCCCAGACTCCAAAGCCCGGATTCACCGATCAGCCAACGGTGTCCTCTTGCGCCGACAGGATCGTGCGTCAGCGCACGTTTCGCCTGTAGCGCATCGGCATTCGCACGCGGCGCGTGCGCTGCCGTCGATCGGCTGTAGCCGCCGTAATGCTTCACCGGCGACCAGTCGGGACTGACGGGCAGTGGCGGCGGCGCGAGCTTGGAAAATTCTTTCGCCGCGTAGACGACTTTACCGCCGGTAATCGTCAGCACCGATTCGAGTTGTTTGATCTGTTCTTCGGGGATCGAAAAGTAATCAGCAGAGAGTACGGCTAAGTCGGCCAACTGGCCGAGAGCAATCGATCCTTTCTTTCCTTCCTCGCTGGAGAACCAACTGCTGCCGACCGTATAGAGACGGAGCGCTTCCATGCGTTCGAGACGATTGTTTTCCGGATAAAGCGCACTGCCGCCGACGGTTTTGCCCGTGACGAGCCAGTAGAGCGCGACGAACGGGTTGTAGCTCGCGACACGCGTTGCGTCCGTGCCCGCGCCCACGGGAACACCTAATTCGAGCATCCGGCGAATCGGCGGTGTGCGGCCTGCTTGTTTTACGCCGTAGCGGTCGATGAAGTACTCGCCTTGAAAAGCCATGCGATGTTGTACGGCGATGCCGCCGCCGAGCGCTTTGATCCGTTCTATGTTGCGGTCCGTGATCGTTTCGCAATGATCGAAGAACCAGTGCAGACCCGCGAAAGGAATTTCACGATTGACTTCTTCGTAGACGTTCAACGCGCGAGTGATCGTCTCGTTGTAGGTCGCGTGCAGCCGGAACGGCCAACGATTTTCGACGAGGTGGTGGATCACGGCCTTGAGCTCTGATTCCATCGCGACCGGCATATCCGGGCGTGGCTCCAGGAAATCCTCGAAATCAGCCGCCGAGTAAACCAGCATCTCGCCCGCGCCGTTCATGCGGTAGAAGTCGTCGCCCGCCCCATGCTTCGTCAACTGCGTCCACTGACGGAAGTCCGCCAGCTCTTGCTTGGGCTTTTGTGTGAAGAGATTGTAAGCCAGACGCACCGTCAGCTCTCCGCGATTGTGCAGTTCGTTGACGGCTTCGTAATCGTCGGGATAATTCTGAAATCCGCCGCCGGCGTCGATGGCGCTGGTGACGCCGAAGCGATTGAGCTCGCGCATGAAGAGTCGCGTCGAATTCATCTGGTCTTCACGCGACAGCTTCGGTCCCTTCGCCAGGGTCGAATAAAGGATGCTCGCATTCGGTCTGGCGATGAGCAGTCCGGTGGGATTGCCTTGCTTGTCGCGCTGAATTTCACCGCCAATCGGGGCGGGAGTGTCTTTCGTATAGCCGACAGCGCGCAACGCCGCGCCGTTGAGCAGGGCGCGGTCGTAGAGATGCAGCACGAATACCGGCGTGTCGGGCGCGGCGCGGTTGATCTCTTCCAGGGTCGGCATGCGCCGCTCGGCAAACTGGAACTCCGTCCACCCGCCGACCACACGCACCCACTGCGGCGGCGGAGTGCGCCGGGCCTGCTCGCGTAACATGCGAAGCGCATCGGCTAAGCTGGGCACGCCATCCCATCTCAGCTCCATGTTGTAGTTGAGCCCGCCACGTATAGGGTGCATGTGCGAGTCGTTGAGACCGGGAATGACCGCTCGTCCGCCGACATCGATGATCTCGGTCTTCTCGCCTCGAAGAAACATGACCTCTTCATTGGAGCCGACGGCGGCGAAACGCCCGTTTAGGATAGCAACGGCTTGTGCAAAAGAGCGAGGACCATCTAGTGTCGCGATGCGGCCATTCCTTAAGATCAAATCGGGCTGGATTTTTTTTGCAGCCATACTGCACCCTCCCAATACATAGGACACGCCCATCAACGTTCCCAATTTCAGAACGTCCCTTCTCGTGTGTTCCATTGCGCTAACCCTCTTTCATGGCTTCGCGTGCGGGAAGACTGTTCGTTCCGTCACTTCGCCCAGACGGAAGCTTTCTTCGCCCACGTGCTGTCAGTGTAGCGACTCCTAAACGCTTCTGCTGTCTGCTGCAGGGCAGTTGGATCACCGCTGGTCTTGTAACGGGAGACACCCAGCCAGTATAGCGCTTCAGGAGCGGCATCCGAGCCGGGCAGTGTGCTTAAGATATCACCGTAGCGGCTCTCGGCCTCTTTCCACTGCTGCCGTGCAAACGCGGAGTGAGCGAGCCCGAGCTTGAGTTGGGCAAGAAAGTCGTCCGGCGGCAGAAAGCCCTCGAACTGATGCCGCTTGGCACCGTCGGGATCGAGCACTTGGATCGTCGGTGTCCACTGCGCACCGAAGCGCTCGAACATTTGTGGCTGCTCTTTGATGTGGATCTTCACGGGGAGGTAGTTGGCATTGATGAAGCTCTCCACGCGCAGGTCCGGGTACACCTCGGCATCCAGCCGAGCGCAAGCCCCTCACATCGGAGCTGCGTTGAAATCCAGCAACAACGGGTGCTTGCTAGACCGTGCTTGCGCAAGCGCGACATCGACATCCTTGTTCCATGCAATCGACATTACCTTCTCCTTTCCAATTTATGGGTCCCGCTACGAAACCCGCTCCGACCGCGCTTTGCATCACAAAGCCCTCTTACCGGTTCATCGGACCGGGCCGGGACCCCGACGTGGCAGGGAGCCATGCCTGCCCCAAGTCATTACTTGTGCGCAGGCGCGGCAGTCGGGACGACGTATTCGGGGAACTTCGTCGCCGGAGCTCCGTGCACCATCGTGTAGGCGTACTCGACGCCCATGCCGTACGCCCCACAGTGGTTCTTCACGATGTCCATGACCGCGTCATACGTGTCCTTCGCTGCCCAATCGCGCTGCCACTCGAGCATCACGGAGAGCGAGGTGACCGGCTTTGCGCCCGCCTGGATCACGCGCTTCATCGCGTTCTCGTGATTGAGCTGGCTGACATCGCCGCAGCAGTCTTCGACGACGTAGATTTCGTAGCCGTCCTGAATGGCCTGTATGGTAGGCAGGGCGACGCAAGTCTCTGTCCACAATCCTGACATGACGATCTTCTTGCGGCCGATCTTCTTGATCGCGGCAACGAAGTTCTTGTCGTCCCACGAGTTCATTGAAGAACGTTCGATCGGCGCCTGCTTCGGGAAGACGGCCTGGATCTGCGGCCAGAGATTTCCGCTGAAACTCTTGGTTTCCACCGTGGTGAGGACAACGGGGACATTGAAGACCTTTGCGGCTTTTGCGAGCGCAACGTTGTTGTTGATGATCGATTGGCGGTCGAAATTGGCAACGCCAAAGAGCATCTGGGGCTGGAGATCGATAAGCGCGACAACGCAGTTGTCTGGTGTAAGCAACCCTTTCTCGCTTCTAGGTTCTTTACTCATGGTATTTGTCTCCTTTCGGTATTGTGACTGAGTTGATAATTGTTCTGCTGAGACATTTGCTGCGACTCAATATGAACCTCCCGCATCACGAAACCTTGAATCCAACTCGCGTATAGCTGCCGTCACAGAACGGCTTGTTGGTCGACGCACCGCTGGATAGACACAACGGTGCACGGCCCGAAGGTTGAGTTGAAGCCGCCTCTTCTTGGACACGGTTCAAATAGCACGAATCTTTATACCCTGTCCAGTATTGCCCAGGCCCCGCCTATAGTGAAATATTCTCTTACTCTTTTCGGAAAAACTCTTAAGCCGATCCTGGACGCGATGCACCGGTGGGGCGCAAGGCATCCGAAAGATAGAGGAACGACTAGAACGTTCAACGAACCCTCCAAGCAATGTTGACTCGATCTTCATTGATGACTCTGGGATCGCGGAAGCCCATGTAGCGCCGGTCGCAGTACTCTCCGAAGGAAAAAGCGCGGCGGCTGTCGAGCCGGCTCAGTTTCGTGTGCCCTCTCTCATCACTTCGTCTTAGTGTGATCATTTTGTGCCTCCGTATCGTGCGCATGGATGTAGTGAGAAACCACTGGCGAAGCGTCACCGATATGAAAGGTGCGGGCACGCTCTTCAGCGTCTCGATCGGCAACGGTCACACGCTCGTGTTGACGCAAATGTTCGGCCCAGGACTCGACAACGAAAGTCTCGACGTAGCGACCTAGGTCGGCGGGGTCACGGTACAGTCCTGAGCGGAATGCACCGTCGCGGAGACGTTGCTGCCGGACGGCCTGCATGGCGAGGGTGAAATCTGGCGCTTGCTTCGGTTCAATACGGTACTCAACCGTCACGAGTACCGGCCCATCCTCAGGATGGGGTTTAATAACGACGGTGGGCTCAGGCCAGTGAGTTGATGGCGTCAAATCCAATTCTTCATCTCCCTTCAGGGGATAGCGCACCATGGCCGCAAGCCCCACAACCAGTCCTCCAGCGGCACTCAAGAGCGCAACGGCGATTCCCGCATGCTCCGTCACCGTGCCCCAAAGTACGCCCCCGCCCGCCATGCCACCCTGGAACATCAAAAGATATAGGGCTAGCGCCCGCGCTCTTACCCACGACGGCACGGTCGTCTGCGTCGCGACATTGAAGGAGACCATCAGAGTGATCCATGCGACTCCGCCGGCAATCATAACCACGCACAACAAGCCAAGATGCCGCACTTGAGCCATTGCGATGAGGACAGCCGCAAATGAGATGGTGGCACCAGCCAAAAGCGAGTCCATGGAAACTCGACTCCGCATCGCAGGCAGAAGTATAGCCCCAACCACTGCACCCGCACCCAAGCAGCCAAACAAGATCCCATATCCGATGGAGTCGAGTCTCATCTCGTGCCGGGCCAGTACTGGCAGCAGCGCCCACAGCGCACTCGCAAACAGGACGAATAACCCGGTACGAACAAGCACTGCACGTAGAGCTGGTGCGTGTCGGGCGTAACGGATTCCTGCACGGATGGCACTCATGACCGGTTCCGCCGGTGCTGGGCTATCCTGTGCCGCCCGACGCCAGCGGTAGAGAACGACTATGACGCTTAGAAACGAGACTGCGTTCAGGAGAAACACCGCCCATGGTCCTGCTGCGGCCACTATGAATCCGCCCAGCGCCGGACCAACAGCACGTGCTAGGTTCAGGCCCATTCCGGTCAGCGCCACCGCCGCCGGAAGTTCATTGCGAGAGACCAGCCCCGGCGTGGTCGCTTGCCAAGCAGGGGCATTCATCGCTGCGCCTGCGCCAAGGAGGAACGTAAGAATGAGTAGTACCCAAGGAGTGGTCAGGTCGAGAAGCGTCAGCCCACCGAGCACAGCGGCTGCGACAAGCATCCATCCCTGCGTGAAGAGGAGCATCCTGCGGCGATCCACCACATCGGCCAGCGCTCCCGCGGGCAGCGCAAGCAGAAAGATGGGGAGGCTGGTTGCAGTCTGCATTAGCGCCACCATGAGAGGGGACGGTGTCAGAGACGTCATCAGCCACCCAGCTCCGACTTCATGCATCCAGGTCCCGACGTTCGAGGCGACAGAGGCAATCCAGAGCATACGAAAGAATGGCTCACGCAGCGGACTCCACGCCGATGTGAGTCTTGGTTGATCGAGAGACACGGTTTCTACCTCTCCTTTTTCCTTACCGGGGCCAGTCGCGTCCGCAGCTGATATACTCTGCAAACCCCCAGGCCCCAAATCCACCTCTTGCTTCAACGCAGCGGGTCGGGGCAGGTTCATGGGTTTCGATTGTTGACATCGACGTCTCCCCTCTAAATCAGGCCACTCGGGATTCTTTTGCTAACCGTTCAGCCTTTTTGATTAGGTTTGCCAATTTTGTATCGAGAGATCGCGCCACGGTCGTCACGTCCGGATTCTTGAACTGCCCGAAGAGGGAAG
>Ga0209824_10000648_pt1 | contig 21083 bp, 17 predicted proteins | sample VDWuncwatermetaG_FD_184124 | JGI IMG/M metagenome (GOLD analysis project Ga0209824, IMG submission 184124) | Wastewater microbial communities from Netherlands to study Microbial Dark Matter (Phase II) - VDW unchlorinated drinking water (SPAdes)... ... | reverse complement strand
TATGAAACTTCTCCGTAAGATCAAGGAACAAGAAGAGTCTCTTCTCTATTGGGGGGTGATGTCGAAAGAGCATATGGACGTTCAGGAGATGGACCTTGAACAGATCAAGCGAATTCTACCCCACCGTGACCCCTTCCTTTTTGTGGATCGTATTATTGCTTTCGAACCGGACCGGCGGGCTGTCGGCATTAAAACTTGCTCAAAGGACGATTATTATTTTAAAGGCCACTTTCCCGGGCGGCCCATCATGCCGGGAGTCTTGATTTTGGAAGCGATGGCGCAGATAGGGGGGATCTTATTTCTTAATAAAAAGGAAAATCTTGGGAAATACGCCTATTTTATTACCATGGATCACGTGAGATTCCGAAAGGCGGTTGTTCCGGGAGATCAGCTGGTGATAGAAGTGGAGATGGTGCGTTTGAGATCCCATTCAGGACAGGTGCATGGCAAGGCCTATGTGAATGGAAAAGTGGTCGTCGAAGCCGGTCTCATGGTTGCTTTGGTCGACCCGTAACATCACTGGGATTCAAATGAAATCTTGACATCGAAGATGTCAAGGATGGCCTCATTGGGGAGCCCAGTTTCTTTGTTAGGGAGAATGATGTATGAAGATTCACTCGACAGCGGTGATTCATCCGAATGCAAAACTTGCGCCTGATGTCGAAATAGGGCCGCATAGCGTCATCGGAGAACATGTTGCGATAGGAGACGGTTCCTCTGTGGGGGCCCATTGCGTGCTGGACGGCTATACGACCATCGGCACGAACAATCATTTTTATACGGGAGCCGTGATCGGCTCGATCCCCCAGAATCTTAAATACAAGGGTGAGAAGACATTTCTTGAAATTGGAAACAATAACAATTTCAGGGAGTATGTGACGGTGAATTGCGGCACCGTTGAAGGCGGAGGAACGACCCGCATCGGGAACGATGTCCACATTATGACATACAGCCATATTGCCCATGACTGCGTGGTTCATGACGGCGTGATTATTGCCAATAACGGCACGCTCGGTGGCCATGTGGAAATCGGCGAAAGAGCGATCCTTGGAGGCCTTGCGGGAGTTCATCAGTTTGTCCGGATCGGGAGACTTTCGATTGTCGGAGGACATTCCAAGGCGACCCAGGATGTCCTTCCTTTTGTCACCGTCGACGGTCATCCCGCGCGGGTCTATGGACTTAATCTGATCGGTCTGAAACGTGCCGGGATTTCCAAAGAAATTCAGCACGCTCTCAAGCAGGCGTTACAGATCCTCTTTAGGTCGTCCTTTTCCCGAAAAGAGGCTTTGGAGGAAATCCGACGGCAGTGCGGCCCAAGCGCCGAGGTCAAGGAATTTGTCGATTTTATCGAGCGTTCCGAACGGGGAATCTGCACGAGGGCACGACTCCAGACGGAGGAACCGGTATGGAACGACTAGGGCTCATTGCCGGAAACGGCCAGTTTCCCCTCGCTGTCGCCCGCACCGCGAAGGGGAAAGGGTATTCTATCGCCGCCTGTGCGATTCGAGGGGAAACAGATCCCTCCTTGGAAAAAGAAGTGGATGCGCTGACATGGGTGGAATTCTGGGAACTTGAAAAACTCCTCAATTTTTTCAAATCCCAAGGAGTTCACAGAGCCCTGATGGCCGGACAGGTCAAAAAAGAGCGCCTTTTTAAAGAATCGCCGGTTCGCGTCAAACTTCCCTCCCGCGCCTCCGACAGGGCACTTCTCGGAATTGTTGTCAAATCACTCAAGGGAATAGGGGTGCGCCTTTTGGACTCCACCTGTTTTTTGTCGAGCGATCTTGCAAAAAAGGGATGTCTTTCAAAACGAACACCGACTCGCGAAGAGTGGAAAGATGTCACTTTTGGAAAAAGCGTTGCAAAGCGGACCGCCTCTTTTGAAATCGGGCAGACCGTCGTCGTCAAACAGGGCGTCGTTCTTGCCATTGAAGCTTTGGAAGGGACGGATCAGGCCATTCGGCGGGGAGGAAGTTTTGGCCGGGAGGGGATTGTCGTCGTGAAGATGGCGCGTCCGCGCCAGGATATGCGGTTTGATGTCCCCGTGATCGGCCCGAGGACGATAGACGTGTTGCGGGAAGTGCATGCTTCGGTGCTCGCCGTTCAGGCAGGGAAGACCCTTCTCATTGAAAAGGAACGGCTGTTTGCCGAGGCGGATGCCGTCGGCCTTGCTCTCGTCGGGGTCCGTTAACCATGAATCGTATCTTGATCGTTTCCGAAAATAAGAAAGACTCAGAGGACTTGCAGCAAGCCCTCGTCGAGGAAAATTTTGAGTGGGACTTTGCCGGACTGTCCGCGAAAAGCGTTCTGGAGCATGCGGTCAAGAAGCTTCCGGATATCATCCTCTTTAATTTTAAATCGCTTCCCGATTCCAAGGCGATTTCCGCCCACAAGACCCTTAAGGAAGAAAGAGAACTTCAGGATATCCCTATCTTTTTTCTGATCCCGAAGGGACTTGAATCTCAAATCGATTTCGGGGTCGGAGTCGATGATTTCATTACCAAGCCTTACGTCTTTTCAGAACTTCTGGCGAGATTTCGCCTGATCCTTTGGAAACATCGGCGGATTTCGGGAAAAGATCTTATCCATCATGGAAAACTGGTGATCAACCTTGAAAGATACGAAGTCTCTTTGAACGGGACCACCCTGACGCTCACTTTTAAGGAATACGAACTTCTCAAATTTCTCGCCACTCATCCCGGTAAAGTCTTTACGCGGGATGCCATCTTGAACAAGGTATGGGGGTATGACTATTACGGGGGAACCCGCACCGTGGATGTCCATATCCGCCGCCTCCGGAGCAAGTTGGAAGGGGGGCCCCATCCGTATACTTTTCTCGAAACCGTGCGGGGAGTTGGATATAAGTTTATTGGGGAAGGGGGGTAAGGAACTTAAATTAATATCGATTTAACATCTCGTTAATTTCTCTGAAACAAACGGATATTAGGCTAAATTGCTCGAAGCCATTTTAGGAGGAGGTAAGGATGAAAAAGATCGAAGCGATCATTCGCCCGGAGAAATTGGGTGAAGTGAGAAAACAACTGGATAAATCAGGCTATCCCGGTATCATGATTACCGAAATTGAAGGACATGGCAAACAGAAAGGGCTTGAGCAACAGTGGCGAGGGGAAAAATATAAACTGGAATTTCTTCCCAAAGTGAAACTCGAGATCATCGCCAAGGATAGCGATGCCGATCGCATTGTCTCTGCAATTATGGAAACTGCCCGCACCGGGGCTGTGGGAGACGGAAAAATCTTTATTTCAGACATCGAGGATGCGGTGCGAATACGCACAGGGGACCGGGGAGAGAAAGCTGTTGAATAAATAATGGGTCTCCTTTGGCAAGTTTTAGAAACTGAGAGAGGATTGCGATTGTGATGAGGAGGAAAAAGAAAATGGCAGCGAAGAATAATCGAGAAGCTCTTGTCGCTTCCGAGAAGGTTGGAAAAAAAGCGTTTGCAGAGGCGACGAGTCAAACAGTGAAATCGAGAGGCGGTCCGAACGTGGACGAGAAAGCCGTCGACCGTATTTTCCGGTTGATTAAAGAGCACAACATCAAAGTGGTGGATCTGAAATTCAATGACCTGCCGGGGCTATGGCAGCATTTCTCCATTCCGGTAGAGGAATTGGACCAAAACCCCTCGAAGGGTATCTGGGTGGACGGGATCGGGTTCGATGGCTCTTCAATCCGCGGTTTCCAGAAGATTCAGGAATCGGACATGAACCTCTTTCTCGATCCGAATACCGCTGTTTTAGATCCGGTCTGTGAAATCCCGACGCTCTCTGTGATTTGCGATATCTATGATCCCCTGACCAAGCAAGCGTATTCAAGGGACCCCCGTTATATCGCGCGGAAAGCGGAGGCGTATCTTAAGAAAACCGGCATTGCCGATGTGAGCTATTGGGGGCCGGAACCTGAGTTTTTCATCTTTGATGACGTCCGCTTTGACCAAACGGAGAATAGCGGGTACTATTTCATCGATTCCGTGGAAGGGGAATGGAATTCAGGACGGGACGAAAAACCGAACTTGGGATACAAACCCCGGTACAAGGAAGGGTATTTTCCTGTACCGCCACACGACACGTTCCAGGATATCCGAAGCGAAATCATGAAGCGGGCGCGCGCCGTCGGCGTTCCTGTTGAGAAGCATCATCACGAAGTGGCTACCGCCGGTCAAGCCGAAATCGACATGCGGTATGACACACTTACCCGTATGGCGGATCACCTCATGATGCTCAAGTATGTGATTAAGAATGTCGCCCGGAAATACGGGAAGGTGGCGACCTTCATGCCGAAGCCGCTTTATGGGGATAATGGCTCGGGGATGCATACCCATCAAAGTTTGGCCAAGAGCGACGTGAACCTTTTCTACGACAAGAACGGGTATGCGCTCATCAGCCAGACCTGTAAACACTACATTGGCGGTTTGATCAAGCATGCCGCGGCGCTCATGGCTTTCTGCGCACCGACGACAAACTCCTACAAGAGGCTTGTTCCGGGGTATGAGGCGCCTGTGAACCTTGCCTACTCCGCCCGGAACCGGTCCGCAGCGTGTCGGATTCCGATGTATGTCGAGCATCCGAAGTCAAAACGGGTCGAATTCCGGCCGCCCGACCCCTCCTGTAACCCGTATACTGCCTTCTCCGCGATGCTGATGGCGGGGCTCGATGGGATTCAGAATCGGATTGATCCGGGAAAGCCGCTCGACAAAAATACGTATGAACTGGATCCGGAAGAAGCGGCAAAGATTCCGACCGTTCCAGGATCGCTGGAAGAGGCGCTGAGTGCCCTCGAGCAGGATCATGACTTCCTCTTGAAGGGTGACGTCTTCACCAAGGATGTGATCGACATTTGGATAGAGTACAAACGGGAACGTGAAATCCCCGCCGTGAAACTCCGTCCGCATCCGTATGAGTTCTATCTCTACTTCGACGTCTAAGTAGAGTGGGTGCTTTGGGTTTGGTCATTGCCCGCCACAAATCGTTGGCGGGGCCGCCAGTGTTTGTGGCGGAGAATTTGGAACATTGGGTATTGTTTGGAAGACTTAGAATTTGGTTATTGAGATTTTCACGATGAGTACATTGACTAAAACCACTTCCAAAATTACGCGCGATAAAGATTACGTCCTCAAGATGGCGCATGACCTCCGGGTGAAATTCATCCGCCTCTGGTTTACCGACATCCTCGGATTCCTCAAAAGTTTTGCGATCACCGTCGAGGAATTGGAAGGGGCACTTTCCGAGGGGATGGGGTTTGACGGCTCTTCCATTGAAGGATTTGCCCGGATCGATGAAAGCGACATGATCGCCATGCCGGACCCGAACACCTTTTGTATTCTCCCCTGGCGTCCTCAGGAGGGGGGAGCGGTCGCTCGGATGTTCTGCAATATTCTTTACCCGGGCGGGAAACCCTTTGAGGGGGATCCTCGGTGGATACTCAAGAAAAATCTGAAACGGGCCCACGAGATGGGGTATACCTTCTATGTGAGTCCTGAACTCGAATTTTTCTACTTCCGCGATCAGGAAGGAGCCCCGCAGGCGTTAGACCAGGGAGGTTATTTTGATCTGACACCGCTGGACGTTGCAACGGATCTCCGTCGGGAAACAGTGTTGACCCTTGAAGAGATGGGGATTGGCGTCGAATACAGCCACCATGAGGCGGCACCGAGCCAGCATGAAATCGACTTACGGTATACCGATGCCCTCACGATGGCCGATAGCGCCATGACCTACCGGCTCGTCGTCAAAGAAATCGCCCTTAAAAGCGGTGTCTATGCGACGTTCATGCCGAAGCCGATTCAAGGCGTGAATGGGTCCGGGATGCACACGCATATGTCTTTATTTTCAAACCGCTCGGGAAGTGAACGGAACGTCTTCTTCGATCCGAAGGACAAATTCCATCTTTCCGTGATCGCAAAACGTTTTATTGCAGGACTCCTCAAACATGCCCCTGAAATGACCCTCATCACCAATCAGTGGGTCAATTCCTACAAGCGCCTTGTCCCCGGCTATGAGGCGCCCGTCTACATCTCCTGGGCACTCCGGAGCCGTTCGGACCTCGTGCGTATCCCGGAATACAAACCGGGCCGCGAAGATTCCACGCGCGTGGAGTACCGCTCACCGGATGCCTCCTGCAATCCGTATCTTGCCTTTAGCGTGATGCTTGCGGCGGGACTCGATGGGATCGAGAAGGATTATCCTCTTCCACCGCCATCGGGAAGAAATGTTGCGGAGATGACGGATAAGGAGAGGGAAGCCGCAGGGATTGGAATGCTTCCCGCAGATTTAAACGAAGCGATCAAACTTGCCGAAAAAAGTTCTCTCCTCCGAAAAGCCCTCAGCGACCACCTTTTTGCAAAACTGATCGAAAACAAAAAGATCGAGTGGAACCGCTACCGCTCCCAGGTCACCGACTACGAACTGAAGCGCTATTACCCAATTCTGTAACGTAGCGCTTTTTCAAATTCTCTTTCTTGACATCCTACCTTCCTCATGGTATAGTCCCACCACCTTTGACAATGGGGAGCCATAAAGGAGAAAAATTTGCAACCCATTTTGAATTCAAGGGTTATAAAAAATCTTGCCCTTGCTTTTTCCTTCCTCTGTTTTTTCTTTTTTTCTCATTCCATCCTCTTTGCCGCTGACCCAACCCTTCCCAAAGCCTCCTATCTCAAGCCAGAGACCGTTAAAGAGTGGCTTGGGGAGGGGAGACCTCTTCTCTTAATAGACGTTCGGGAGCCCAAGGAATACGAGGCGGGGCATATCGAAGGGGCACTCAATAATCCCTATGGGGAGATCGAGAAACACTTAGGGGATTGGGGTAAGGAAAGCACCCTTGTCTTTTACTGTATCCATTCGACCTGGAGGGCGCCTTACTCTGCCAATCTTTTTAAAGATCACGGATTTCAAAATGCCTATATTCTTGAAGGGGGAATTGTGGCATGGAAGGGAGGAGGACAAACCATTCGCGCCTCCCAAGCGACAGCCCTCACCATCGCCCCCTACCCTCAAGACCTTAAAATCGCTTTGTACCATCCTCAAGACAAAACTTACAATGAAAAAATCACATTAACCCGGGGAGAGCTGAAACTTTTCGACGGAAAAGAAGGCCGGCCCGCCTATGTGGCGGTGAATGGAAAAATTTATGATGTCACCCAGAGCCGCCTCTGGCGGGGTGGGGAACATGCCCCCAGCGAAGGAAAGGCCTTTGCGGGACAGGACCTCACCTTTCTCATTCAAGAATCACCGCATGGTGTGAAGGAGCTTGAAAAATTTCCGGTCGTCGGTCAATTAGCGGATATCAAAGAACAATGAACAAGACCACTTTCTCCCTGATTCTTCTGCTTTCCTTCCTATATATAGGTATAGCCCCCGCTACAGCCGATACCTTTGTGGGCGGTCCCATTACAACCAACACCACCTGGACCCTCGCCGGGAGTCCTTATCTTGTCACCTCAAACGTAACGGTGAATAGCGGCATCACCCTGACTATCGAACCGGGAGTCATGGTAAAAATAAACGGCTTCTACTCCATCACTGTGAACGGTACTCTCCTCGCCCAAGGGACTTCCATAAACCCCATCACCTTTACCTCGGGTAGTCTCACCCCTGCTCCAGGGAATTGGAACCGGATCACCTTGAGCGGTCCTGGATCTTCTGCGTCCCAGTTGAGTTATTGTACGATTCAATATGCCGTTATCGCCCTTCATCTGGACAACAGTTCCCCCGCGCTCCTAACCAATATCACAGCCTCCAATAACGGCTACGGCTTTTACTTAGACAATAACTCCTCCCCCACCATCACCCAATCCACCGCCTCCACCAATGGCACAGCAGGATTTTATCTGGGGGCTGCTTCCCCCATCATTACTTATTCAAAAGCTATCAATAATAGTGGGGATGGAATCCAGATCTCCGGATCCGCCTCAAACCCCAATCCCACCGTGAACCGTTCAAGCCTCTATGGGAATGGCGGATTGGACGTATCTGTCTCTGGAACATTTACCAATCCCAATGCCCTCCTCAACTTTAAAGAGAACTGGTGGGGGACGACCGCTACGAATGTGATCAATAACCACATCTACGACCATGATAATAATGTCTCCCTTCCTTATGTGGATTACATACCCTTCTTAGATGGAGAAGGAGGGAATCCTGTTCTTGGTAATTATGTTGGAGGAACACTGACCCAGAATACTACCTGGAGTCCATCGGCTAACCCCTTCATTGTCTACCAAAACCTTACTATCCCTTCCGGCATCACCCTCACGATTGAAGCGGGGGTGTTGGTGAAGTTTGACGGACTTTACGCGATGAATGTCAACGGCGTCCTGAATGCCCAGGGTACTGCCTTAAGTCCCATCACCTTTACCTCGAATAACCCTACTCCTGCCATCGGGAATTGGTTCAGGATCCTCTTGAGTGGTATAAACTCTTCTTCCTCTCAACTGGCTTACTGTGACATCCAATATGCCTCCTACGGCCTTTATCTGGATAACTCTTCTCCAGTTCTCCTTACTAAAATCACCGCTTCCAATAACCAGTATGGTTTTACCTTAGACAACGCTTCCTCTCCTGTGATCACCCAATCGACCGCATCCAATAACGGCAACACAGGGATGTATATCCTCCGCGGCTCTTCTCCCACCGTCACCTATTCAACCATCACCAATAATGCCCTCTATGGCATCTCTATTGGCGGGGGAGATGGTGCCGATCCTAACCCCACCGTGAACCGCTCAAGCCTCTATGGGAATGGCGGATCTGATGTGTCTGTCTCCGGAACATTTACCAACCCCAATGCCCTCCTCAACTTTAAAGAGAACTGGTGGGGGACGACGGGTTTGTCGGCGATTTACTCTAAGATTTACGATCACCGCGACGACGCAAATCTACCTCATATCGATTTCATTCCTTATTTGGATGGTGTGAATGGAAATATCGTCTTATTGATTTATGACATCTCAACATCCCTTAACACCATCAACCCTATCGTAGGTGAAACAGTGACCCTCTATTATTCTTTGTCGAAAAGTGTAAATGTTACCCTCAAAATTTATGAGGACTCCTCTCACACGTTGGTAAAAACTTTAATCGATGCCCAACCGAGGATCGCAGGTACAAATCTTGAAGTTTGGAACGGAAAAAACGATTCAGCCGCGTTTGTCTTACCCAACGCTTACTACTTTACTATTTTTGCAGATGACGGCCTCGGCCGAACAGCCACTTTCAATGACCCTGTGAATCCTTTGATGGGTCCTTCTCCTTTCCCTTATAATATTACGGTGGATTCTCAAGACTTTAATCCTTATCGGAATGACCTGGTAAAGATTCATTATACTTTACAGAACCAAGGAAAGATGAATATTGATATTGTTCAAGGGGTGGTTGTTCGTAACCTTATAAACGATGAGGTGCGACTTGAGGGTGCCAATACGGAATATTGGGATGGCCGTAAGGGTGATGGCACTTTTTCTACAGGAAACTTCAATATCTTTTTCAACATACCTCAGGCGATTCCACTTTATCCCATCATTATCCGCCACCCCCCTCTCATCAATGTCGAAAGTTTCCGGACCGAGGCGTATCTCATCCTTCCTGTCTACGGGGAAGTGAGTACCGTGACCTATACTTTGAACCGTCAAGCAAGAGTAACACTTGAAATCCAGGATCCGAATGGGAGTCATTTTAGAACTTTGGCCGATAACATTCTTCAAGCGATTGGAGCCCACTCCTTAGAGTGGGATGGAAGAAACGATGCCGGCGTCCTTGCTGTCGTCGAGGGGGCCTACAAACTAACCCTTACTGCAACCGATACTGTAACGGGCGGAAGCATGGTGCGGGTCGGAACAACGATGGTTTACAGATGATAGCATCCAGACTCCAGACATCAGACTTCAGACGAAGAATTGTTTTTTTCGTCGCTTTTAGTCTGTGGTCTTTTGTCTTTTGTCTTTGGTCTTGTGAGGCAAGCGGTCTTCTTTACAGTCGCCTAACAAACGGCTTCTGGCAGATTTGGAAAGAAAATGAAAATGGAGAATCCGTACAACTGACCTTCTCACCTGATGACAAACGGTATCCTTCTCTGACGCGAAAAGGAGAGTTGATTTATCATACGAACAATAATCATTGTTTCCGGGTCATCGAAGGCAAAGAAGAAGAACTCCTCAAAGACCTCTGGCCTATCCGTGACCTTGTTTCCTCTCCGAAGGGAGACCTTTTTGCATTTTCCAGGTTCAGAACTGATTTGGTGGATCAAAGCAATCTTTGGCTCTTTGACACAGCGACCGGAAAACGAACAATGCTTACCCGCGAAGAAGGCATTCAGTATCAACCGGCGTGGTCGCCGGACGGCTCGAAGATAGTCTATTCTGGAGGGCCAGGACCCCACGGGAAAGAAATTTTTGTCATCAAGGTGGATGATTCTGAGAAAAAGCAGTTGACGAAAAACCAAAGCAACGAATTTACCCCGAGTTGGTCTCCGGACGGGACGGAAATCGCTTTTAGTTCCAATCAAACAGGGGATTTCGAAATCTGGGTGATGAGCGCAGATGGAGTGGATCCGAAACAATTGACCGATTCTCCGGGGCTGGATACGCGCCCCGTTTTTTCTCCCGATGGCCAAAAAATCGCTTTCGCGTCCAACCGTTCAGGGCGCCTTGAGATTTGGGTGATGGACTCTGATGGTACAAATCTCTATCAGTGGAAAGGACAAGAGGCGCCGACGTGCGATCCCTTTTGGTTTTGATGATGGTAGGGTTACTCACCCTTCAGATGGGTTGTGCGACGACGCCAAAAAAGGGAGAACCCACAAAAGAAAAGTGGACTTCTGAAGAGGCCTTAGCGATTCGAAAAGTAGGGATTTTTCCAAAAAGTTTCTGGCCTGAAAAAGGGGAAAAGACCACCATTCGATGGACGCAGAATCGAAAATCGGACACCACCTTAGAAATTCGAAAAGAGAATGGAGAGTTGGTAACGAAATTGGAGAAATGGTATTCTGAAGGGGGCTGTGAGGCTTCTTGGGATGGGAGAGATGCGTTGGGGAACCTTGTTTCATCCGGCGTCTATCTTTATTCTTTGCGGAGTCAGGAGAGAAGCGGACACGAAGTGCTTCATGATCCCTCTTTGACAAGCGGAGGGGAAGAGCTTAAGGTGGATCATTTTACCTTTGACCGGCAAAAACGGACGCTCGATTTTATTCTCCCTCGGGCGGGGCGAGTCCGCCTCCGAATCGGACTCTCGCCCTTTCTGCACCTCCGGACCCTTTTGAATTGGGATCCGATGGAGGCGGGAGCTCACACGCTGGTGTGGGATGGCCTTGACGGCTCGGGACTGATACGGGCGATTGAACATCCCGACCTTTCGATCAATCTCGCGGCCTTTGCTCTGCCAGACAATGCGATTTTGGTGCAGGGAAGTCGGAAGGAAGACGTTTCACATTCAGTCGGCAGCTCCCCCAAGTACTTACGAAGTGGTCTCTATCTCCATGCATCACACGACCGCGCCCATTGTCATGACATTTCCTTTCAGGTAGAGTTTCCAACATTAGAAAAAGATGAAAGAGGTCTCCCTATTCTTCAAGGAAAGACCCTCGTCCGTGTCCAATTAGAAGACAAAGACAGAAATTTCATGGTCAATCAGCGATTTGAAGTCGGTTTTTTCGTGGATACCGTTTTTTTGTTTGAGGAAGAAGAGGGGCAGGACCCTTTTAACTACGAGTGGAATACCACCGGTCTTGCCCGGGGGGAGCATCTTTTGACCGTGAACGTGATCGGTTATGAAGACCATTTGGGGGTCAAGACGGTTCGTGTCATGAAAAAGGATTCGCAATGAAAAAAATTCTCCGGAAAAGTGGAATCACTTTTCTTGCCTTTCTTTTCCTCTTTCAAACAAGCGGTGTCACAGCCGTTTTTGCCCATCACGGTGTCGTCCCCGGTGGAACGAGTCCCTCACCTCCTCCCAACCCCGGTGGGCTGAACCCCTCAGGTCCGGCTGTTCATAACGCAAGTACCAACTTCCACGAGGTTCAAAAGGCCACGGACCCTGTTGATATCGACAGAGGAGAATTCTTTTTAACAAGGCAAGATTTTCATCTTCCCGGCCGCTCTCTTTCCGTAGATCTCACCTTCACTTATCGAAGCAAATCCGTTTATAACAGTGTCTATGGTTACGGTTGGGACATGACCTATAACCACCGGCTCAGAAAAGTTGTCGGTGGAAACATTGTTCTTCTGACAGGCAATAACCGTAAAGACGAATTCGCCTTTAGCGCCGGAACCTACACCCCTCCTCCCGGGGTTTACGCAACACTTATCCAAAATGGCGACGGAACTTACACCTTAACTTCGAGGGGCGGACAGAAGGAAACTTTTGATCCAAACGGCAATCTCACCCGCCTTGAAGACAAAAACGGAAATGCCGTTACTTTTAATTATGACCCAGCCGGTCTTTTGCCCATTCAAGGGAAATCCGATTATTTTGTGAATCAAACGACCGGTGTGATTGCGCGGGAATATCGCCTCACGCAGATTGCAGATACCGTAGGTCGCGTAGTTACTTTTGCCTATAATACCGACGGGAGGCTCGAATCGGTCACGTATTCAGGAAAGACGACCACATATGCCTACGACCCCTCCGGAAATGGCGACTTAATTTCTGTGTTAACCCCTCCCACCGCAGAATTTCCTTCAGGCCTTACCACTCAGTATGCTTATCTGAACCATAACCTCACTTCTGCCACCGACCCCAAAGGCCAGACCTATCTGACCAATGTGTATGATTCAACAAAAGACCAAGTCACAAGCCAGACCTATGGAAGCGGAACAACCACTCTCACCTACGATCCTTCGAACCCCATCACGACTATTGTAGATCGTAGAGGCCTGCAGATGGTCTGGACCTTTAATGCGACGGGAAACCCGATCAAAAAAGAGGAGCTCACCCAAGGCCTCAGGCCGGCCGATCCTCCTTCTTATGTGACCCAGTGGACCTATAACAGCGCCTTGGAACAGACTCAAGTGACTCTTCCTCGCGGGAATAAAATCGTCTATGCCTACGACGACACAAACCTAAACCCCTTAGCCAAAGGAAATCTTCTTGAAATCCGCAAGAAACCGATTCCGGGCTCCACCGATCCTGACCTTGTCACCACCTTCACCTATGAACCGAACTACCAGTTTGTGAAAACCATTACTGATCCCCGTGGGAATGTCACGACCTACACCTATGACTATGAACTCGGAGAACCGAACAAAGGAAACTTAAGAAAAATTACCTATCCTTCCGTCGATGGCCAAACCATTGAAACCACATTTACCTATAACGCCTTCGGTCAGGTTGAAATGGTCACCGATCCAAACGGGAATGTCACCAAGTATGAATATGACGCCTCTACAGGATACCTTACAAAAATCACCAATGGCTTTGGAACAGTGGATGCCTCAGTCACCCAAATGGCGTATGATGCCTTTGGAAACGTTACTTCAATCCGCAATCCGAACTCCGCACTCACGCAATTTACCTATAACGCCCTGAATCAACTGACCCGGGTGACTTCTCCAACTCCTTTTTCCTTTATTACGAATTACTTCTATGATGAAAACGGGAACCTCCGCCAACTGGATCGGGAAACGCGCATTTCCACAAACCCCTGGATCACCACAACCTATACCTACACTACCCTTGACCAACTTCAGACCATTACCGATGAACTTGGAAATATCACCCGATTTACCTATGACAATAACGGCAACCGCACCTCCATTCAGGATGCAGCCTTAAAAACCACCACTTATAACTATGATGAAAGAGACTTACTCTGGAAAGTCACCGATGCGAATTTAGGCGTGACAGAATATGCCTACGACCCCGATGGAAACCTTTCGGAAATCAAAGACGCTGGCACCCATCCTACACGATACACCTATGATGACTTTGACCGGCTAAAACAAACTACTTATGCGGATTCATCCTTGGAAGCCTACACCTATGACTCTGCCTCAAACCTTTCCACACTCCACACTCCGAACTCCGCACTCATTCAGTACACTTACGATCAACTGAACCGCTTGACCCTTAAGACTTACCCAGATCTAACGAATGTTGACTATGTCTATGATGTAGGAAGCCGTTTATCGAGCATCCAGAATCCAGCCTCCACTATTCAATATCAATACGACCCCCTGAACCGTGTGAAACGGGTGGATACCACCGTCGACGGATACCTTTCCGCCCTCACCTACCAGTACGATGGCGTCGGAAACCGGACCCAAATGACGTATCCCTCAGGTACCACCTTAGCCTACACCTACGACACCTTAAACCGCCTCACTCAACTCCAACAAAATGGCTCTTCTTTAGTCAGTTACACCTATGACACCCTCTCAAGGAGAACCCAAAAAGACCTTCTGCAGGGAAACACCAAACGGACCACCTATCAATACGATTCCTTAAGCCGTCTCACCAATCTCATCAACTCTCGCCCCGCGACAAGTGGAGGAGGGGGTTGTTTCCTCGCAGGAACCCCCATCACCATGGCTGACGGCAGACAAAGACCGATTGAAGAAGTAAAGGTGGGAGATTGGGTGAGGGCCTTTGATGAAACCACCAAAACCCTTCAGAAGGACCAGGTGAAAGAAACCTTTATCCGTGAAGCCGATTCGTATTTCATCATCAATAACACCCTCAAAGTCACCGGCGAGCATCCTTTTTATGCGAAGTCCCAAAGGGACGAAGTCCTGAGCGATGGTGAGAGAGGCCGTGAAGCCGAATCGAACCAGAGTCGAAGGATGAAGGGAACCTGGGTCAAGGCCAAGGACCTCAAGGTGGGAGATATCCTGAAGACCGTAGACGGGGAATCTCCCATTACCTCCATCGAGCGCATTGACCAACCCGCCCAAGTCTTTAACTTCCACGTGAACCCCTATGAAACCTACTTTGCCGGAGGGATCCTCGTCCACAATAAAAGGTTCCCTGTGACCGAGGTAGGACCCTTGTCCGCGTTCATCCGCGATCATCTGCGTATCAAAGAAGCCGAAGCCAAACCCGCCACCGCCCCAAACCTTTCCTCCCAATTCACCTATACGTATGATAACGTGGGGAACCGCCTCACAGAATCAGTCCTCCAAAATGCCATCTCAAGGAACATGACCCACACCTACGATAACCTTTATCAGTTAACCGGCGTCACCGGCTCCCAAACCCACTCCTACCAGTATGACCCCTTGGGGAATAGACAACTTGCTGATGGAACGAGTTACGTTCCGAATAACCTCAACCAGTATTCCAGCGTCGGCGGAACCCCTTATACCTATGACCTCAATGGGAACCTGACAGGAGATGGCTCCAAGACCTACTCCTATGATGTCGAGAACCGGTTAACAGCTGTCACCGCCCCAGGCCCCAATGTCACCTACACCTATGATGGCTTCGGAAGAAGGATTAAGAAACAGGTCAACGCCACAACCACCTACTACCTCCACGACGGGGATCAAGTGATCGAGGAAAGAGGAAGTGGGAATGTCCTCCAAGCCACCTACACCTATGGCACCGGCATCGATGAAGTATTAACCATGAGCCGTGCTTCACAGACGTATTATTATTTCCACGACGGGTTGGGAAGTGTGACAGATTTGACCAAGAACACAGGGGAACTGGTTGAATCCTACCAATACGACGTCTACGGCCAACCCACAACATCCTCCACCATCGGGAACCCTTATCTATTCACAGGCAGGGAATATGATCAGGAGTCAGGGCTCTACTATTACAGGGCGAGGTTCTACCACCCGGGGATAGGAAGGTTCCTGCAGAGGGATCCGGTGGGATACCTGCCGGATATTAACGTATATCGATATGTTAGTAATAACCCTGTAAATTTTGTCGATCCTCGTGGCCTTGACAAAACTGGACTATTCCAAGGCACTTTCTTTGCTGACGATCCCCTCATGAAACTCATGGCAGCCCTTTATCTTTCTTCTAACCCTGATCAGTTGTCTTTCCTCCAAGGGCTCGGAGACTTAAGAAATCTTGGTTTTGGGTCTAATGTTTATTTCTCTCCGGGTGGCTCTTGGTGGAGAAGAACGTGGGAGTTGGTGAAGAGGGGATATGTGGATGTTAATTTCACCGGGGGCAACATCGCGGGTGTAACAGGTGGCCTTTTGATTAGTCAATCTGGAATTTATCCCTATCTTGGAGGGGCTCTTACCTCCCCTTACGGATCCGTCTCTATCACTTGGTCTCCATCGGAAGTGGTACCGGGGTGGAATGTAGCAGTACAAGGTGGAGTAAGAGGTGTAACTGGGCAGTTTGGCTATAGTTTTGGGGAAAGAGGGAGCAGATTTTGGGAAGTTGGGTTAGGGTGGCCTGGTTTTTCGTTCACCACTTTTTATGTATGGGACCGTGAAAGGCAGCTTGGGGAAGGAGGACGATAAGAGAGTGAAGAGGAGAACGTATTTTGGAGAAAGGGATGGCCATGGATAAAACTACGATTGATATCATAGGAGGAATTATTTTTATAAGTTTAGGTCTATGGTTCACAACATGTTTCAAAAATGTAGGGTCAGAAGCAGTTCGTTACCAACAAAAGCTATGGAGCTTTTTGACGCGCCGTCCGGTGAATTTTAGTGAGGGAACGATCAAATTCTATAAAATTGGCTACTTAGTCGTCGGTATACTTTTTATAGCATTTGGCCTTTTAACAATTTTTAAAATAATATAAAGTTACAGTAATAATTCCATAGACGGTAGATTCAAGGTCTTAATGCAACAATTTTGAAAACCTTTCATGAGGTGTATGCCAATCTAAAGTTTTCCGAGGTCGATCATTTAATTCATCTTGAACGGCTTTAAGCCTATTTTTTGAGATCTTTGAAAAATCAGTTCCCTTAGGAAAATACTGCCGTATTAAGGAATTGGTGTTTTCATTTGTTCCTCGTTCCCAGGGAGAGTTCGGATGTGCAAAATAAACGTTTATTTCCGTTTCTTTCGAAAAAAGCTTATAATCTAGGGGACATCATACTTAATTTTGGAGAGGATTAATTGTAGTGCCCCGGAATGTTGCGGAATTTTTGGGATTTCTGAACGAGAAAGTCATAAAGACCCTCTGCAATCACACGATGCCCCGCCGACGTCCAGTGGCCGCCATCTTTTCTAAAATAAAGCATTTCGTTACTGCTTGAGGCAACGAGACGGTCATAAGGGTCGATGATGGTGTATCCCGAACTCCGGAGGAGATGAAGGATATTTTGGTAGACTGTTAACCTCTTTTTGAAACGGATGCTTTCTGAAATGGGGGCTAAGAGAACCACCATCTCTGCGTCAATGGCTTCGCACGACTTTCGCATTCTCTGAAAAAGGAGCTTTGCAAATTCATTTTCTTCTTTTTCAACCATTCCCCCTGTTTTTTGTCCAGTGTCTTGGATTGCATGTTGAATGAAGGGGTAAAGCACTGTCCGCTCCTCGAGGAACGAAAGGAGAGGATTTGTTTGGGGAGGAGTGGTGCTTGGGATAAAGTAGCAATGGGTCCAAATCCTTTTTTGTATTTTTCCCAGTGATGGATCTTTTGGCACCGGAACCCCTTGGAGATGAAGGGAACCCTCCCGAAGCATAAAATAAGGTTTTGAGTAGCCGTGGTTTACCCGATAAGAAATATCTGCAAAATCAACCTCATTCACCGCACAAACCACAAGGTCTGGTCGGTACTTTTTTCCTTCGGTTTCAAGAAAAAGAAGGAATTGATCTAATCCATATCCTGGCACTCCGGCATTCACCACCTCGATTTTTCCCTGAAAGAGTGTCTCCAGGCGGTCTGTGAACCTTTCTTTTTCCTCAACGCCGTACCCCCAAACAAAGGAGTCTCCGAGGACAAGAATCCTCGGTTTTTGAGATCGTTCATAAGGATACTCTTTTCCGCGTAACCCTTTTTGATTGATGGAGACTTGAGAGATCGATTCATTCGTTTGGAAGGAGCCCTGTTTCAAGGGACGGTTTCGCCATCCGAGAAGAGGATCGTATTCAAAAAACGTAAAGGCCTGAGGTTGGAAAGAACCTTTTTTGTCTGATCGATAACTATGCCAATACGACTCGCATTGGAGAAAAATTTCGAACATCAATAGAGAAAAAAAGACCACAAAGCAAATCAGAAGGAGACGTTTTGCAAGGCGTTTCATATTTTCTATTATTCTATCACAGGTCATTAATAAAAAGATTCATCACTTCTTATGATATAATTGTGTTTCAGTCCCTCCAAAAAATAGGTAAAAGGAAGATGAAGTCCTTTTGGCTTTCCGTCTTTAGCATTTGGATAGTGATTTGCTGTAGTTCCGCCTACTGCACGGCAGAGGAGCTTCTTTACTGTCGTCTGACGGAGGGATTCTGGCAGGTCTGGAGCCAGAAAGAAGACGAACCACCTGCCCAACTCACCTTTTCCCCGTATGACAAACGATCTCCTTCTGTTACACGCCAAGGGGAAATCATCTATCACACAAGCAATAACCGCTGTTTTCGACTGATCCAAGGAAGGAAAGAAGAAGAACTCCTCGCAGACCTCTGGCCTGTGCGGGACCTGGTCGGCTCTCCAAAAACGGACCTTTTTGTCTTTAGCCGATTCCGGACCGACATTATTGACCAAAGTAATCTCTGGCTTTTCAATCCTTCAACGAATCAGCGTACTCTTCTGACCAGTGATGCAGGAATCCAGTACCAGCCGGCCTGGTCCTACGATGGGTCAAAGATTGCTTATTCCGCCGGTGCAGGTCCCCGCGGTAAAGAAATTTTTATTATCCACATCGACGGAATGGAGAAAAAACAACTGACTCGGAATCAGGGAAACGATTTTGTTCCAAACTGGTCTCCAGATGGGACAAAGATTGTTTATAGCTCGAACGTCACGGACGATTTTGAAATTTGGGTGATGAATGCGGAGGGAAAAGAGGCAAAACAGCTTACGAAGTCCCCAGGTTTAGAGACGCGTCCAGTTTTTTCCCCGGATGGAACGCGGATTGCATTTACTTCTAACCGTTCTGGAAAACTTGAAATTTGGATGATGAATGCCGACGGATCAAACCCACAAAAATGGTTCAATGATGAGGCGCCGACATGCGATCCTTTCTGGTTTTAATAGTAATCGCCTTGATGGCATTTCAGGGAGGGTGCGCTACAGCACCAAAAAAGGGGAGAGTCGAAGAGATGGTGCGACCTTCCGAGGCATTTACGATCCGGAAGGTGGGCGTTTTTCCGAAAACCTTTTCACCTGAAAAAGAAGAGAGTATCACAATCCGTTGGATGCAAAGTCAAAAAGGAAAAACCACAGTTGAGATTCATACAGAAAATGGCGAACGCGTGAGGCATCTTGAGTCAATTTATCCAGCAGGAGAGCACACCGTTGTATGGGATGGAAGAGATGATACCGAGAGAATTGTCCCGGCAGGTGTCTATCTTTACGTCATTCAAAGCCAGGACGATCAAGGACGTCAAGCGACATACGATCCTTCGTTCACAACCGGTGGAGAGGAACTCATGGTAGAACGCTTCACTTTCGACAAGCAGAAACGGGAATTTCAGTTTATCCTTCCGCGGGCAGCCCGCACACGACTTCGGATTGGACTTTCTCCATTTCTTCACCTTCGGACCCTCCTTGATTGGGAACCGCTTGAGGGAGGAACCCATACCTTGGGTTGGGATGGACTTGACAGTTCCGGTTGGGTCCGTGCGATTGATCACCCGGACCTCTCCATGAATCTTGCCGCATTTGCCCTTCCCGACAATGCAGTCATTTTAAAAGGGAAGGAGGAATTTTCTTCTCATATGAGAGAAGGCGCCAAACAGTCATCGCGAAGCGGTCTTTATCTTCATGCACTTCATGACCGTGCCAACTGTCGCGACATCTCCTGTCGGGTAGAGTTCCCGGGATTAGAAAAAGATGAAAGAGGTCTCCCTATTCTTCAAGGAAAGACCCTCGTCCGTGTCCAATTAGAAGACAAAGACAGAAATTTCATGGTCAACCAGCGATTTGAAGTCGGTTTTTCAGTCGATACCGTTTTCCTCTTTGAAGAAGAAGACGGACAGGATCCCTTTAACTTCGAATGGAACACCACAGGTCTTTCACCTGGGGAACACCTTTTAACCGTGAATCTCATCGGCTACGATGACCATCTCGGCGTCAAAACCGTTCGTGTGATGAAAAAGTAATAAAGCTATCGGTAGAAAAATTGACCTTGAAGACATTAAAGCCTTGAAGTCTATCACGAAAAAAGCGAAAAAAGGGGGTCAAGTCTTGCAATGATGCATTTACTTCATTATCATGCCTATTTAAAAAGTCGTCTTGACCCATTTTTTTCGCAATAAGTTAGATATCGTCGAAGGATTAAAATCTTGGTAAAATAATTCTATGGATATCAAAATCATCAAGGAGAAAATCTCAAAGAAAGAGCTTGAAACTTTGGCTGAAGGGGGTTATGGAGATATGGTCAAGGGGGTGGTGGACATCAGGCAGGGCATTCTTGCTCTCGGCGGGGAACTGCATGCCGATGCCGAGGCCGTGCTTCTCGAAGGAGGTTCCAAACAAGCGGATCTGTGGGGTTTTAATATTTATCCTGACAAAGCGAAAGACCAACGCATGGACTACTCCTCTTTTATCAATATCCGCCCCTCGCAGGGGAATCGGTCGATGGAAATTAAAGATCAAGAGCTGAGGAAACAGATAAAAAAAATTATTGAGGGATTGATTGAATCGTGATGATCGACAAACAAAGATGGATGCAATTTACATTAGCACAACAGCTCGGCCATATCGGAAGTGAACTTTCCCGCGCCCGCTATTGGGAGAGGAATCATGACCTTTCAAGCCGACAAGAGGCGCTCGTGCGCGCCTTAGCGCTCCTTGATTTAACTCTTGAGGATCAGCGTTTGAAATCGCGCCTTAAAGAACCGGCTCGTTTACGGGAAGTGGTGAGCGATTGGTTCTCTGGTCAACACTATTATGACATTTCCTCTGATGAACTTGAAGAATACTGCACCGTTTTCGCTGTAAGGGCGAGGGCTTAGAAATATCCCCGCGTCAATTCTCCATCCTGTCTACTGACA
>Ga0209824_10000647_pt1 | contig 21104 bp, 16 predicted proteins | sample VDWuncwatermetaG_FD_184124 | JGI IMG/M metagenome (GOLD analysis project Ga0209824, IMG submission 184124) | Wastewater microbial communities from Netherlands to study Microbial Dark Matter (Phase II) - VDW unchlorinated drinking water (SPAdes)... ... | reverse complement strand
ATGCCATATTGCTGACGAAGATCGGCATCGACAACCTCGTAGGCCGCATGAATCAGGAGGCAGGCCAAATCCGATAAAGAGCTTGTCGTCTCCGGGACCGTCGAGAGGCGGAGGAGATCCCGCACACCGATCCGTAACATTTCTCGCCGCTGGAACCGGCGCAGCGCATCCAGCTTCGATTCTTTGGAGGTGAGATGCCCGATGCTTGCGTACAGCGCGCGCTCCATACCCTTCCGCGTCGGAGGTCGTGCGAGGACATCCTCCTCAGCCAGCCAGTACACCACGGTGGGATCTCGAATGAGCGTAAAGGTCAAGGCATCGCTGTTGCCGAAGATCACACAGAGAAGATCGAGCATGCGCGGCGACGTGCGCAGATAGTCGAGAAATGAGGTGCGGGAGACACTCTCCAACATGCGCTCCCAGTGGTTCAGCGCCTGATCGGGATCGGCCGTCCGTGAAATGGATTCCATCATCATCGGCAGAATGTCGGCCAGCCGCCGTCGTTGGATGGGGTCACCGGCCATGGCATCGAGATTACGGTCCGCTTGATTGGGATCACGCAGGCCATAGGCAGACAAAATCACCCGGATCCCCTCAGCATTTCGCTTCTCCTCCAGCAGGATAGGCGTGGGATCTGGCTTATCGGAACGACCTTCAGCCCACGATGGAAAAGGCGACGAGTGGGGTGTGGGAATTCTTCGAGGCATGGAGCGGCATTATACTCAGGGGTTCCTCTACGCACAATGAAACCATTCGGGTATACTAACGTCCATGTCCACTGACGCTCCCGATCGTACCGCGCTGCTCAGCACAGTCCGTCCCCTGTGTCCTGATATTGCGCCCGAGATCCTACATGATTTTTCCAGCCGCATGGACCCAGAATATTTCCGGAAATTCGAACCCCCGACGATTGCCGCTCATATCCGCTCGACGGCTCAGCTCACCCCGGAACGCCCCTGCGCAATTGCCTTTACCGAGCTGCACGATACACGATTTGAGGTCACGATCGTGGCCTATGATTACTTCTCTGAATTCGCCACGATTTGCGGCCTGCTCTCTGCATTCGGCCTGAATATCGAAGAAGGAGATATTTATACGTTTGGCGAACAAGCGGCTGTGCCGCTCGCTCGCACAAGTTGGGCAGGATACGGACCGCGCGCCCGCACCACGGGCAGTCCAGGGCTGACCAGAAAAAAAATCGTCGATGTGTTCCGTGTGCTGCCGGTACCAGGAATGGAATTGGGCGACATTCAACAGAAACACCTGGCGGATGCGCTCCACTTAGTAATCAGATTGCTCGATAAAGGACAATTTACGGAGGCCCGCTGTGCAGTGAATCGACGGCTGGTCGAACAGCTCGGCAAGCGCCGTGCATCTTTTGGTGGTCTGCTCCATCCGGTGCAGATCACATTCGACAACAGCCAATCTCCCACCGACACGGTCATGGATATCCGGTCGGACGATACCCCAGCTTTTCTGTACGCCTTCGCCAACGCCCTGGCCATGCGCAACGTGTACATTTCCAAAGCACAGTTCGACGTCGAGGAAGGGAAGATTCACGATCGCTTCTATGTCCGCAACCGTCATGGCCAGAAGCTGACTGACACGACCGATCAGCAGCAGCTGCGCCTGACGGCCGTGCTCATCAAACAATTCACCCATGCCCTGACATGGGCTCCTGACCCAACCAAAGCCTTGGAGGCCTTTGACCAGTTTCTTGACCTGACGGTGCAGCAAGCGAAAGGGAAAGCCCAGCAAGAAGCCTTGGCGTTTCTCAGCGACAAGAAAACGTTTCCCCTGCTCGCTCGTCTGCTCGGGGCCAGCGATTTTCTCTGGGAAGACTTTCTGCGCCGTCAACACAGCAACCTGCTGCCGCTCCTCCAAGATTATCGCGATGCGCCTCTCATAACCCCAAAAGCGACGCTTCGCAAGGAACTCGATCGCCTGGTAAATAAAGCCAAAACCGACGAGGACCGAAAGACCGCGCTGAATAGTTTCAAGGACCGTGAACTGTTCCGCATTGATATGAAGCACATCGTCGAGCCAGACACGGCGCTGCCTGATTTTTCAGCTGCATTGACCCAACTAGCCGAAGTTATCCTCGATCGGAGCTTGAAAGACTGCCAAGCCAAGCTGAATGCGGTGCATGGCCCGCCACGCTTGGCCAATAAAAAACCCTGTCCCTTCACCGTACTTGGCTTGGGCAAGTTTGGTGGCAAGGAACTGGGCTACGCGTCTGATATTGAAGTGATGTTCGTCTATGGGGACGCCGGTCGCACCGCTGGGAAACAGCCGATCGAGAACAGTGAATACTTTGAGCGGTTGGGGGCCGAACTGTTGCAGTGGATCGAGGCCAAGCAGGAAGGCATCTTTCACCTCGACGTGCGTCTCCGCCCTCACGGCGGAAAAGGCTCTTTGACCAATCCCTTTGACGAGATCACCAAGTACTACAGTGCCAGCGGCCTCGCTGCGCCATTCGAACGCCAGTCATTGATTAAGCTGCGGCATGTAGCGGGCGATGCGGCCCTTGGCAAGCGCGTCGAGGCCCATCGCGATAGCTACGTTTATAGCGGGAAACCCTGGAATATCCCCGATGCCCTCGCCTTGCGCCGACAGCAACTCAAGCAGCTGGTGGAGCGCGACACCGTCAACTTGAAGCATAGCCCCGGTGGTATCGTCGATATCGAGTATGCCATGCAGTACCTTCAAATCATGCATGGCCATCGGCTCCCTGTCCTGCGCACCCCCAACACCATGCAGGCGCTGGCGACCCTCGTCGATTGTGGCCTTGTCACGAGGCAAGACGGCGAGATTCTCCGCAAGGCCTACTTCTTTATCCGCATGCTCATCGACGGCCTACGCATGGTCCGCGGCAACGCTAAAGATCGGGTCCTTCCACCAACTGACTCCGACGAATTCATCTTCCTCGCCCGCCGGGTTGGCTACACAACAGATGACTGGCAGGCCGGCGCACGCCATCTACAAACGGATATCGGGCAGCATATGAAACTCACCAAAGAGTTCTTCGAACGAACATTCGGACGTCTGTAGCCTAATTAGTGGGATGAGCAGGGGGGTTCGGACCGGATTGTGGACAGACACAGCGTTGCGATGCGGTAATGCTTGCCACGCCGTCAGCCATTACCGCGTCATCAAACAACCTGACGCCTTTTACTCAACCCTTCCCGCGCGATAACCCAGGAAAGAGGAAGAGGGAAATATTGACAGCCTCGTCCAGCTCAGCGCAAGGTAGCTTGGAGCCAGTGTTGCTCCACGCTCTGGCATTCGATCGACGGCTTACTATCGTGATTCATCGACTGCGTACAGGGGCGGAGGACAGACAGGGACATAGATGGTGAACGATGCACTGATCCCGTTTCGGGCCGGATGGCTTTTGAGTCTGATGGTCGCAATCGTGGTCTTGACCATTTGTGACAGTGCAGCACGACAACTCAACAGGCCAACGGAAATATCGCCTGTCATCCAGACGAAGGGTTGGCAAATGCACACCGACCATACCTATGGCTTTGCCATCGAATATCCTAAGGGGTACGTGATCCTCAAGGAAGTCACCCTCCCAATACCCACACAGCCGTCGGCGGTCCAGCGCGTACGCTTTCAACGAAAGCACATCGCAGCCGGCCAGTTTGCGGATCTTGAACCGCCCGTGTTGACCATCCAGGTATTCCCGCGACCGTCAGGACGCTCACTGCGTGAGTGGCTCGACTCATTCGGCCTGCTGCCTCCCGGCAGCGAGATTGCTGCCGTTCAACTGCCAGGGGCACACGAAGGACTGAGAGTTGCACTCCGGCAGCAACTTGCGCCCAACGAGTTCCTCTATTTCGCAACCGACCAGTACATGTACGGCCTCATCCCCTTTGGTCCCGAGGGCGAGAAAATGCTGACGTCGTTTCGCCTGACCAGAACGCCCTGATCGCACGGAATACGCCCTCGTCAGCGAAGCACGACGACATTCCCCGAGCAGGCGATGGAAACAGTCATCCTCCTTCATCCTCGTATCGCCCAGAGGATTACCGTACAGAGGAAAGCGAGGGTAAGGTCGGTATCCGCTCGCATGCAATCGAAGCGAGCGGTTCACACGAAGCTTGGCATGTCCTGCTTCTCTTCTTCACTTGCTGCGGGCTTGTTCGGTGAAATGCGCGGCTTGACACGCTGGGGTGAAAGGGTGGCGGGTGCGACAATCGCACCCGCCACTGTTATCTATAGGATTTTAGCTGCAGTTGCCGGCCCTCTGAGCACAGACCAGATTCAGCAACGAAAGGAACCGGCTGTCAGGGATGGGGCTGCCCTGGACCTTCGGATCCAGCGAGACGTACCCATAGGAAGTCACCCCGACAACCTGATTCAAGCCGGTCGTCAATCCACCCACGCCCTGAATACCAAAGTTTTGCACCCACGGACCGCCGCTCGAGCCGCCTCGGGCATTCGAACCATATTCGACGTTGTTGGGACTGACCGCCCGAAAGCTTTGCGACGTCACCTGCTGCATTTTCTGGCAGCTATCGAGGTTACACGGATAGCCGAGCTTCGTCGTGTGGTTGGGAATAAGGCGGGAGGTCGCGTACCCCAAGAACCCCGTGATGCTACCGATTCTCACGCCAGACCTATCGTTCATTTCGAACATCCCGAAATCCACTGCATTGGGGACCACGCCACCACCCGTGGCCCACGTGGAGGTCGTGGCCACATAACGGGGTGTAAAAGTTCCCAGAGGCGCAGCCCCATCTCTGAATGCCGGAATGAACAGGAAGTTACGATGAAATCCTGCAGTTCCGCCGCTCCCACGATGGACACAGTGCCCTGCTGTGAGCACGACCCTGTGCCGAAGCACCGAGGCGGAGCAGACCTTATTAATTCCTGTAGTATTTTCAGTGAAGAACAGTTTGCCGACCGTCCGATTTGGATAGATAGTCTCTAAGGCTGGCTGGTTAACCCGTGCGCTGGTGAAGTGGGCCCCAAAGGACCCCACCGCTTGCGCCTCGACCCCCCCAGCTTCGGACTGAATCTGGACCTGCGCTGGGTCGTAGAGACGCACAGCCGAATCCGCACTGGCCGTGGCGGTAGGACGTTTCCCCGGGAGAGAGACTGACACCCCATCCCCCTGCGCAGTTGCCTCAGCAGCCACCGCTCGCTCATTCAGCAGAGGCAGCATCGGCTTCGCGTTCGTGAGCCGCTCCGGCGTCCAATATGCCAGAGTCGATGCCGCCTGCACTTCCGTCGTCTGTTTGCTGACCTGAAATCCAAGCGACGCGCCCGTGCTGACTGCTGCGCTGAGCCGTGTCTCCGTGCTGTCCTGTGCCTCCGTGTTGCTGCTCTGCATACACACGACTGCCAGCACAGCCGGCATGATCGTGACAAGTGCGTTTCGCGTTCTCATAAACAATCCTCCTCGGTTATTGAGATTGTACCTGGCCCACTGATCCCGTCACTCCCTGTCGAGTAACGCGCATGCCCACGCGCCATTGGAAGCAACTCATCCTTTCGATATCAGGCGCGGGCTATTCCGTCCATTGCGATCGAGCAACTCATCTGCTCACTCTCTTCAGACTGGTCGTTCATGACGAGTCCCGCCACGGCCAGCCGCTCTCAACACCCACAACATCTTAGCTACGAATGTCCGCGGGGCCTGCGCCCCACGCGCGTCATTCGTTCCGCTCGCCGGATCTTTCCTCTTGCTCAGGTTCATCTTCCAACTGCTCCATTGCATGCGCGACATCCCAGTTGTGTCGCTCGTTGTTTGCGTCTTCTTCGAGGCTCGCGTCGTCGGTCGGGTCTTCGAGCACCACGACTGATACGGGCAGTCCCTCCTGCGTCCACACATTCATCAATGGAAGAACACCAGGCTGCTCCGAAACATCCACCGACGGTTGGGTCCGGTCGGACAGGAGTGCGCGATCAGGTCGGGGCGCTGGATCTTTTTTCTGATCAGAGACCGACTCACGAGAAGAGGCGAGCGTCACGTCGCTCGGCGTCGGCTTGGTGGGATCGTTGCGAGATGATGGGCTATCCTGTGGCACGGAAGGCACCGTGGACACCCCCCTCAGATCCGTACGTGCATCCACGCTCGGCGCAGGGTCGGATGGCGCCGGCCCACAGGCGGACAGCCACATGAGAAGCACCGAACTCAGTAACCATCCCAGGAACGGAGACTGCGCCGGTTGGCAAGACCGCAATGCACCCATCCCTCTAGACCTTTCTAGTTGCATGGCGTGACGCCATGACGAAGTGGACCGATTTATAGTGCCGACTCGCTGGCAAGTCAATGCCTAACACTTAGGTATACGCACCTATGTACGTATTACTCATGTCAGCATTTTACGGTACCATTCTTGCGTCGTGCGGACCAGCGCTCAGTGTTACCTTCGGGCTGTTGGGAACCCCGCTCCTTACCAACAGTTCTTCCGCGCGCTGGGACAAGCGGTCTTCAGGGAAGGCACTCGGCTGAATAAACAATGTGGACTAATAGAGATATAGCGTCGTTGAGAAACTGCTCTGGTCGGTCCAGTAAGCGGCTGTGGTTTCACACTCTATCAACGGTCCTCGCTCCACTTTCTTTCTACTTCCTACACAATCGTTCGGTCCTTCCCTCAACACTTTCCCAACCTTACACTCAGAGGCGAAGTATCCAAAGACCACCAGGGCGCTCTTCGCGGACATGCCGCAGCTCCCGACTCACTTCGACTTCCCCTCTACCCACTGGAAACCTATTTGGTCGACCAACCTGATTGAGTCGACGTTTGCCACAGTGAAGCTGCGGACAGGGGTGACCAAGGGGCGGCTCATACACTGCCGGGCTGATGATGGCGTTCAAACTGGAGGCCGTGCAGAACACGTGGTGCGGCTCGATGCGCACGACCTGCTCTACTCGTCCGTGCAGATGTCGTCTTCAAGAAGGATCAGTTTGTGGAACGAACGAGAGGACAACCAAACAGGAACTCGGGAGGATCGGACTTGATCATCCAAATCCACCACTCCGCACTCTTGACAATATCTCTGGCTACTGTGGAATCGAGATAACTAGTGCCAGCTGAGGTGTACTGCGGCATACATGCCTGGCCTCACAGTGGTAAACATCAGCCCATATAGGGAGCAGTAGAACGGCCCACCAGGCACGGCTACTTCAATTTCTTCGGATTGGGTGGCCCTGAGGGTGTTCGCGGCTCAACAGAATTTGGCATGCCATTGCCTTCAGAACCTGGCTCCAGACCGGCAGGCTCGGAGACCACAGGCCGGTTCCGGTTGACAAGATTGTCGATTAAGTCTTTTTCCGCCTGTTTTGCAAGACTATCTGGCGCAGCCGGAAGGGGCATGGCTTCGGCATTCTTATAATCGATCTTATTGTCCTGCCCTTCTGAGGGAACTTTACTCCCCGTGACTGCTCCCTTATGCATGATTTCTTGAGCCTGCGCTGAAATAGTCCATATAGACAGCGTAACTCCCAGCAACGTTGCAACTCGTATGGAATGACCGACTAGCGTGTGCATGGCCCACCTCCCTTGCCTGTACATATTGCAACGTGTCCTTCTTTCCCTTCACATCAACCATTCTGAGCCCCTAAAGCAACTGGCACACACCGTCGTCACATTATGAAGTACCCCGTGTGTGTTGCAGTCTTATTGTCACTCCCACAACAGAATCAGTCAACTGCACCAACGCCCATGGAATCCATAATGATGAGCCCATAGTATATGGTTTCCCGCGTCTAAATAGAAAAACACTGAGAGACGAAACCCCAACATAAGTCGGAAGGGGGACCCCACCTCAGTCGGTAAGGCCCCCCCTCCTCAGTCTCCACTCGATCCTACTAGCGCTGAGTTGCTTACAAGATCCTATTACCCCCAGTGCTCAATAGTCTGTATCTCACAAACAACGCGGATCTGAGCCTGCACAGGCGGCATTGACCAACGGCACAATGTTCGTACTGGTGAAGGGGCTGGCCCCCTGTTCCTTGATGGCCGAGCTCACGTAACCCCAGCTGGTCACCCCGATCACAATGTTTGGATTGGGGAAAGACCCATTCGTTGTTCCAGTGAGCGTTGGCCGAATTCCAAAATTCAGGATCCACGCCCCTCCGCTGGAACCGCCCGTCATCAGAGAGCCAATGACGGTATTATTCACGAGCGAGCTCCCGGCAATAAAGCCCTGTGAGTCATTGCGCTGCATGAGTTGTCCATTATCAAGCCCGACAGGATAGCCTGTTTGAGTGATATGGGTCAGGCCGGTTGACGTAAAGCCAAACCGGTTCCATCCATAGCCATACCAACCAGTCACGGTGCCTGGATAGTTGGGAATGGTGCTCTTTCGCGTCAGTTCGAGTACCGCGACATCATCCTTACAGACCACGCCTGGAGCAGTGGCAGCACATTGCCCTGCTACCCCATTGATATAGCTACTCATGACCCATGCCGTCGATACCGCCCAGTTTCCAGGCGAGGGAGCAGTATTCCCAACGCCATTCCGATACCCTGGTACAAAGCGGAAGTTGGTATAAAACCTTGTTCTTGATCCAAACTGGGCCACACAGTGCGCGGCTGTGACAACAACGCCACGCTTGATCAATGAGGCGGAGCACACAAACGTGCTGGAGCCGATATTAAAAAACAGTTTACCGGACGGACTATAGGGGTAGGTGAAATTTGTCGGATGGGCCGTACCATTCAGATTCCTGAGATCGGCCTTCGCTGTGCTAAAGGGATGATTTGACGTGCCATGTTCCTGCGTTTCAAATTCTCCCCCCGCCTGCGTATTGATTGCCTCCGAAGATGTGTCAAGATCAATAGCATTGAGACCCGACCCATCACCCTCAGAACCTGCCACTTGGCCACTGTCTGTGGCAGCGGAGGCTTGGAATCGATTGACCAAGTTACTGATCAAATCCTGATTAGCCTGCGCGGATACAGCCTCCGTCGCTTGAGGCAGCGCCATCGCTCTGGCGTTGGCAAAGTCAATTCGATTGCTATTATCCGGAGCAACCTTGACTCCTGTTACCGCGCCCCGATTCATGATTTCTTGCGCCTGCGCGGATGTCGCCAACATGGCCAGGGTCACCCCTAGCGCCGTGGCGAGTCGGATGGAATGCGATAAACTTGTACTCACTGGGCACCTCCTTATGATGGTCTGAACTCGTTTTCTTCTTCCGCTCTCCCTAACTCACACTGGATTTTTCCCTCCTTTCCTCAGTGCAATGCCTGGTAGTTGATTGATGGGTGATCTCCCGTAAGAGCCCTCTCCCCGCCAAACTCTCTCGTGTGCATGTCTGCCAGGCCTGATGCAACCGTGATGCCTGGACTATCGAGCGCAGATGGCGAGGTCCCCACATGCGTATTTCATTCATACTTGAGTCTTCCTAGCGACCCATACATATATGGCTCCCCGGCGAATCGCAGATTGGTGTATCGAATTCGATACGAGATCTGTATCGAATTCGATTCATCCATGTGAGTGACTAATGACCAATGGTCGTATCATGACTGTGCCATTCCAGCCCTTGCAGAGAAAAGATGAATGCTATGCCTCTCTATGTATATGGCTGTAGATGGATGAGGCAGGGCATAATAGCTCTATCTTGCACTTATTGCTAGAGATGGATGGCTCTAGCCTAGCCTCATCTCTGTCAGCGAGCTGGTCTAGCAGTACAGTGTATGGCCCATGGATTTTTGCGTCCGCCATCACGTATAGGGCTTTTGCTTGCTGAGCGATCGGTTAGGGATGATGAGCCAAACAGGTGCATGCATGCGGTTGACTGGTCAGTCTAGCCGGTACCTATCGACTTCATCCGGCTGTAACTTCCTGGCCGCGGGATGGTCCTCGCTCTCTTTTTTGACTGCATGCACGATCGTTCACTCCTTTCCTCCACAATGTTGCACCCTTAAGCTCCGTTGGCTTCTGACCGATAGAGCTGCTGACCCACAACCAGGAACTCCCTTATGACTTCCTCAAGCACGGCCATGGAATCAGCCTTCATCGATTCAATCCGCCCTCGTCTCCATCAAAAACTCAGGCCGCTCTTGGACGAATCCAGCAGCTGTCTTCCCATCTTGCAGTCAACCTGCCAGCAAATCCTAAATCACATGGGACCTCAGTCCAATGCCGAAACTCTCGCCCGGGTGATCAGCAGAGACCATGGGCTGACATGCAAAGTTCTACAAGTCGCGAATAGCATCGCCTACAGTCCTCAGCAGACGATTGTGTCGGTCCCCCATGCCGTCAGCTGGCTCGGGCTCGACACCGTCCGGTCCCTTGTGGCCGCGGCCCATCTCGTCGAACAGCTGCAACATTGGCCGCTTCGCCAACAGGAGTTTCGAACTCTGATCGCACGGTCTCTCATCGCCGCGACCTATGCCAGCGAACTGGGCATGGCTATAGGCTACCCACAGCCTGGGCAGTTGTTTACCGGCGCCCTCCTCTATTCGATCGGAGACTTGGCCATTGCCTACCAAGACCCTGACCTCTTTCTCGCTCTCCAGGCTATTTCCAAGACAACCAAGCGCCCTTCGGAATGCGTGTTTCAAGAGACGCACCTCATCGGTGTGCCACGACTGACCTTGGCCCAAGCATTGGCCAACATGTGGAAGCTACCTGAAGATCTGATCGAGCTCTTCCGTCATCCAGAGGACCAGCCGATAGCGCATTGGCAAAGTAGGCCACACACCTACCGAGGTATCGTCGTCGGCTCCATTCGCCTGGTCGAGGTGCTGACCGGCCCCGCCCCGCGGACTGCCGTTGAGGAAGCCAAAAAGACCCTCCAGCTCGGAAGCGGACTCTCTTCTGGCCCATTCACGGATTTGATGATGCGGGCTATGGATCGCGGGCGCCAACTCATCCGCTCAATGGGGCTGGCAATCGATTCTTCCGATGAAGCCACGTCACCATCAAAGGAGCAGGACCCCACCGAATCGATCCCGCACTCGCCCCCCATCAACCCGGCGGTCGGCAAGGAACAGGCGATGTCCCCACCGCGAGACGAACCGACTGCTCCGATTCGAACCAAGCCTCTTGAAACGCTCCAGGCCTTTCAGGACTCGCTCCAGAGTGCGAAGGACCTGAACGGCCTCCTTGGGATATTTGTACAATCGCTCCATCGGGATGCCGGATTTGACCGTGTGGGTCTGGCACTGCTGAACCCAAGCGATAGTGATCTGCTTATCGGAAGGGTGGGGCTTGGCGTGATTCCTCTGGCACCGTACCTCCGGTCCCTGTCAGGCTCACTCAGCCGGGAACACCGGTTTTTTCTCACGATCCTCAAACGAGTCGATCCACTCCTGGTTCCCAACTTTTCAGACCAAATGGCCGGGACTCTGAAACAGGACTTCCTCGATGTCTGGAACCCGACATCGGCGATCGTGGCGCCGTTGCGGGTGGGAGCGAGACCGATTGGGCTCATCTACTGCGATCGAGCCACGAGCAACCAGCCGGTGCTCCCCCAGGACTACCAGGCATTCCAGCTGTTTTTTGCCCAGGCGACGCTGGGCCTGAATCGATTGGCCGGCATCCTGTAGGCTGAAGACACGGCAAAATCCATCCAGCGTCGTTCTCGCCGCCGGCGGACAGTGTCACCAACCTGTTAGGCAGCCATGGCGTGGGGCTGGATCAGCGCCAGGGTATCGTGGAGCTGGGCGCTGGCATCTGCGAGCAGTGCCGGGAGGTTGGCCGGCACAAACCGTGTGGCGGTAACAGCATGGGGGGTGAACGGCAATGCCGCAGGCCGCCGGTTCGGCTCGAGCTCTTCGTAGTCGACGACGACACCGGCCAGATGAACGACGGACGCATGGATGATAAATTCACCGGCATCGTTTGGGCTCAGTTGACAGCGAATGGCCTGCTCGATCTGCAGAGGCATCCCCCAGGACCGGATGAGTTCAGCTCCCACTTCTACGAAGTCGCACCCGATGCTGGACTGTTCCACCTCGGCCAGGGAGGTTTCAAGGTAGCCGGCTTCGATAAGCGCGGACTGAGCTCGCCGCGGGATGGTCTGGTAGAGGACGAGGTGGCCGATGTCGCGCAACAGCCCTGCGATAAAAAACCGCTCGCTATCTTCCAGACCACAGGATTTGGCAATTTTCCCGGCAAGCAAGGCGCACAGCACGCTTTTCCGCCAGAACATAGAGACGTCCATCACTTGAATCGGCATGCCGGCAAAAGTCCGTCCGACCGTCGTCGCAGTGACAAGGTCGTTGATGGCCTGTGTACCGAGGAGATTGACGGCACGCGAGATCGTGTCGATCTGCTTGGGGAACCCGTAGAAGGGGCTGTTGACGATGCGGAGCAGCCTGGCCGAGATGGCCGGATCCAGCTTCAGGACCTCGGCAAGGTCGTCCATGGTCGAATCGGGATCGTTCACCACTTCCCGCACGCGGAAGTAGATCTCCGGCAACGTGAAGACGGTCGTGCAGGACTGGACCAGTTCGCTCGCCGATGGCATGGCCGAGAACCCTCCCTGTGATGTCGATAGAGACCGGCTTCCTCACCCTCTATCGGCGAGAACCGAACGGAACTGTAGAGAAACGGGTCAGCTGCTTCCAGGAGGGCTCTGCGGGGATTGCCACGAGGCCGATCGAACCATCTTACCCCACTCCGCTTTGGTCCCGCGAAGCCATCGCCAGAGACCGATCAGTTTCCAGTAGGAATTCAACTGCCGATACCCGAAGTTTTCCACGACCGAGACGCACAGCAATTTCAAAAGATCCGAGGGACGCTGATACAGATGAAACGTCATTTCTTCCATGAGCAGGGCGCTCAACGAGAGCGTGACGCCGAACCCGACGGCGACACACATGCAGACCATCCAGACATGCAAGGAGACCAACCCGAACGCGAGCCCGGCAAGCAAGAGCACATAGCCGAGCATCTCGAATACAGCCCCAAACCATTCAAAGATCACCATGAACGGAAAGGCGAGCCAACCGACCGTCCCGCCCTTTCGATGGCAGCACAGCTCGAAGTGGCCCGCCAGGCTGTCGCATAAACCGCGCTGCCAGCGGATGCGCTGATTCCGGAGGGTGCGCAAATCCTCCGGCACCTCGGTCCAGCAGACCGGATCCGGCACATACGTAATGCGATAGGGCTGGCCATTCAAGCGGTAATGATGGTGCAAGCGCACCACCAACTCCATATCTTCACCGATCGTGTTGGTGCGATACCCTCCGACTTTCAACACCGCTTCTTTTCGAAACAAGCCAAAGGCGCCGGAAATAATCAGCATCGCATTCAGCGGAGACCACCCCTGACGCCCGGATAGGAACGCCCGCAAGTATTCAACGGTTTGCAACAGCGCCAGGAACCTGGACGGCAGACCCACGGTTTTCAGAAGCCCATTGTTCACGACACAGCCGTTGGCAACGCGCACGGTGCCGCCCGCAGCGATGGTACGAGATTCGAGCAAGAACGGCTGGACCACGCGATACAAACTGTCCTGTGCCAAGATGGAGTCGGCATCGATGCAACAAAATAACGGATACACGGACAAATTGATTCCGGCATTGAGGGAGTCCGCCTTCCCGCCGTTCTCTTTGTCGATGACACGGACATTCGCGTAGATCGACGAATGATACGTGGCACGCACCGGTTGAGTCGGCAGATCGTGGCTGTAAGCTTCCGGAAACGGCTTCAATCCGAACTCCTGCCTCAGCACGTCGACGGTGTTGTCGGTCGAGCCGTCGCTGACGACGATGATTTCATACTCGGAATACTTCAGCTGGAGCAAAGATCGAATAGAATTCGCGATCGTCGCCGCTTCGTTGTATGCTGGCACGATGATGCTGATCTGCGGCTCATACCCCGTAAATGTGCCGGGAAATCCTTCTCCCCGTCGCTCCTCGAAATACTGCCGAAGCGAGAAAATGGAGATGAGATTGAGCCCCAGATATCCCACAGTCAAAGCGGCCAAGTACAACAAAAACCCCGACTGAACAATGTTAAAGATGGTTTCTGGCATTATGCGTTCTGCTTCGGATGCATCGTGGCCCGTTCCTGATGGTCAGACGTGTCCCTGCATGAACCGCCTCTCGTGGACGGCGGCGACCCCGATACTACTCATGCTCTGCCTCTGGCCGTCTTCGGCAAAGTCCCAAGAACTCACGGTTCCCGGGCAGACGCCTCCAACGGAAATCCAGGAAATCGAATTGATCTATGCGGGGGATCAGGCCGTTCCAAAAATTATAGTGCGCGGTTGGCAACCGGCCAACTCTTTTGCTCTTTCTTCCTATCGGCCTTCCGATCCACACCTCGCCCTCTTCGTACAGACCGGCACCTCGGTTGGCGGCTGTCGGGCACAGCAAGAACGCGTCGTCCCTCCTCTTCGGGTCCGCGTTACTCGCGAGGGGACATCCCCCTGCGAGTTGGTGTGGTCTCTCAGGACGGCGAACAACAGCCTGGATGCGTTGTCCTTCCAGACTCTCCGAGCACGTGGGTCAACCTCCAGCCCCTTGACGATCGTCCTGGTGACAGAATCCGCTGATCAGCGGCAGGACAGCGCCGTGGTCGGGCATGTCGCCGGCCGGTTTGATGTCGAGCTCCCGCTCGCGCCGGTTGCGCGGCGACTCGATCTTCGACGCCTCACGCAAGTGAAGCTGCTCGTCCAGGGTGCCGCGAACATCGTGCTGGAAGAATGCGCATGGATGAATCGAGAGCCGGCCGCGCCTCCGGTCCCCTCTATCGGCTTTTGGTATTGGGATTATCGAACGGCGATACGCGACCCCGACGGAATGCTCGCCGCCTGCCGACAGCATCACTGCCGTCGGGTATTGCTCCAACTGCCGGATATGCGGGACTCCGACCAGTTGTGGGCCGCCTACGCCGCGCTGTTCGCCTCTACATGGACAGCGGGCATCGAATTGTTTGCGCTCGACGGCGCCCCGGACATGATCGATACCCCGGCGATCCTGGTCGAGAAGCTCACCCGGTTGCTGACACTCGTCGGCAACCGCGGGATTTCCGGAATACAGCTGGACATTGAGCCCTACCTCCTCAATGGCTTTCCCGACGATGTCACGATCTTCGACCGGTATCTCGACACCATCGAGCGCGTGAACGCGGCCCTCGGCGGTCGAGGGCGACTATCCGTCGTCATCCCGTTTTGGTTCACCTCGACGATGCATCGGAGTCGACCGCTCGCATTTGCCGTGATGGATCGCGTCGATGAGGTCGCCGTGATGAGCTATCGAACGGATGTGGACGAGTTGGTGGCGATCAGCGACGACACCCTGCGCTACGGCCGGCTACAAAGCATCCCGGTCTGGCTGGCCATGGAAACCACGCGTCTCCTGCCCGAACGGCATGTCACCTTGAAGCGCGAGGACGATCCGACCCTCGCGGACGGGATCCTCGATCCTGTGCGGAGGAGTTTGACGTTGGGGCGCGTAGCCGCCGAGGTGCAGAGGCACGGTGGAATATGGTTTCGCATCCACCACGACACGACCATAGACCCCAAGCGTCTTTCCTTTGCGGATCGTACTCGGCGGGACGTCCGTCACGCGATCACTCGTGTATTTGCCAACATCCGCACGCCTAGCTTTGCCGGACTGTTGATCCACGATCTCCCGGGCTACCTGGGGTTGCACGAATAACATGCGCGCCGTATCTCTCTCGGGACGACCATTTCTTCACGCAGGTATTCCCCTGTTGTTCTACTGCACCCTGTCGACCTTGAGCGGAGTCGGAACCGCACAGCCTCAGAATACGGACGCGCCGTCCTCACGAGCCTTGCTCGAACAGGCGAAAGATCACGAATCCGCTCAACGGTATCACGACGCGATTCCCCTCTACCGGGAAGTGCTCCAGCGCGAGCCGGAGCGAGACGACGTTCAAGCGGCCTTGGCTCGCCTGCTGTCATGGCAAGGCGCTCATGCGGAAGCCGCGGACTTGTATCGAGGGATACTTCGGCGGCACCCGGTCAACCTCGATATACGGACCGCGCTCGCGCGGGTATTATCGTGGCAACAACACATGGACGAAGCGCGAACCCTCTACGAGGGGGTACTGCGAGAAAACTCCCGCCATCCCGAAGCGCTCCAAGGAATGGCAGACGTATTGTTGTGGGAGGGACGCTCGGAGGAAGCACTCCGTTACTACGAACAAGCCTCTGCCCTTTCGAACGATGTAGCCATTACCGAGCGCATAGCGTCGATTCGCAACGCGATCGTTCAACGAGAGCAGAGCCCCCCGGCGGCCGTCCACCCGCCCGTCTCCGCCGGACGAGACGAGACGATCGCACGAGCACGGGCATGGGAACGGAATGCCGAATATGGACCAGCCATCGCCGCCTACCGGCAGATCCTCGCGGAACATCCGGAAGACGACGACATCAACGGGGCCCTCGCCCGCGTACTGGCCAGAGATGGGCAATTGGAGCCAGCGAGTTCACTCTACCGAGATATCCTGACGCGGCATCCCACCGATGTCGACGTGCAACTAGGATTAGCCCGTGTGCGCTCATGGCAGAAACAGTTTCCTGCCGCGATCCGCCTTTATGAGGCAGTCCTCCAGCAAAATGGGGAGAATAGAGATGCCTTGCGAGGATTAGCCGACACCCTGTTCTGGAGTGGGGCCGCGCAGGAAGCCCTGGCTCACTATGCACAATTGGCGAAGGCGACAGAAGATCGAGAGAGTGCGGCGCGCGTACAGGCCATCACGGCCTCGCTCGAAGCCTCCCCGCAGGCGCCGCTCGGCCTGCGGGATTCGACCATCCGCCTGCCCTACCGAGACTATGTCAAGTTGGGCTACGGCCAGTTTTCCTATTCGCGTGACATTCCCGACGAGCGGAATATCCTGATCGAAGCGGCCAAGTCGTTCGGCGCCTACACCGTGATCGGCAGGGTTGAGCCGATCACCAGATTCGGCTTCCACGACACGCCGGTGTCCGGCGAGTTGTACAGCCCCTTGTGGCGACGAGCGTGGGGATACCTGGCCGCACAGGGAACGATGAACTCTCATTTTTCACCCAATTACTCGATTGCAGGAGAGATCACGCAAGGGATGGGGATCGTCCATCCCCTGCTCTCGAAGATTGAAGTCTCCTTCGGCTATCGACACCTTTCCTACAAGATCGGCGACAGCGATCTGCTGATCCCAGGCCTGACCGTCTTTTTGCCGTTCAATCTCTGGCTGACGGAGAAGCTCTATTATGTTCCGGAAACCGGCGCCGTGACCCTCGCCTCTCGGCTGACCTGGCGCCCCATGAATCACCTGCAGATCTTCGCCTCCGGCTCATTCGGCACGTCGGGAGAACGCATCGTAGCCACTCAAGATTTGACGCGGATAAGCAGCCACGCCGTCCAAGGAGGCATCACGCTCCCGATCGCCGAACGATGGTCCCTGGAAGCCACCGGCTTTTATGAAGACCGCGGCATTCTGTACCGGCGGCAAGGAGGGAGTTTCAGCGTCATCTATCACTGGTGACAACGCCCGAGGTCTTTCCGAACATATGCGCCGCATGCACTCAACTGAGCTAATCCCATGCTCGAACTCTGGTACGTGACCGCTCTGTCCATCGCGTGCATGATCCTGCTCCTCTTGGCAGGCATCCTGCTTTCCCGAATGAGTCGCCATGCAAAAGAGCGTCGACGGCAGCGTGTCACGGCCCTGTGGCAACCGTTGTTGGAGCAGTGCCACGATGCGCCCCTCGACGGATTACCATCACTCACCCCGCCCGAGCACATTGTCTTTCTGTATCTCTGGAACGAGCAGAGCGAGGCCAAGTCGGACGCGACGACCGCGCAACTGAACCGCATGGCCCGGCACATCGGCACCGATCGCTTTGCCAAAGGCCTCTTACGCTCACGGCTCTTGCGCCGCCGAATTCTCGCACTCGTGACCTTGGGGCGGTTACGAGAACGGTCCGTCTGGCAGGAGATCAGCGCGCTTCTGACACACTCGAATTCGTTCTTGGCATTTCAAGCGGCCCAGGCCCTCCTCCTGATCGACGCAACCGCCGCAATCCCGCTCTTAGTCCCGCTCATCGGTCGGCGAACAGACTGGTCGCCGCTCAAGATCACCTCGATGCTGGGCACGGCGGGACCGGATCTTGCTTCGGAAGCCATCGTCCAGGCGGCAAGACAGGGAGATCCCGTCGTCGCCTCACGGTTGATTCGCCATCTCCCAACGACGAAAAGTCCGCGTGGACTCTCCGCCTTGCGGCATTTCCTTCACGAGCAACCTCCATCAGATGACGTGCTGGCAGCATGTTTGTTCGTATTCGGCGAGTTTAGAGACCCAACCGATCTACACGTGATCCGCACACATCTTTCAAACCCAGCCTGGTACGTCCGGGTCCAAGCCGCCACCGCATTGGGCAAACTGGGAACACAGGACGATGAAGCGCGGCTCATTGCGCTCTTGAATGATGAACAATGGTGGGTGCGATATCGGGGAGGGGAAGCCCTGTCAAGCTTGAAATCCATGACTGAAGAAAAGCTTGAACTCTTACAAGCAACCTTGCCGACACCTGAAGCACAAGAAATCCTGGCCCCTATGTTGGCGAAATTCCGCGTCCGCCATGCTCCTCACTCTGCCCATCGACCAGCAGATCGTGTCGCCCTCACTCCCACGAGCTCGTGAAGTACGCGTTATCCTCACTACTGGAGCTGGGGTCACATGAAGGAATCAAACATAGTTCCCCGACCAGGCGTTTTGTCGTGCCCATCGTTCCGCACTCTGGATCTCGGTGGGTTTAGAGCCGTGGCTCCAAGCCATCTCCAGCCGACCACCGCAGACGGTCTTTTATCGTGTGTGGAGTTCCTACCGATCGCAGGCCCGCTTCTCACGCTATGATGGCGTGCTGCCGATCGTTTGAGTGCGTTTCTCACCTAATTCAGCCCAACGGGCATAGAGGCGTTCGACGTCGGCCTGTGCGGCGTGAAGTGCGGCGTAGCGCTCCTGCAAATCAGCAGCGGAGGAGGCGATGGATGGATCATTCACTGCGGCTTGGGAGGTGGCAACCCGTGCTTCAGATTCGAGGATTCTCGCCTCGATCTGGTCCCATTCCCCTTGTTCTTTGTATGACAAACCTTTCCGTTTGGACCGCCCCCCTGGCGTGGAGTTCCCTTTTGAGCTCTGAGATTTTCTGTCTTCTGAGGCGGTTCTCCCCTGCACGGCTTCCCATTGGGCATAGTCAGCGAACCATTCGGCGCGGCCCGTCCCATCTAGCGCAAGCAGCCTGGTAGACACACGATCCAGCAGCCATCGATCGTGCGTCACGAGTACGAGCGCCCCAGTGAATTCCAACAGGCTGTCTTCCAACACATCGAGCGTGGGAATATCCAAATCATTCGTGGGCTCGTCGAGGATCAAGACATCCGCCGGCTGAAGCATCAACCGGGCAATGAGCAACCGAGCCTGCTCTCCACCAGACAAACGAGAGACCGGCAGATCCAGCTGCTCCGGCTTGAAGAGGAAGCGCTTGGCCCATGACACGAGATGCACAGACCGCTCTTGATAGACGACCGCATCGCCACCGGCTGGAGCGAGAGCCCGCCGTAACGTGGCTTGCTGGTCCAAGGATTCTCGATGTTGCTCGAAGGTCACCACGCGCAGCCGATCGGCACGGGTGATGGTTCCGGCATCAGGAGTCAACGTGCCGGCCAGCAGCTTGAGCAACGTCGACTTGCCGCTCCCATTCGGCCCGAGGAGTCCAACCCGCTCGCCCGGCCCCAGCTGCAGATCCAGATTGCTTATGATCAATTGCGCACCCAACGACTTCCCCAGACCGATCACCTCGATCAGTTTCTTGGACCGTCGTCCGGAGGCGGTGAAGTCGATCCCGGCCGACCCCTTCGATTGCCGAGACTCCATATCATTCAGTTCGTCAATAAGCCGGCCAGCCGAATCAATCCTGGATTTGGCCTTGGTCGTACGAGCTTTCGGCCCTCGCCGGAGCCATTCCACTTCCCGACGAACTCGATTGGCTAACGATGATTGATAGTCGGCCTGGGCCTGCAAGGCCGCGTCGCGCTGCTCCAAAAACTCGCTGTACCGCCCCTTGGCCTCAAAGAGACCATTGGGGTATTGGCGGTTCAATTCCCAGACTCGCGTGGTGACCGCTTCTAAGAATCGGCGGTCGTGACTGATAACGATGAAGGCATGAGGTTCGGCCTTCAGCAGGCCTTCAAGCCAGAGGATGCCATCGACGTCCAGATGGTTGGTTGGCTCGTCCAGAAGCAGCACGTCTGGTTCCAGCATCAGCGACCGTGCGATCGCCAGCCGTTTCTTCCATCCCCCGGACAGCGTGGACACCGTCTGATCAGCGCGGACAAACCCGCCAAGGCTGAGAGCCCTGGCAATGCGCCCACCCTGCTCATGGGGGTCCAGCCCTTCATCGAGCAGCACTTGGGCCAAGGTGTCTTCAACGGAATGACCCTCCACAAACGAGGGCTCTTGCGGCACATAGCCGATCCGGAGCTGCCGCCGGACCGATCTGGTCCCGCGATCCGGTTCTTCGAGTCCAGCCAGGATCTTGAGTAATGTGGATTTCCCAGACCCATTGGGGCCGATCAGCCCAACATGATCGCCGTCGCAGAGCCCAAGCGACAGGTCGGTGAACAAGGGCTTCACCCCGTAGCTCTTTCCTAGGGATTCACAACTGAGCAGCATGGCTGGTGGCATAATAGGTGGTGTGCATTGTAGCCGATCGTGAGAGGCAAACGGGGATTTTTGTTTACGACCCGATGAGGCACGTCAGCTCGTGATAATGCCTATCAACCGGTGTGGTTGGAATGTTCAGGGGGAGGCCGAACTATCGCAGATCAGTCTTCTCACCACGCGGCACCGCCACCGGAGACGCCGGCGAGCGTTCAGGGTGCAGGCCTATCCTATAGGCTCATTCTTCCGCTTGAACTGCCCGATTGGACGTAGATTCCGACTGCCTCATCAAGATGACAACGAACGGCTGATTCCAGATCTGTCAGAGTGTGTACGCGTTTCCATAGGCCAACCTGACTCATGCCCTGGCTGGTCCAGAACATTCTGCATAGGTGGAAGCAGTGCGCGGCGGCGAGTGCGCACCCCATTCACCAATGCCCCCCACCAATCGCGAATCCGTAAATAGAGTCTGCCTTTACCCGAGCTCACATACTTAATCCGCTGTGCCACAT
>Ga0209824_10000646_pt1 | contig 21135 bp, 19 predicted proteins | sample VDWuncwatermetaG_FD_184124 | JGI IMG/M metagenome (GOLD analysis project Ga0209824, IMG submission 184124) | Wastewater microbial communities from Netherlands to study Microbial Dark Matter (Phase II) - VDW unchlorinated drinking water (SPAdes)... ... | reverse complement strand
CTTTATTTGCTATTACTGACTTTACAAGTTTATTTATGTTTACAAAAAAGCTATTGGTAATTGGTAAAAAAAACAGCAAAAATACAAGCATCCAAAATGTTTGCTTCTTATCAGGTGAATTGCTTGGGGCAAATAAACTCATATATTTAAACGGACTTAAGATTCAACTTAACTAAAGCGCTACCCCATGTAAGACCTGCACCGAAACCTACAAGAACCATTGTACACGGGAACTTGATTTGTTTATTTAAAATGGCTTGATGTATTGCTAAAGGGATACTTGCAGCTGAAGTATTCCCAACCTTATCTATATTAGAAATAACTTTTGACTCATCAAAACCAAGCTTTTTAGCTGCCATATCTATAATTCTTTTATTAGCCTGATGCGGAACAAAATAATCAATATCAGAAGACTTAACAGAAGTCTTTTCTAAAAGTTCATTTACAACACGAGGAACAACATCTACAGCAAATTGATAAATAGCCTTGCCATTCATTCTTACAAAATTCGCTTCAATATTTTTTGACAAGTCAGCAAAATGAACATTGTTATTTGATAAAGTAAGATCAAGTTTTTTATCAGATTCAGACTTGATTACAAAACCTAAAAGCTCATCATTATTTGCATCACAAGAAGATAAAACAATAGCACCAGCTCCATCACCAAATAAAATAGAAACAGATCTTTCACTCCAGTCTAAGAATCTAGAATGGACATCAACTCCTACTACTAAAACATTTTTAAAAGCACCAGAATAAATATATTGGGAAGCTGTAACTAAACCAAAAATAAAACCAGAGCAAGCTGCAGAGAGATCAAAAGAAACAGCTTTACATGCACCAAGTTCTCCCTGCAGCATACAAGACACTGAAGGATAGAGCATGTCTGGAGTAGCAGTACAAACTATTATTAAATCAATATCTTCTGGATTCAATTTAGAATTTTTAAGTGCTTGCTGGCTGGCTTCTAGAGCCAGGCTTAGACTAGACTCACCTTTGTCTATAACTCTTCTTTCACGTATTCCAGTTCTTGAATAAATCCATTCATCATTTGTATCAAAAAGTTTTTCAAGATCAGTATTTGTTACTACCTTAGACGGTAGAGCTGACCCAATACCTAAGAATTGAACACCATAATTTCTTTTCACAAAACAATCTCCAAAAAGTTTCGTATACAGTATAACGTTAATAAGAAGAATTTGACAATTGCCGCCTCTGGCGAGCCTCGCCTTCGGCAGGAGAATTATTTAATAGCGTGTGTTTTTACCATTGACTCAATTAACTGAACAGTCTTTCCTTCAACAGCTTCTTTTGCAACTCTAATTGCATTTTTTATTGCTATAGACTTAGAACTACCGTGGGCAATAACACAAACCCCTTTTACACCAAGCAACTGAGCCCCACCAAATTCAGAATAATCAAGTCTTTTCTTCAATCTATAAAAACTATCTTTAGCTAACAATGCACCCATCTTACTTAAAGAATCTTTTGTAAGCTCTTCTCTGAGCATTGATGTAACCATTTTAACCATACCTTCTGCTGTTTTCAAGAAAACATTACCGACAAAACCATCACAGACACAAACATCACAAGCATCTTCTGTAACTTCCCTACCTTGAACATTGCCGATAAAATTTAATTCATTTACTTTTTCCAAAAGTTGAAAAGTTTCTTTATAGAGACTATTCCCCTTGCCAGGTTCTTCACCAATATTTAATAAAGCAACCCTTGGATTATCTGTTTTAAATAATGCTTTAGAAAGTGCTGCTCCCATTAATCCATTTTGAACCAGTTGCTCAGGAGTAGCATCAACATTAGCCCCACCATCAGCCAATATAAAAGGTCGGGTTTTACTAGGCATCACACAGCCAATACAAGGTCTTTCAATTCCTTCAATTCTTTTTAAGCAAAACAATGCAGCAGCAGTAGCAGCACCAGTATTTCCAGCTGCCACAACACCACCAGCTCTACCACTTGCCACTAGATTCATAGCAACAACTATAGAAGAATCAGTTTTTCTTCTAACAGCAGAAGCTGGTTGCTTTTCATCCATATCAATAACGTCTTGAGAAGGGACAATTTCAATAGGAAGGTCTAATGCTGAATGCTTATCTAATTCTCTTTTTATTAAATTTTCATTACCTACAAGCTGAATACCAATCTTATATTCTTTGGCTGCTATCACTGCACCATGCACTATTTCATGCGGTGCATTATCTCCACCCATAGCATCTACTGCTATTGTCGTCATTTATTAAAACACCTCTTATTTAAGCAGTGGCTTTTCTTTGTTTTCTAGGAAGGGCTAAAAGATACTCTCTACCATTGTAATAGCCACATGATGTGCAAGCCAAATGTGAAACCTTTGGTTGGCTGCAATTTGAACAAGTACCAATACTTGCTAAAGTAATATCCCAGTTTTTTGCTCTTCTTTGGTGCTGTTTTCTATGTGACGTTTTCTTTTTAGGACAGGCCATAATAAATCTCTCATTCTCTCTATATTTTGTAGTTTAGAGCTTAAATATTTTAACATAAGGATGATTAAGCAATGGTATTGACAAGCTGAACGAAAAAAAAGTTTTAATGTATACTAATTTCTTCAGAGGGGAGACAAGGAAATACACAATGCCAGACTTGTTATTTGAAATAGGAACGGAAGAATTACCACCTGGTTTAATAGAAAATCTTACTAATCAAATTAAAAACAATATTACCTCAGAATTAAAAGAAAAATATATTGAAATCAAAGAAGAGCAGATCAAAACATATAACTCTCCAAGAAGAATTGCAATAATAATTGATAATCTTCCAAAAGTTCAGGAAGTTAAAGAATTAGAAGTGAAGGGTCCAGATAAAACAAAAGCTTTTGTAGATGGCAAACCTACACAAGCAGCAATTGGTTTTGCTAAAAAATATAATCTTGAACCAAAAGATCTAAAAATAAAAGAAGTAAATGGTTCAGAGTATGTTTTTGCTAATGTGCAGGCTGGTGGAGAAGATGTGAAATCACTACTTTCGGAAATACTTCCCAATTCTCTAAAAAAAACTACTGGTGAAAAGTTCATGAAATGGGGAAATCACGAAGAAAAGTTTGCCCGACCCATAAGATGGATAACGGCCATTTTAGACAAAGATATTGTTCCATTTTCATATGCTGGATTAGTAAGTTCAAACAAAACGACTCCACATAGGTTTAACAAAAACAAATCAATTGAAATTAAATCACCTAAAGAATATGAAGAATCACTATCAAAAAACAACACCATATGCGACAAGATAAAAAGAAAAGAAAAGATACAAAATCTCTTAAGCAGTAAAGCTGATGAAATAGGATTAAAACCATTAATTGATGAATCCTTATTAAATGAAGTCACCAATATTACAGAAGACCCAGCAGCTTTAATTTGCCAATTTGATGATTCATACCTAGAGCTACCTGAATGTGTCATAGAAACAGTTTTAAGAAAACATCAAAAATACTTTGTTTTAAAAGATAGAAACAACAAGCTAACAAATAAATTTGTAGTTATTACCAATGGCATAGGAAAAGAAGAAAATATAAAAAAAGGTAATGAAAAAGTAGTTAGAGCAAGACTTAACGATGCTAAGTTTTTCTATGAAGAAGATTTAAAGAGACCATTTACATATGAAGATAGAATAAAAGACCTTGCAAAGATTACATTCCAAAAAGGCTTAGGCACAATGGAAGAAAAAGTTGGACGAATAATAAAACTATCAGAATATACATTTAATTTAATCCCTACTAGTGACAAATTAAAGAAAAATGATGTTATAGAAGTTGCTAAACTATGCAAACTAGATTTAGTTACACAAATGGTCTTTGAAATGCCTGAATTACAAGGAGCAATTGGAAAAGAATACGCAGCAAAAAATGGCTTTTCAGAGATCGTTTCAAATGGAGTTAAAGGACATTACAATCCATTAAACATTGATACAGCAGGAATGATAGTAGGTATAGCCGACAGAATAGACAACTTAATTTGTTTATTTTCTATCGGTAAAATACCTACAAGTTCAGCTGATCCTTTTGCATTAAGAGTTCAAACGAACTGGTTATTTAATATCATTGAAAAACTAGAAGATCAGTATAAGACAACACTTAACATTAACTCTATTATTGATAATCACAGTAAAGAAATTAAAGCAAATGCTCAAACAATACAAAAAGTAAAAGATTTTCTTATTGAAAGATTAAAGCTCAGATATGAATCAATTTATACAGCTCTACCAGACCATATAGATGCAGCACTTGCCACGAAGGATCCATTAAACAACATTCAAGCTATTGCTAAAAATATAAATTTCCTTAGTAAATATTTCACAAACCCAAAAGAGAAGGAAAAAGAATTTTTAGTAGCCGCCAAAAGATCAATAAGAATTGTCACAAATGATACAAATGGAAATTTAGATATTAGTCTTTTAAAAACCCAAGAAGAAATTGATTTGTTAAACAAGTTTAAAGAAATAGAAAGTAAAACATTTTCCACAAATGAAGAATATTTTATTGAACTAAAGAACTTAACTGGTCCCATTAATTCTTTCTTTGAAAAAGTATTAGTAAATGATCCAGATCCAGAAATTAAAAAAGCCAGACAAGGATTATTAAAAAAAGGCAAAATGCTTTTCGAAAGAATATGTGACTTTAATCAAATAGTTGAAAGAAATTAGTTCATGGATAAAGAAACTCCATTAACAATTCCAAAATCTAAGCCAATTTTCACCAATTTATTTTTATGCACTATAGGCATTCTATTTATTATTGAGATTGTATTAACTTTTTCTACACATAATTTTTCAAAAACACTAATTCTACTTGGAGCAAAATGGAATACTGCTATCAACAATGGAGAATACTGGAGACTGCTTACCTATGGATTTTTACATGGGAACCTTATTCATCTTTTATTAAACATGATTGCTCTACATGTATTTGGAAGAGAAGTAGAAATGATTTATGGAAATGTAAGATTTTTAATTATCTTTCTATTCTCAATAGTTGCTGCTGGCATTACTAGTTATAACTTCTCAAGCGGAATAGCTATCGGAGCATCGGGCGGGCTGTTTGGTGTATTAGGAGCATTAATGTACTTCTTTTATAAAGAGAAAAAAGAAATTGTTGGTGCTGAGATGAGATTTAAGTCAATGTACACACTTTTAATAATAAATATTGTTTTTGGCTTTCTGATTCCTAATATTGATAATTCTGCACATTTTGGTGGTTTAATAAGTGGGGCTATATTAGCTTTTATACTTGCACCAAAATATGAAATAATCAACCCTGAAGGTAGATGCGCCCCGGCGGGGCGCATCTACTCAATACAAAAATATAAAAAGCAAACCTTTGAAGCCATTGGTTTGCTTTTATATATAGCATTCACATTTCTATTGTTTTATCAAACAATAGTGAAATAGAATTTATTTTTGTAATTTTTTAACTTCAACAATAATTTCTTCAAACTTTGAACTTATCCACCAAAGGATTGCAGTTCCACCTACGAAAAAACCTACTGCTTCTGAAACTGAACATAAGATCATAATAATTCTCCTTATATTTAATTAATACTTCTAGGTCAACACAATGTAAGTCATGAATATACTGTAAAATGTTTCCAAATTACAACTATCATAAGTATTTTATTACTAATTCTTAATTATGTATATAAACATAAAGTATTCTTACAATTACAATTAAACTTCTCTGTACCGAAATGCAAACCTGCTAACCCATAGGCTTATATAGAAATTGAGTATAAACTAATAAGCATTTAAAGTTTCAACCTAAGTTTGTATAAACTGATATTCCGATGTGAGTAGTTATCAATTTAATGACAACTAATAGGAATATCAACAAACTTTCTCCTTAGAAAGGAGGTGATCCAGCCGCACCTTCCGGTACGGCTACCTTGTTACGACTTCACCCCAGTCACCAGCACTGCCTTAGGCGGCTCTCTCCTTACGGTTAAGATACCGACTTTGGGCGTTACCAGCTCCCATGGTGTGACGGGCGGTGTGTACAAGACCCGGGAACGTATTCAATGCGGCATGCTGATCCGCATTTACTAGCGATTCCAACTTCACGCAGGCGAGTTGCAGCCTACGATCCGAACTGAGAGTGCTTTTAAGGGATTCGCTTCACTTTGCAGTGTTGCAGCCCGTTGTAGCACCCATTGTAACACGTGTGTAGCCCTGGCCGTAAGAGCCATGATGACTTGACGTCGTCCCCACCTTCCTCCCCGTTAACCGAGGCAGTCTAGTCAGAGTGCTCCATACCGAAGTATAGGTGGCAACTAACTACAAGGGTTGCGCTCGTTGCTGGACTTAACCAAACATCTCACGACACGAGCTGACGACAGCCATGCAGCATCTGTGTTCAAGCTCCCGAAGGCACCCCTATATCTCTACAGGGTTCTTGACATGTCAAGGCCAGGTAAGGTTCTTCGCGTTGCATCGAATTAAACCACATGTTCCACCGCTTGTGCGGGTCCCCGTCAATTCCTTTGAGTTTCATTCTTGCGAACGTACTTCCCAGGCGGGATACTTATTGCGTTAGCTTCGTCACCGCGGGGGTCGATACCTGCGACAACTAGTATCCATCGTTTACGGCTAGGACTACAGGGGTATCTAATCCCTTTTGCTCCCCTAGCTCTCGTTCCTCAGCGTCAGCAAAGGCCCAGTCAGACGCTTTCGCCACCGGTGTTCCTCCTGATATCTACGCATTTCACCGCTACACCAGGAATTCTTCTGACCCCTACCTTGCTCTAGTTATCCAGTATCCAATGCGGGAATAGGGTTGAGCCCTACGATTTCACATTAGACTTAAAAAACCGCCTACGAACTCTTTACGCCCAATAAATCCGGACAACGCTTGCATCCTACGTCTTACCGCGGCTGCTGGCACGTAGTTAGCCGATGCTTCCTTTGCGGGTACAATCATTTTGTTTTTCCCCGCCGACAGTAGTTTACACACCAAGATGCTTCTTCCTACACGCGGCATTGCTGCGTCAAGCTTTCGCTCATTGCGCAAAATTCCCTACTGCTGCCTTCCGTAGAAGTATGGACCGTGTCTCAGTTCCATTGTGGCTGATCATCCTCTCAGACCAGCTAATGATCGTAGCCTTGGTAGGCCATTACCCTACCAACTAGCTAATCATACGCAGGCTCATCTTAGACCGATAAATCTTTCACCTCTCGGCAATATGCGGTATTAGCCCGGGTTTCCCCAGGTTATCCCCCAGTCTAAGGCAGATTCCTACGCGTTACTCACCCTTACGCCACTCCCCTTGCGGGGCGTTCGACTTGCATGTATGAGGCATGCCGCCAGCGTTCGTCCTGAGCCAGGATCAAACTCTCCATGGCTATCAAAACAAACTCTCAATTTATTGACAGGTTTACATTTCGGTAGAGAAAAGTCCTCTACCGTTATTAACCTTTTTCTTGTTTAACTAATTGACTTTTTTATTTTTCAGGATCCGTTTGCCATTTATAAAATTGGCGGACAACTATAATAACAGGGAGGGTTAATAATAGCAAGGTCTTACATAACAACAATTTTTTACATCACTTGTGATTACGTATACTCATAAAAATATGAAATATAGAAATAATGAAGATTTCAATTAAAAGATAATTGCTTCATAGAGAAACACTATGAAATGTCAGTGATAAGAGGATAAATCCAATCTAAGATTCGTAAACTCATGTTAAGTTTAAGCATATTTATGGTAAATTAAAGTACGAAAAAAGGGTAAAAAATATATGTCACTAACAAAAGAAAAGAAAAAGGAGTTAATTTCTCAATTTCAAGTTAACAAAAAAGATACAGGGTCACCAGAAGTACAAGTATCTATTCTTACAGAGAAAATAAATCTATTAACAGGTCACTTGGGTACAAATCCTAAAGACTATCAATGTCAAAGAGGATTGGTAATGATGGTTGGAAAGAGAAGAAATCACTTAAATTATTTAAAGAAAAGTGACAAAGACTCTTACAGAAAAATAATTGACCAATTGTCTATTAGAGGATAAGAAGCTTTAAGAATTTAGTCTATAAACTTGAAAAAGAAATAAACCTCTGTCGTTTTCAATACAAAGAAATGAGGCCTAAATGTCTATTATAAAAAATGAAATTGAAGTTAAAGAAGAAGGTTCAGAAAACTTAGAAAAACCACAAGAAAAAAGCAATAAAAACGAAAAAGAAATAATAATAAAGTCATCAGGGAAAGATATTATTATTCAAACTGGCAAACTAGCAAAAGGTGCTAGCGGTTCAGTAACTATTAGATGTGGCGACACTGTTTTACTTGCTGTAGCCGTAGCATCAGATGCACCTAGAGATGGCATAGATTTCTTTCCACTCCTTTGTGATTTTGAAGAAAGAATGTGTGCTGTAGGGAAAGTCCCTGGAAGCTATAACAGAAGAGAAGGAAAAGCTGCTGACAAATCTACATTAACAGCTCGTTTAATGGATAGACCACTCCGCCCATTATTCCCAGAAAATTATCGTAATGATGTTCAAGTAGTAGCAACAACTTTAAGTGTTGATCAAGTAAACCAACCTGACACTCTTGCAATGCTAGGTGCATCATTTGCATTAACTTTATCTGACATTCCATTTGAAGGGCCAATTGGTGCAGTTAGAGTGGGTTATATCCATAATAAATTTGTGGCAAATCCAACTTTTGAAGAAAGTGAAAAAAGTGAATTGGATTTAATTGTTTCAGGAACTGCCAATTCAATAATGATGGTAGAAGCCGGAGCTGACTTAGTCACAGAAGAAGTGATATTAAATGCATTAGCTTTTGCACAAACAATAATCAAAGAACAAGTAGAAGCTCAACTCGAATTTGCAAAACTCTATGGCAAGAAGAAAAAAGAGTTCACTCCACCAGAGGCAAATAAAGAGCTAAATACCATTGTTGAAAAACATGCAAAAGAAGATATCTTAAAATCAATGGATAATGTGAAAGACAAAGGTACTCATAAAAAGTTTATCAAAGCTGCAATTGAAAAAACAAAAAAAGTAATTGAAGCATTAAAAGATGACAATCCGTTAAAAGAACTTCTTAAAGCACCTAATAAAGCAATTTCTACTCAAGTAAATGTTCTTGAAGAAAAGCTAATGAGAAAGAAAATATTAGAAGAGGGTGTTAGGGGTGATGGAAGAAAATGTAATGAGATAAGATTAATCACCTGTGAAGTAGGCTTACTTCCAAGAACTCATGGTACAGGACTCTTTACTAGAGGAGGTACTCAAGCTCTCTCTACATGTACATTAGGAACCACTGGTGATGCTCAAAAATTAGACACCATTGATCCAGCTACAGAAAAAAGATATATTCACCACTACAATTTCCCTGGATATTCAGTAGGTGAAGTAAAACCTAGCAGAACACCTGGCAGAAGAGAAATAGGACATGGTGCTCTTGCAGAACGTGCATTATTACCAGTACTTCCTGACCAAACACAATTCCCTTACACCATAAGAGTTATCTCTGAAGTGCTTGAATCAAATGGTTCTAGCAGTATGGCAAGTACATGTGGAAGCACACTTTCACTTATGGATGCTGGAGTCCCGATAAAAGCACCAATTGCTGGTGTAGCAATGGGACTAATTAAAGAAGGCGACAAGTTTGCAATTTTAACTGACATCCAAGGATTAGAAGATTCTCTTGGTGACATGGACTTTAAAGTAACTGGTTCCAAAAAAGGGATTTCAGCACTTCAAATGGATATTAAAATTCAAGGGATCACACTTGAAATAATGAAAATTGCTCTTGAGCAAGCAAGAGTAGGAAGACTTTTCATTCTAGAAAAAATGCTTGAAACAATTCCAAAACCAAGAACAGAAATGTCACCTTGGGCACCAAGAATATTGACAATGAAAGTTGATATGTCTGATATTGGAACCATTATCGGTCCTGGTGGAAAGATGATTAGAAGAATCACTGAAGAAACTGGAGCTAAAATCGACATAGAAGAAGATGGCACAGTTTTAATTGCATCTCCTGACAATGAAAAAGCTTATAAAGCAAAGAAGATGGTTCAAGGTCTTGTAGAAAAAGTACAACCTGGTGCAGTCTATTCAGGACGTGTAGTTAGAGTAGCTCAAATAGGTGCATTCGTAGAAATCCTTCCTAATAAAGAAGGGATGGTTCACATTTCACAACTTCAAGACAAGAGAACTGAAAAAGTAGAAGATGTAGTCAAAGTAGGCGATATCGTAGCAGTTCGCGTCAGAGAAATTGATGAAAAGAATAGAATCAGTCTCACAATGCGTGGTCTTACTGAAGATGAAAAAAGTAAAGCATTAGGAGCATAAGGCTTTTCTAATTAATATCAGGGAAACACCTACAAGCCAATTATTTTCATAAAACAATACTCAGAAGCATGAAGCTTAATTAACTACTTGTTTTTTATTATTTCAAATTGTTACGAAGTTAAATCTTAGAAAAAATAAGAGTTTATTTAATAACATTTTAGGGAAAATATTTTGTTAAGGAGAAAATTATGGGAAATAAAAGTATATTCATTGGACTAGGTTGCGGAGGTTTATCAATATTAATTGCTCTTGGAGCATATGCAATATTCAAACCTAATATTAATCCAGAATCCATGAAACAAGAAGTAGAGAGAAATCTTGAAAAAACTAAAAGCTCTTTCAAGGATGCAACCAATGCATTTTAGTAAAGACTAACGGATTTTTACTATGTTCTAAAATAAATCCTAATTGGATTATTAATTATGTTTGAACAAAAAGAAAATCAAAACCAACCTCAATCTCAACCATATCAAGAGAAAACCATTCAAGATATTGTAAAAGATCTGGAATCTTACATAAGACTAGCTGGATTAATAATGGCAGTAGGTTTATTTCTTTATGGCGGATTTCAAATGGTTAGAGTATCCATGGTTATATCTAATAATGAAAGGCTTGGGAAAGTAGATCCAAGTGCTCAACCTTCAGGTGGACAATTATATGGAGCTATGATTTCAAATGACATTGGACCATTTGGATATATAAAGAACTTTTTTGAGATGCAAAAAATTCAAAAAGGTGTTCAGAATGATTTCAACGATACATCTAAGAAGTTAAATGAATACAGGTAGTTTATTTCTTCCCAAAAATACTTTTTAAAGCCATCTTCACTGGATCATAATATTCATCCACAATTCTTTCTTTAAGTGGAATAATGGCATTATCAGTTATATGAATGTCTTCAGGACAAACCTCTGTACAACACTTCGTGATATTACAGAGTCCTATGCCCATATCATCTTTAATTTTCTCTAGCCTATTTGCTACATCTAACGGATGCATTTCTAAACCAGCTACACGTACAAAAAATCTTGGTCCAGCAAATTTTGGCTTCAAATCATGATCACGAAGTACATGGCAAACATTCTGGCACGCAAAACATTCTATACATTTTCTAAATTCCTGCGATCTTTCTACATCTCTTTGAGACATAGTCCAATCAGTGCCCTCTTTAGGTGTAAAAGGTATAATTTTTTTATTTACTTCATAATTCCAAGAAACATCACAAACTAAATCTTTAATCACAGGGAAAGATTTCATAGGACGAACTGTAATTTCTTGACTGAGATCATAATCATCAAGCCTGGACTTACACATAAGTTTAGGCTTACCATTCACCTCAGCACTACATGATCCACATTTAGCAGCCTTGCAATTCCAGCGAACAGCCAAATCTGAACAGGTGTTTCTCTGAATATGATGCATAGCATCAAGAACAACCATACCTTCTTCTACAGGAACAGTATATGCCACTTCTTCACCGCCACTATTGTCTCCACGATATACCTTAAATTTTGCTTCTTTCATGTTTGCCTTCCGTGGGACATAATAAATTATGTCCCTGACCTATTTTAGTAGATTGCTGTATTTTGAAACCCTTGATTCATCAGGTTTTAAAACATTCTTTAAATCTGACGGCATTTGCATTGTTGGAATTTTTTCAACAATCATTTCACCATTAGATCCTTTTTTAACCAAACTATTCCAAGTAGCATCTTCTGTATTAGGATTAGGGAAGTCTAACCTGGAATGAGCTCCTCTACTTTCTTTTCTCATGCTGGCACACTTAGCAATAGCTTCAGCATACATAATCATGTTTTGTAAATCATTTGCCATATGCCATCCAGGGTTATACATTCTGGAACCTTCTATACGAAGATTTTTTGCTTTTTCTTTTATTTTATTGAGTCCAGAAATTGCTTTTTGAATATCTTCTTCAAGTCTAAATATTCCTACATTTGCTTGCATTAATTCTTGAAGCTCCATATGCACTGTATAAGGATTATCACCTGTATTTTCAAAATAAGTAGTCATCTCTTTTTCAGCACCTTGAATTTCTTTTTCATCAATTTTTGCTGAAGGATTTTTCTTTGCAAACTCAGCAGCATAAAGACCAGCTCTTCTTCCAAATACCACTAAATCAGAAAGTGAATTTCCACCAAGCCTATTCGCTCCATGCATTCCACCTGCGACTTCTCCACAAGCAAAAAGACCAGGAACACAAGACATAGCTGTTTCTGCTTCTACTCTTACTCCACCCATAGAGTAGTGTCCCGTAGGACCAACTTCCATAGGACCAGCCGTAATATCTACATCTGCTAAATCTTTAAACTGATGGTACATGCTAGGAAGTTTTTTCTTCACATATTCAGCACCTTTATGACTAATATCTAAATATGCTCCACCATGTTTAGAACCTCTTCCTTCTCTGTTTTCTGTGTAAATTGCCCTGGCAACTACATCACGGGTAGAAAGCTCCATTAATTTAGGATCATACTTTTCCATAAAGCGCTCACCCTTACTATTTGTAAGGATTCCACCTTCACCACGGACGGCTTCAGTAACAAGGATTCCAATAACGCCTGGTGGCCATATCATCCCTGTAGGGTGGAACTGAATAAACTCGCTATCAATAATTTCTGCACCAGCTTCATAAGCAAGAGCTTGACCATCAGCAGTATATTCCCATGAATTAGAATTGATTTTAAAAATTTTACAAACACCACCTGTAGCTAAAACCACTGACTTTGCTTTAAAGACAACGAACTTTCCAGTCTCTCTCCAATAACCAAATGCACCAGAGATTCTATCTCCATCTTTTAAAAGTTTAGTTACTGTACATTCCATGTAGACATCAATGCCCATATGAACACCTTTGTCCTGAAGTGTTCTAATCATTTCAAGTCCAGTTCTATCGCCTACGTGAGAAAGTCTTTTATACTTATGTCCACCAAATGCTCTTTGGATAATTTTACCTTCTTGGGTTCTATCAAAAACAGCTCCCCAATGCTCAAGCTCATGAACTCTTTCAGGCGCTTCCTTAGCGTGAAGTTCTGCCATTTTATTATTATTCACATACTTACCACCAAACATAGTATCTGTGAAATGTGTTTGCCAATTATCATCTTTATCTACATTAGCAAGTGCAGCAGCAATACCGCCTTCAGCCATAACAGTATGTGCTTTTCCTAAAAGTGATTTACAAACCAATGCAACCTTTGCACCTTGAGCTGAGGCTTCAATAGCAGCTCTCAAACCAGCACCACCAGCACCAATAACTATTACATCGTGTTCATGTATTTCAAAACGATCAAGTATGTTCATGTCTCGGTATCTCTTCCTCTTTTACTCTTTCTTTTCTCCACTCCAACTTTGGGCGCAATACATTACGCCCCTACACTTATAAACGTTATAACAATCTAATATCCGTCCATATCCCCATAGAGCAAAGTCTCACGTAAATATCAGCAAAACCTACTGAAAATAAACTAAGCCATGCCCAAAGCATGTGATGCTCATTAGCACAACTAACTCTTTCATATACTTTATGCTGAATACCACACTTAAAACTATCTTTATAACCACCGATTAAATGTCTAAAAGAATGACATGAAAATGTGTAACATGAAAGTAAAATAACATTCGCTGTTAAAACAATCGTTCCTACACCTATACCAAAAACTCCGTCAAAGAAAAATGCTTTAAATGCATCAATCCAAAGAAAAATTATAAATATCGCTGCTAAATAAAAAAAGTATCTATGAATATTTTGGAATATCAAAGGGAAAGAGGTTTCACCAGTATATTTTTTACAACCTTCACTTACAGCACATGCTGGTGGATCCATAAAAAACGAACGGTAATATGCTTTTCTGTAGTAATAGCATGTAGTTCTAAAACCTGCTGGAATCCAAAGAATTAAAAATGCAGGCGAAAATTTCCACCAGTCAAAAACTAGCTCTGGAGAATAAAAAGGAGAAAGATAAGGACCATATTCATAATGGTTTCCTTGAAATGCAGCCCATGTAGCATAAATAACGAATCCACCTAAACCAATAAAATATAACAGTGGTTCTAACCACCATAAATCTTTTCTTTCTGTTTCACCGAATTTTACTGGTATTTTTTCTATAGTTGTTGACATATTTTTTTCCCTAAAAGTAAAGAAACGTAATTATTCTACTACGGATTGATGGGTTTAATAAGAAAATAAAAAACAAATTTATAAAAGTAAATAAGTCTATGGCTCTAATTAAGAATTCTTTTATATTGACCTTCTTTATTTACTTATTGACCTAATAAATACCTTTTGCAATTCTTATTCTAGTAAAAACATAAGCAATTACATTCAGTATTACTCCAAGAAATGCACTATTTCCTAAAAATGCTTTACCAAAAGCACCAACACCATTTTCCATACTCTTCAATGCAACTTCTGCTTTCTTCTCATTATTTTCTTTAACAGCAAGATCAAAATCGTTTTCTAATTTAACGAGTGCTCTAACTTTTTTAATACCTAACTCTTCAGGTTCATTAGGATCAATTAACTGAGTATTATGCTTTTTATCACTGCTTAAAGCAAATTTAGAATGCATCCACTCTATACCATAGATAAATGAAGGCCAAAATGCGCTGAGTCTCATTATTCTTTCTGTAACTTCTCCAATTGTTCTGGATGCAAGTAGCATTCCTGCATCACCGCCAACAAATATAATTCCAGCAAGATTTAATTTGTTTGCAAAAATACCTTTATAGTAATCGAACTGTTTAATATGTTTCTTTACAAATCCTTTGATTTTCTTATCACCGATTTCTTCATCTGTACTATTAGCAGAATCATGTACTGTTTTTGAGAAATAATGGCTTCCTATAACCGTAGGTAATATTCCTGCAGCAAATTTCCAATTTTTATATTTATTATGAAATTCCATACTCTCTTCTTTCTGGGAATCTTCTAAGAATTTATCTTCTCCAGAAAAACCAATTAAACCTAAGATTTTTTGCTCAAACCAGTTTTGACACCAGGGAACTATATATGTTAGAAGTCCTGAAACTTGAACATCCCATCTCATTACAAATGACTTTGCTTCTAATAATTTATCTTTAAATTTATCTACTGCCTCATGATTAACACTGCCATCACTTTTATAAAGTTCTTTCTTGACAGATTCTTCACTCTCTAAATTTTTAACGCTTTCAATAAATTCAAGATTCGAGTTTTCATTTTTCTTTTCTGGGGTAAGATCAGCAAATTGATTCAAAAAATTATTTTTAAAAGCTTTAGGAAGTTCATATTTTTTAGCAGCAAAGAAATTTAAAACTGGAACTATTAAAGTAGGAATAATCAAAGAATTAACAATGAATAAAGTTATTCTTACTCCAGCACCTAAAGCAGCTTTATATCCTCTAAGAAAACACTCTGATACCATCGTAGGTAAATCTGCACCAAGTAATTCGATACCAACTCTTTGAGCTAAATGGTTTTGCTCACCCTTTTTTATTGCTTTATATGTAAACTTAGATTTCAACTCACTTGCTTTTTTAGATAAGTCAGCAAGTGTTGGACTCAGACCAATAGTTGGATCAATAGCTAATGATGATGAATACAATAAAAACACAAAATAATATCCTTAAATAGATGTGATGAATATATAAATTTTATCAGTAAGATGTTACACGTTAATACAATAAATAAATCTAAATTTAATAATGTTATAAGATTATATTTCACATAGAGGACAATTATGTATGACAATTATTTTTAAACAAAAAACAGAGGCTTGATTTATCAAGCCTCTACACCATGCGAAGACGACGAGCAAATCGAGGAGCGAAGGATGGCGGACAGGGAGGGATTCGAACCCCCGGATACCTTACGGCATCAATAGTTTTCAAGACTATCTTCATAAACCACTCGAACACCTGTCCATAGCATTAGAAAGAATTAATTTATAGAATCAGAATTCAGAATTATCAGTTTTCAATAGTATCATTTTTTACTTTATTTTTTGGTACTACTTTTCCAAATAGTAACTTAGGAAGTAAAAATCTTTGATTTAAAACTGATGAAAACTCACGACTAGCAAGTGATACAGCTTTATCAGCGTTCTTTGTAAGACTGGCTGAGTTTGATGCAGTGTCCTGAATATTCCTGGCAAAACGATCAGCATCTATTTGATCTAAGACTTTGCTAACTTTTTCTAATGACTTAAAAGGATCAACTGTATCATCTCCAAGAACAGTCTGCCCCTCAACCAAATAAGTATTAGACATACCTAAAGAAATATCTAAAAATTTATCCCCTACATATCCACTAGTTCTAATTAAAAACATTGAATCCTTTGGAATCTTTATATCAGGGATCTGAATCCTTGCAGAAACTATAACTTTATTTTTTTTTGTATCAAGAGTAAGTGTGTCCACTCTACCAACTCTAAGTCCATTTATACGAATAAAAGAACCCTTTGTTAAACCAGCCACATCACTAAAAGATATATTAAAGTTTGTCTGCTTTTCAATAGCAAATTCGCGCAGGAAGGCCCACCCAATAATCAAAAGCGCTAAGCCTGTTATTGCAAAAATACCAATTTTAATTTCATTTACATTCTTCATTCTTTTAATTCTGCTTCCGCGAAGATCTCCGATTAGTGGACTAGAGATATTTATTTTACCAAGGTTGTATGAATAGGACCCTCCACTTTCGAATTTACAAACTGATAAACGTATGGATTATCAGAATTCATAAAGTCTTTCGGATTTCCTTCCCAAACAATCTTACCTTCATATAACAATATAACCTTATCAGAAGTTCTAGTTACAGTAGATAACTGATGGGTAACAACGACACTAGTAGCTTTTATCTCCTTCCCAAGCTGATTAATATAATCCTCAATTAATGTACATAAAATAGGATCGAGTCCAGCAGTAGGTTCATCATATAAAATAATTTCAGGATTGTTTGCTACAGCTCTTGCAAATGCAACCCTTTTTCTTTGTCCACCAGAAAGCTGGTCTGGAAATTGATCCATATATTGTTCAAGACCAACCAATTTTAATTTTTCTTCTACAAGACTCCTTAATTCTTTATAAGGCAGTTTTTTATCTCGTAAAGCAAGAGCAATGTTTTCATAAACAGTATATGAATTTAAAAGTGCACCGCCTTGGAAGACCATACTTACTTTATCTGTAGCAACTTTAACTTCACCACTATCTGCAGTATCCAATCCTGAAATTAACTTTAACAATGTAGATTTACCGACTCCAGACGGTCCGACTATAGCTAAACTATCTCCAGAATTTACAAAAAAAGAAATCCCACTTAAGACTTCTAAGTTATCAAAAGATTTATATACATTTTTTACTTCTATTAATTTCATTTTACAAATGCCGGATCTAAAACTTTTCCTACAGAATAAACAGCATTAGTGATTAAAAAGTTAAATAAGAAAATACAAAGCATAGCCCAAACAACTGCTTTAGTAGTAGTCTGACCAACACCAGCAGCTCCACCAGAAGTTTGCATTCCAAAAGCACAACTAAATGTAGCCACAAGTGACCCATTAACAAATGCTTTTACAAGTGCAATTAAAATATCCCTATCCCCAACTACAGACCTAAATGAATCAAAAAACATATAGGGATCTAACTGCACATAAATAATGGCTATTAACATTCCACCAAGGCTTCCTACATAAATTGCAAAGACTGTTAGTAGAGGAGCCATAATCATTGCAGCTAAAATTCTAGGAGCAACAAGAAAACTAATAGGATCAAGTTTCATAATTTTCAGTGCATCAATTTGCTCTGTAACACTCATAGTAGCTATTTCTGCTGCCATGGCACCACCTACACGTGCAGCTATCATTACTCCTGCAACTACTGGACCAATTTCTCTAACAATAGAGACTGCTACTGATGTACCTAATGAACTAGTATTTCCAATACCCATAAGCTGCTTAGAAATCTGAAGAGTTAGTGCAAGACCAATAAAAAAAGTAACTACAGCTACAACAGGCAAAGTATCAAATCCTAATCTGCTAGCTTGTTCAATAAATTCTTTTCTTGGAAATTTACCACGAAGAATAAAGTAAAGAGATAAGAAAAATATCTTAAACGAATCACCCAACTCAACTAGCCAGATAAATTGATTCTTGCCAAACTTAGATATTGATTCCATGAGACAGTTATTATAACAAATTATGGTTACGTGGACCGTCGTACGTCTTCCGTATACCGTAACTTAGGATTATAGTTTTTAATTTTTTATTCTAACGAAATACGTTCGATGGAAGACAGTATACGTAACTAACCAGCAGCCTTAGCCATATCATGTGTTTCTTTTTGAAGTTGTTTGTTACCTTCAAGAACTTGTTTCCAGTAATTAATACCTGTTTGTGCTTCACCACCGATTGTACTTGCTTGGGCTTTAGTTAAAATTATTTGTTGATTTACTGCTGTACCATTAAGAGCAGTATCAACATTTGCTGCTTCTAAATATGCTATGGCTTGATCGGATAAAGATTTATTAGTTAGATTTTTTGATATTTGAACAATTGGATTTGAACTCCTTGCACTGATTGTTACCTGCATAATGGTTCTAAGTAATATACGCGCTGCATCTAAATATAAATTACCTGCAGCACTAAGTCCATCAGCACCAAATTCGTTGGTATTATTAATGGAAGGATCAGCACCATTTGAAGCACCACCAGAGGCATCTTGACTTTGTGTTGGATTAGATACTGGATTAGTTTGTGGAGATCCAGCAACAGGCTTAGTTTCTAATGGTCTCGTTACTGTTTGTTGACTTTCTGAGGACTGAGTTTGCGCTGGATTAGCTGCGGGTTTGGTTTGTGTGGAATTAGCTACTGGCTTAGTTTGTATTTCTTGAGTTTGTGCAGTTAAAGCTTCTGCTGATGTTTTATTTGCTTGATTGTTATAGGTTACTGCTTTAACTTGAGCTTGATTAGATTGAGATTGTGCACCAGAAGCTAAGTCTTGGGAAGTAGAAGCATCCATGCTTGACTGAAATGCATTCATATCTTCTTCTTGCGATTTATTATAAGCCTTGAATGAACCTCTAAAATCTGCTATGGCTTCTTTAAGTTTTTCTTTAGACTGTCTTTTTAATTCCTGAGCTACTTCACCTGGCTCAGTTTTTGCTTGTTCTTTAAGTAATCTTGATTCTGTCTTCTTGAAAAATGAACTACTCATCAAGTCAATAGATTCTTTAATTTTATTTACTGCTTTTTCAGCAAACTCTTGTGAGTCTTTATTTGAGTTATTAAAATCTTTAGAGTACTCTGCTCTTTCATTTATTTTATTAGAGCCCAATTGTGAACTATCTTGTGCTGCAGCTCTCATTGATTGAGATTGTGTTTGAAGAGAAGAAAGTAATTTACTATTAGCAGCTTTTTGTGATGAAACATCCTCAATATTATTACCTGGCTTACTCAGATCGGCCTGTTGGTTAACTCCATTTATTGAATTTATGTGCTTCATGAAAAATGTAATATCCCTATACTAGTTTTGAGCTAGTTAAAGGGTATTTAACAGGGAAAGATTTAAGGGAAGGATAAGGACTATAAGGCTTATAGGGCACATAGGGCTAGAATCTTATTTGCCTTATCTGCCTTATTTGCCTTATCAGCCTTATTAGCCTTATTAGCCTTATCTGCCTTATCAGCCTTATTAGCCTTATTAGCCTTATCAGCCTTATCAGCCTTATCAGCCTCATCAGCCTTATTAGCCTTATCTGCCTAAAGTTCTAAGCCATCTTAGCCAAGTCATGAGTAGCTTTGCCAAGTTGTTGATTGTCTTTAATTGTTTCTTTCCAATAATTAATATTAGTATCTGAATCGCCTTTAATAGTACTTGCCTGAGCTTTCGTTAGAATAATATCCTGATTTATAGCCTGACCACCGATAGTAGAGTCTACCTGAGCTGCTTCTAAATATGCTACTGCCTGTTCTGAAAGCCCTTTATTCGTAAGGTTTTTAGCTATTTGAATTATAGGATTAGAAGTTCCAGACATTGCTCTAGAAATTTGTCCAATTTGTCTTAATAGGGCTTTTGCAGCCTGTAGATATCCATTTGCACTTCCGGAAGCACTTCCACTATCAGAAGTAGAGACTCCGTCAGAATCTGCTCCACCAGAATCTGCTCCTCCATTTACATTACCAGAATTATTATTAGCATTTACTGCTCCGTTTCCTGTAAACTCTGAGACCGCACCACCAGGACTATAGATTCCTTTACCATTATGAAAATCATCTTCTTTTGAGCGATCCATTCCCTTATATACAGTAGAAGGTGAAGAGTTTGCAAACAACCCTGCATTAGGTCCAAACAAACTACCTCCAGAGGCATCTTCTGTTCCTGCTGATTGACTGTTTGTATTATTAGAGTCTTCTTTTAATGATTCAACTTTAGCTTTATCAAAATCTAATAAAGATTCATTTCTATCTTTAATGATATTCAAATTTGGATCTGATGAGTTTTGAGATAGATTTCGTATTGATTGAGATTGTGTTTGCATTGTTTGAAGGAGTTTTGCATTAGCAGCTTTTAGAGCAGGGGACTCCTGAGTAGCATTATCTGATTTATTTACATCAGGCTTTTTATTAATATTATTTGTTGGGTTTATATGTCTCATAACAATGTAAAATTCCTATACTAGTGTCGAACTAGTTACAGGGTATTAAACAGGGGGATGTTTAAGAGAACGTTATGAGGGGACTACAGGCAGGACAGGACTACAGGCAATCACTGTATTGACTTTGTATTCAAGAACATAAAAA
>Ga0209824_10000644_pt1 | contig 21259 bp, 17 predicted proteins | sample VDWuncwatermetaG_FD_184124 | JGI IMG/M metagenome (GOLD analysis project Ga0209824, IMG submission 184124) | Wastewater microbial communities from Netherlands to study Microbial Dark Matter (Phase II) - VDW unchlorinated drinking water (SPAdes)... ... | reverse complement strand
AGGATCGCCAAAAAATCATCCGCCTTCTCGTGACCGATAACTTTCACCCCCGGCACTTCTTTGCCCTGGCGGTCAAAAAACACGATGCCGGGGGGGCCGAAGAGTTGGAAGCGTTTGAGCAGGGCTTTGTCGTCGGCGTTGTTGGCGGTGACATCGGCTTTCAGCAGCAGCGCGTCTTTGAGTTTCGCCTGTACGCGCGGGTCTGAAAACGTGTAGCGCTCCATCTCCTTGCACGACACGCACCAGTCGGCGTAAAAATCCAGCATCACGTATTTGCCGGAGGCGGCGGCGTTCTGCACGCGCTGCTCCAGTTCCGCGACGCTGCGCACGTTTTGAAAAGGCAGTTTCGCATACGACTCGACTTCGCCGCCCGCACCGCTGATGCTGCCAGCGGAGCGCAAGCCCGACAATGGCTGCAATATATCGCGCCCGCCGGAAGCCGCGCCGATCAGCAGGATCACGCCCAGCAGCAGCGACACGATGCCCACGCCTTTCCACAGCTTGCGCCAGCCCGATGCGTCCGCGGGCAGCGCGTCAAGGGCGTGTAAATAAATGGCGGAGAAAATCAACAACGCCGCCCACAGCAGCATGTGCGCGACCGCAGGAATCACCGGCGAAATCAGCCAGATCGCCACCGCCAGCAGCAACACCCCGAAAAAATGCTTGACGGCAATCATCCACGCGCCCGCTTTGGGCAATAGCGCGCCCGCCGACGCGCCCAGCAGCAACAGCGGCAAGCCCATGCCGAGCGACATGGCGAACAACGCCGCCCCGCCGAGCACCGCATCGCGGCTCTGGCTGATGTAGAGTAACGCGCCCGCCAGCGGCGCGGCGACGCAAGGGCCGACGATCAACGCCGAGAGCGCGCCCATGCCAAACACGCTGACAAAATGGCCGCGCTGGAAATGCCCGGCCTCGTTCGCAAGCTTGCTTTGCAATGCGCCCGGCAGTTGCAATTCATAAAAACCGAACATCGAGAAAGACAGCCCCACAAACACCAGCGCGAAGCTGCCCAGCACCCAGGCATTTTGCAGCGCGACCGACAGCAAGGTGCCCGACAGCCCGGCCGCAATGCCCACGGCGGTGTAAGTCAGCGCCATGCCAAGCACGTAAGCCAACGACAACAGGAAGCCGCGCAGCCGCGTCAATTTGTGGCCGTGCCCGGCGATCATGCCGGAGAGTATCGGGAACATGGGCAACACGCAGGGCGTGAACGACAGCAGGATACCGATGCCGAAAAAGCCTGCAATCACCAGCCAGAAACTGCCGCTTTTGAACCAGCTTTTCACTTTTGAAGATTCGGATTGCGGCGGCATGAGCGCGCTGGCGGCGCGGTTGGTAGCTGTGCCGGCGGTGTCGAAAAGCACCGCACCCGCATCGGGTGTCGCCTTGGTTGCGGCGGGGTCGAGTTTATTGGCGGTCGTCGCGGCGACCGCCCCTTTGCTGATCGCTGACGCGAGCGCGGTCAATGCGGGCAGCGACAACTCTATCGCTTTTTCTATCGGCGCGTAACACACGCCGACCAGTTCGTTGCACCCCTGATAGACGGCTTGCAGGGTTAATTTTTGCGGCGACTGGCTGTTTCGATTTAACGCAATAATGGCCTGGAATGGCTGATAGTAAACTTCGGTGTTGCCGAACAACGCATCATTTTTGATTTTTCCCTGCGGCAGGCTGATGGTTTGGATGCGATGGCTGCGGGCGGTCTCGCCGAGCAGCTTGAAAGTGATTTTGTCGCGGTAAAAATAATAATCCTTGGCGGGATGAAATTCGGCGACCAGCGTGTTTGCGTCGCGCACTTTCACCGACAACTTGAACGCCTCATCCGGCGGCAACAAAGCCTCGCCATCACTCTGCCCCAAGCCACCGCCGGCTTGCTGGAAAGCTGAGAAAAAACCGGACGATTTCTGCCCCTCGGCAAGCGCCATCGCGTTGAAAGCTGTCAGCAGAAACAAATAAATAATAAAGCGCATTGCGTAATTTTAAGTTTTGAATTTGAATTCGGCACTACCCACCCGTCTCGTCCGCCAGCCACTGCAAATAAGCAGGCAAACCGTTGCCAATAGAGACAGCGACTATCTCTGGAAGTTCGTAAGGATGCGCGGCTTTGATCGCGGCTTCCACAGGCAGGTAAAGCGACGCTTGGGTTTTGATGAATAGCGGCACTTCGTTGGCGGTGTCGATTTTACCTTGCCAGCGATACACCGACACGCATTCCGCCCCCACGTTGACACACGCCGCCAGCCGCGCCTCGACCAGCTGCCGCGCCAACGCCAGCGCGCTGTCGCGGTCGGGCAGATGGGTGATGACCAAGATTGCTTCCATGATGTGGGGTAGCCAAAAAAAACTATTTGCCACGGATTTACACGGATTTACACGGACAAAATCAAAACTAATCTTGCAATGAACTTGGCTCATCGGTGAAATTTTGCGTTTGTGCCGTTGGGTTTTATCCGTGTAAATCCGTGTCTATCCGTGTCTATCCGTGTCTAAATCTACCTGCGCCCGATTATAGCCCGTCCCGCCGCCGCAATTCCCGCCGCCACGGTCGGGTAACGCAACGCCACCCGCAATTCGCGTTTCATGCGGACGTTCGACAGTCGCCGCGACTCGTTCATGAACGACAGCATCGCAGGCGAAATGCGCTCGGCAGCCTCGTTGCGCGAAACACGCTGCGGGCGCGGCAAATTAAACTGATCGGCAACCAGGTCAAAATACGCGCCCATTTTTATTTCGCTGTCGTCGCACACGTTGTAAATTCTGCCCTCAGCATGGTGTTGCGGGCAACGCAACGCCGCCGCGATCACCCGCGCCAAATCATCGGCGTGGATGTGGTTGGTGTAGCCGTCCTCCGCGGGCAACAACGCGGGCGTGCCTTGCCGCAAGCGTGCCAGCGGCAACCGGTCCGCCGCATAAATACCCGGCACCCGCAAAATGGTCACGCGCACCCGATGCCGCGCCCCCCAGGCCAGCACCTGCGCTTCGGCATCGGCGCGCCGTTGCGCGCGCGCGGTTTGCGGATGGATCTGGCGCGTTTCATCGACCACCGCACCCGCACAATCGCCATACACGCCGCTGGTACTGATATAGATAAATCGCTGTGGTAAGATTCGCCCCTTTGAATTTTTTGTCAGCGGGATTTGCGGCTTATTTGACAGCGCCCTCAGCAAGTTGGCGGTGCGCGTGTCGCGCTCGCCGCAGCCGGGGGGCGGCGCGAGATGCAATACCAGCGTCGCCAGCCCCGCTATTTTTTGTAGGCTGGCCACATCGTCCAGATCACCGGTCACCGGCTTGATCCCGGCGGCACGCATGCGGGGCATCGCTTCTGTTTTGCGGGTCAGCCCGATGAGGCGATACTGCGAGCGCAACAGCCGGGCGGCGCGCAGCGCGATATCCCCGCAACCGACGATCAATAGACCTTGTTTTATTCGTGACAAATTCGATGTCCTCATACGCCATTACCCTTCAACCCAGCGGCCGCACCTTCACCGCGCAACCCGACGAAACCGTGCTGGCAGCGGCGTTGCGAGAGAATTTCGCGCTGCCCTACGGCTGCCGCAACGGCGCTTGCGGCAGTTGCAAGGGCAAAATCATACAAGGATCCGTCAGTTACGGCAGCCACGACGAAGCCACGCTCACGCAGTCCGAAAAAGCCGTTGGCATGGCGCTGTTTTGCTGCGCGCACCCGCTCACCGATCTGGTAATCGAATGCCGCGAAATCAGCGCGATCAAGGACATCAAAATCAGAACGCTGCCGTGCCGCGTGCAAAAACTCGAACGGCTGGCACCCGACGTGATGGCGGTGTCGCTCAAACTACCCGCCAACGAACGCCTGCAATTCCTCGCCGGGCAGTACATCGACGTGCTGCTGAAAGACGGCAAGCGCCGCAGTTTTTCGCTCGCCAACGCGCCGCACGACGACGCGCTGCTGCAACTGCACATCCGCAATTATGCGGGCGGGGCGTTTGCCGAACACGTTTTCGAGCGCATGAAGGAAAAAGACATGCTGCGCTTCGAGGGGCCGCTGGGTACTTTTTTTCTGCGCGAAGACGCGCAATACGCAAATAAACCGATCATTTTTGTGGCGGGTGGCACCGGCTTTGCGCCCGTCAAAAGCATTATCGAACACGCTTTTCATGCAAATAGCCGCCGCCAAATGATACTCTATTGGGGGGCGCATCGCCGTGCGGGGCTTTACCTGAACGCACTGGTCGAAGACTGGCAAGCGCAGCACGACAATTTTACTTATGTTCCGGTATTGTCGGATGCCCCGCCGGGCGACGCTTGGCAGGGCAGAACCGGGCTGGTGCACCAGGCGGTGCTGGCGGATTTTGCGGGCAGCGATGCCTTGGCGGCTTACCAGGTATATGCCTGCGGCGCACCGCCGATGGTGGAAGCCGCACACCAAGATTTCACGCGCCTGCGCGGCCTGCCGGAAACTGAATTTTTTTCGGATGCGTTCGTGCCGTCGGTGCCGCCCGCAGCTACATGAGCGAAGGACAGAATCACAACCCGTAGGTCGGGCTTCAGCCCGACAACGCACGGAGTCGGGCTGAAGCCCGACCTACAACATTGGAAAAATATGAAACGAGTAGATGATTTTCGCCTGCGCCTCGGCAAACACGAGCTGGTGCCCATCATGATCGGCGGCATGGGCGTAGATATATCCGCCGCCGAACTGGCGCTGGAAGCCGCGCGCTTGGGCGGAGTCGGCCATATATCGGATGCGATGGTGATGACGGTTTCCGACCGGCGTTTCAAAACCCACTACGTCAGCCAGAAACTCAAGCAATACAAATTCAACGTCGCCAGCACCGACAAGGCGGTGGTGCAATTCGATCTGAAACAGCTCGAAGAAGCCACGCGCTTGCATGTGGGGCGCACCATGGAAGCCAAGCGCGGCCCCGGTCTGGTGTTCATCAACTGCATGGAAAAACTCAGCATGAACGCGCCGCGCGAAACCCTCAAAGTGCGCCTCGCCGCCGCGCTCGACGTGGGCGTGGACGGCATCACCCTGAGCGCGGGGTTGCATCTCGGCTCGTTCGGGCTGATGGCCGACCACCCGCGTTTCCGCGACGCGCAACTCGGCATCATCGTTTCCTCGCTGCGCGCGCTGCAACTCTTCCTGAAAAAAAATGCGCGCCTCGACCGCCTGCCGGATTACATCATCGTCGAAGGCCCGCTCGCCGGAGGACACCTGGGCTTCGGCATGGATTGGGCGCAATACGACCTGGCGACCATCGTGCGGGAAATACAAGCGTGGATGACGGCGGAACATCTCGATATCCCCCTCATCCCCGCAGGCGGCATTTTCACCGGCGGCGATGCCGCGGCTTATCTGGAACAAGGCGCGGCGGCGGTGCAAGTCGCCACGCGCTTCACCGTCGCCCGCGAATGCGGCCTGCCCGAGAACGTGCAGCAGGAATACTTCAAGGCCGACGAGAAGGACATCGAAGTCAACCAGATCTCGCCCACCGGCTATCCGATGCGCATGTTGACGAACAGCCCCGCCATCGGTGCGGGCATCCGCCCCAACTGCGAAGCCTTCGGTTATCTGCTCGACAGCAAAGGCAGTTGCGCCTACATCACCGCCTACAACCGCGAAGTCGCCGCCCACCCCGAAGCCAAAAAAATCGCGGTGATCGACAAAACCTGCCTCTGCACCCACATGCGCAATTTCGACTGCTGGACCTGCGGCCACCTCACCTACCGCCTCAAAGACACCACCCACAAACTCCCCGGCGGCGATTACCAGCTCCTCAGCGCCGAACACATCTTTCACGACTACCAGTTTTCGACGGGACAGCAGATCGCGTTGCCGGAGCGGACAGCGGGTTAAAAAATGCCGACAATCAAGCCCGCGTAGGGCGGAAAAGCGCAGCGCATTCCGCCGAATGAAATCGCGCAGCGAAGCCCATCCTACGCAAGAAACCGCTCGCGCAGCTCTTCCAATCCCAAGGTTTGCAGCATTTCACTGAGCCGCGCGCGCGCTTTTTTATTGGGCTTGCCGCTTCTGAGTGCGCTGGCGCGGGCGATGATGAGTTCGTTTTTGAGCGAGTGTTCCCAGCCGACAAGTTCGGTGACGCTCACTTGATAGCCGTGTGCTTCCAGTTGCAGGCAGCGCAGCACGTTGGTGAGGTGGCTGCCGAATTCCCGCGTATGCAGCGGATGCCGCCAGATTTCGGCAAGCGCGGGGCTGTCTGACCGCGTTTTATTTTTCTTCAACACGCTCGCCACTTCGGCCTGGCAGCACGGCACCAGAACGATGAACTGCGCGTGTTTTTTGAGCGCGAAGGCAATGGCATCGTCGGTGGCGGTGTCGCAGGCGTGGAGCGCGGTCACCATATCGACGTTGGCGGGAAGACGCTCGGACTGGATCGCATCTGCGACCGACAAATTAAAAAACGACATGCCGGAAAAATGGAGCTTGGCGGCGAGGCTTTGCGCGCTATCGACCAAGTCTTGCCGCGTTTCGATGCCGTAAATGCGCGAGCCGTCGTTGCGCGTTTTGAAAAACAGGTCGTACAGAATAAAGCCCAGATACGATTTGCCCGCGCCGTGATCGACCAGGCAGATGCCCGGATGCGAAATCTCTTGCAACAGCGGCTCGATGAACTGGGTGAGGTGATAGACCTGCTTGAGCTTGCGGCGGCTGTCTTGGTTGAGCTTGCCGTCGCGGGTGAGAATGTGGAGGTGCTTCAGCAATTCTAGCGACTGGCCGGGCTTGATTTCGTATTTTTGATCGTGTTTCACAGCAGACCTATTGTCGCTCATTTTTAATCCGAGATTTTTTACGGCTCCCGTAGGTGCGAATTTATTCGCACTTCTCCGCAGCAATTCGAGAGCCAAGGTGCGAATAAATTCGCACCTACGAGAGGTTGAAATACGCGATCAAGCCTTCGAGCAAGCCCGCATCCGTCGGCGGCGTGAGAATCACTTCAGTCAACCCCAATTCCCGCGCCGTTTCCGCGATGCGCGGGTGCGGCACAAATAGCGGCGTTTTTTCGAGCAACGCTAACCCCGATTGGCCGAGCATCGCCGCGAGATTATGCAAGCCTTCGCTGCTGGTCACGGCGATCGCCGACAATTTATTTTGCTGCCACGCCTCCAGCAGCGGTTGCGCGCTGGCGATGGGTTTTTCGCGGCGGTAACATGCAGCATAGTCGACGCTTGCGCCGCGCGCCCGCAGCGTGTCGCCCAATAGCTCGCGCCCGCCGTCGCCACGAAAAATCACCACGCGCCAGCCCGACACATTTTGTAATTCGGGCATGGCCAACAGACCTTCGCTGTCGAAGCGCAGCGGTGGCACGATGATATTTCGTACGCCGAATTTTTCGAGTTCCCGCGCGCCGCCTTTGCCGATGGCGGCGATTTTCAAAGACGCGGGCAGCGTCCCGTGCGAAGCGATGAGAGGCATCGCCTTGCTTGCGGCGTTGGGGCTGATAAAAATCGCCAGATCAAATTCGTCGAGCCGCGCGATCAAATCGATCAAGGGGCGCGGGTCTGCAACATCAACAATTTCGATCACCGGAAAAATGATGGGCGTACCGCCCGCGTCGCGGATCCATGCGGCCAGTTCCCCGGCCTGATGCGCCGGCCGGGTGACGACGATGGTTTTGCCGGTGAACGGTTTTGAATTGGTCACAGCTTCCATGATTTCCAAAAAATTTGCCACGGATGAACACGGATTGCCACGGATAAAACAGTTAGAAAAATTTTTGATTTTATCCGTGTAAATCCGTGTTCATCCGTGGCTGATTTGCCTCATGGTGTTATACCTTCAGCGCGGCGAGAATTTCGTTCGCGCCTTGCGCGATCAACGCCTTTGCCAATGTTGCGCCTATCGCTTCCGCGTCGCCGGGTGCGCCGCTGACTTCGCCGCGCACCATGCGCTTGCCGTCGGGGCTGGCGACGAAGCCGCGCAGATACAATTGCTTTTTGTCGATTTGCGCGTAGCCGCCCAGCGGCACTTGACAACTGCCCGCCAGCGCGCGGCTCAAGGCGCGCTCTGCGGCGACACACTGCGCGCTGGGGACATGGTGCAGCGGCTGCAACCACGCCGCCACGTCTGGCCGCTCGACCAGACACTCGATGCCCAACGCGCCTTGACCGACGGCGGGCAAACTTTCCTCGACACTCAACAAGGCGGTGATACGCTGTGCTAATTCGAGGCGCTTCAACCCGGCGGCGGCGAGGATGATCGCGGCGTATTGCCCCTCGTCAAGTTTACGCAAGCGCGTTTGCACATTGCCGCGCAAGGCGGCTACTTGCAGATGCGGGAAATGCGCGCGCAACTGGCTCTCGCGCCGCAAACTGGAGGTGCCGACGATGCTGCCTGCGGGCAACTCCCACAAATTTTTATATCGGTTGGAAACAAACGCATCGCGCGCATCTTCGCGTTCGGTGGTGGCGGCGAGCGCGAACCCGTCGGGCAAATTCATCGGCACGTCTTTCATCGAATGCACCGCGATGTCGGCACGCCCATCTTGCAACGCCTCTTCCAACTCTTTGACGAACAGCCCCTTGCCGCCGATTTTAGACAACGAGGTATCGAGTATCTGATCGCCGCGCGTGGTCATGCCCAATATGCTGACTTGGGTTTGTGGGTATAATTCGCGAAGTTTTGCCGCGATAAAATTGGCTTGCCATAAGGCCAACGCGCTTTCGCGCGTGGCGATGACTATTTTTTGGGGTGCGATTACCTGGCCTGAATGCCGCATAAAACAAACCTTTTTCAAATAAGGGCACCTCTATAAATCCAAATTTCGTCGCAACACTTCGTTGCTCACAAAAAATGTTTCCTTACATATCATACATATGCCGCATCAACATTTTTTGTTCGCGCCTCGTTTTGCTTAGAACTTTGAATTTATAGAGGCGCCCATAAAACCTTTACGGGTGTCAATTTTAGCATGGTCGCCAACACACACATGAATCCAGCGCGCACAGATCACAACGGCATCGCACCAGTTGATACCGCCTTTGATGCCGCCGACGAAAAAGATTTGCCGTTACAAAACGATGTGCGGTTGCTCAGGCGCATACTCGGCGAAACGCTGCGCGAGCAGGAGGGAGAAGCCTCTTACCAGTTGATCGAAAACGTGCGCCGCGCCGCAGTGCATTTCCGTAAGACGCAGGACGACCGCGACCGGGTGCAGTTGGAGCGCACGCTGGACGCGCTCTCGCCGAGCGAAACGCTGGTGGTGGTGCGCGCCTTCAGCTATTACTCGCAGCTTTCCAACATCGCCGAGGACCTGCATCACAACCGCCGCCATCGCGCCCACCTCAAGGCGGGCAGCGCGCCCAAGGACGGCAGCTTGCTGCTGGCGTTGCAGCGCATCGAAGAAAAGCATATCGACAAAAAAACGGTGCAGGATTTTTTGGATAACGCGCTGATCGCGCCGGTGCTGACCGCGCACCCCACCGAGGTGCAGCGCAAAAGTCTGCTCGATTGCCAGCTCATCATTTCGCGTCTGCTGTCGGAACGCGACCGCGTTGACATGACCCCGGACGACCTTGCCGACAACGACGAAGCGCTGCATCGCTTCGTGCTGATCCTTTGGCAGACGCGCATGTTGCGCACCGCCAAACTCACGGTGCGCGACGAAATCAAGAGCGGCCTGGAATATTACCGCTACACCTTTCTCAGCGAAATTCCCAAAATTTATGCCGGTCTGGAAAAGCTGCTGGAAGCGCGCTACGGCCAAGATATCCGCATCCCGCCGCTGCTGCGCGTCGGCAGTTGGATAGGCGGCGACCGCGACGGCAACCCGTTTGTCACCAGCGAGGTGATGACCGAGGCGGTGCGCCTGCATTCATCGGTGGCGTTCGAGTATTACCTGAGCGAGACCCACCTGCTCGGCAAACGCCTGAGCCTCACCGACCGGCTGATCACTGTCAGCGACGAGCTGCGCGCGCTCGCCGATGCCGCGCAAGACAAAAATCCCAGCCGCAGCGACGAGCCTTACCGCCGCGCGCTGATCCGTATTTATTCGCGCCTCGTCGCCACCGTCAACGCACTCGGCCACAAAATCGCGCACCTGCCCGCGATGGACAAAACCGCGCCCGTTTACGCGACACCGCAGCATCTGATCGCCGATCTCGACGCGATGATAGACTCGCTGTTCCGGCACGGCGCGGTGTATCTGGCGCGCGGGCGGTTGGCGTATTTGCGCCGCGCGGTCGAGGTGTTCGGCTTCCATCTCGCGCCGCTGGACATGCGCCAGCACAGCGCGGTACACGAGCAATTCGTAAACGAATTGCTGTCAAAAGCGGGCATCTCAAAAAATTATCTGGGTTTGGACGAGGCCGCCCGCCGCAAATTATTGCTGGCAACGCTCAAAGCAAACTGCCCCCTGCTCTCCAATGCGGGCACTTGGGATAACCCGGCGATCGACCTCGCGCTGTATTCCGATGCGGTGCAAAGCGAATTGCTGATTCTCAAAGCCGCCGCACAAATTCATCGGGATTACGGTCGCGCCGCGTTGCCCAACTACATCATTTCCAAAACCGACGCGGTCAGCGATATTTTGGAGGTCGCGCTGATGTTGCAGCAAGTGGGATTGTTGCAACACGGCGCGCAACCCCGGCTGCACCTCAACATCATCCCGCTGTTCGAGACCATCGACGATTTGCGCGGCTGCGGCAAGATCATGGACGCGCTGTTCGCACTTCCCTACTACCGCAAGCTGCTCAAAAGCCGCGGCAACGTGCAGGAAGTGATGCTCGGTTATTCTGACAGCAACAAAGACGGCGGCTACGTCACCGCCAATTGGGAGCTCTATAAAGCCGAAGTCGATCTGGTGGAAGTGTTCGCCAAACACGGCGTGGAACTGCGCTTATTTCACGGGCGCGGCGGCACCGTCGGGCGCGGCGGCGGCCCCAGTTACGACGCGATCTTGGCGCAGCCGCCGGGAAGCGTCAACGGGCAAATCCGCATCACCGAGCAGGGCGAAGTCATCAGCAGCAAATATTCCAACCCGGAAATCGGGCGGCGCAACTTGGAAACGCTCGTCGCCGCCACGCTCGAAGCCACGCTGCTTCACCATCACGGCGCGGACAGCACCATGCCCAAATACCACGGCATCATGGACGCGCTCAGCGCGGACGCTTATGCCACGTACCGCAAGCTGGTGTACGACACCCCCGGCTTCACCGAGTATTTTTTCACCGCCACGCCGATCCGCGAAATCGCCGAACTCAACATCGGCAGCCGCCCGTCGTCGCGCAAAGCCTCCGAACGCATCGAAGATTTGCGCGCCATCCCGTGGGTGTTCAGTTGGGGCTTGAACCGCGCGCTGCTCCCAGGCTGGTTCGGCTTCGGCAGCGCGGTCAAGCAGTTCATCGAACGGGAAGGCGACGCGGGGTTACGGCAGCTTCAGGCGATGTACCAGAGCTGGCCATTTTTTCGCGGCATGTTGTCGAACATGGACATGGTGCTTTCCAAAACCGATATGGGTATATCCTCGCGCTACGCCGAACTGGTCGAAGATGTTGCGTTGCGCGAACGCATTTATAACGCCATCAACGCGGAATGGGAAATCACCCTGGCGATGCTGTTCGCCGTTTCCGGCAACACCCGCCTGCTGCAAGACAACCCCGCGTTTGCGCGCAGCCTGCAAACCCGCACCCCCTACATCGACCCGCTCAACCACCTGCAAGTGTCGCTGCTGCAACGCCACCGCGCCGGCGATCACAACGAGCGGGTGAAACGCGCCATCCACCTCACCATCAACGGCATCGCCACGGGCTTGCGCAATAGCGGCTAGCGGGTCGTTTAGCCCGGCTCAACCAACCCACCACCGATCATGACCCCAAACCGCAGCGTCGATTTTTTCGACACCCAATTCCAGCATCAGACGCGGCGGGGCGAATTCGCGCTCAACCCGTTCGAGCAGTTGGCGCTGCCTTTTGTGCGCGGTCGAGTGCTGGACCTGGGGTGCGGCTTGGGAAATTTGAGCGTCGCAGCGGCGCGGCGCGGCTGCAAGGTGCTGGCGCTGGATGGCAGCAACACCGCCATCGCGCATTTGCGGCAGCTTGCGGGAAAAGAGGATTTGCCTCTCGAAGCCGAAGTGGCCGACCTCGCCGCCCACCCGATCACGGCAACGTTCGACACCATAATTGCGATTGGCCTGCTGATGTTTTTTCCCAAGGAGCGCGCGCTGGAGATGTTGCGACAAATCCAAACGCAGGTGCGTCCCGGCGGCTGCGCCATCGTCAATGTGCTGACCGAAGGCACGACTTATCTGGAGATGTTTGAACCGGAACATTACTATCTTTTTGGCCGCGACGAACTGCAACAGCATTTTGCCGGATGGGAAGTGCAGGTGTCGCGCCATGACAACTTTGATGCACCCGAGCAACGCATCAAGGCTTTTCACACGCTCATTGTGCGGAGACCCGCCGACACAAATGGATAATCTGGGTTAAACCTAGAAACCGTAACGTGTAGCCCGGATGAAGCGCAGCGCAATCCGGGAAGTCCGTTGCTTAAACTCGCCGCTCTCCCGGATTGCGCTGCGCTTCATCCGGGCTACAAATTGCGCCTTGTTCCGTCCAACACTAAATTCCCTATCGAAAATGCTTAAGTAAGTGCCATTCGTCGTTGACCCCTTTTCCCACGTTTTTCCCACGGCGGTTTCTTATGTAGACGTTTCTATTGATAAATGGAATTACTCCCCTAACTCTGCAAGCTTATTTTTTTCTAGCCTAGCGATAAAGTCCTGAACGATAGCTCCATGAATGAGGGCTTCTTCCTGTGGTCTATTAGCGTGTTTGGCAAGCACAAAATATGCTTCTGTCTTTTGACGTAATTTGATTGCCGCTTTTTTCTGCCAAGATTGAATTTGCAACTTGCCTTTCGCAGATCGATAAATTTTTGATGCCGCGATTAGCTGCTTTTCAAGTGAAGCGATGTTGAATCTTAATTGCAGATCATCCCAAGGATAGGACAATGACTCCAATTCCCCGTCAAGAGATTCCTGGCGCATACGCCACGCGAAAGTCGATTCGCCTAAATTTTCGATTTCTTTAAGTCGTTTGTCGCCAACTTGACATCCGACACACAAATCTGGGACATGCCACGTCAATGGCTCACCGTGACAACCTCCTCCTAAACCTACATATTCGGCATTTTTCTCAAGATAGTTAAGAGTATTTTTTGCAAAATTATTTCCGAAAAGCTCGCGTGCGTAGTCTATAGAGTTTTGTCCATTTACCGAAGCCAGATTGGCTACCTCGGACACTTTTTTGGCGGCAAGTGTCTCCACTATCCGCTTACAAGCTTGCTTGTCATTACCATGCGCAGTAAAAATGGTAGCCGCGTCGGCTGCAAAAGAATAATTAACGAAACAAAAGTTTCCCAGCACAGAGAGTGCTGCGCCAAGAATTAAATAATTTCTTTTCGAGAGCATTAAAGTGGTTAAGCGCATGTAATTTTCTGGAATTATTGACTGAATAAAAGTTGCTCCGCTGGAGCACCCTCAGATCAGAAACACCAGCAGCTCAAAACACCAGAGTCCGGTCTATACGGTTTCTAGGTTAAAGGTAACCTTTCGCTTTAAGCCATGGGTGTAAAACCAAAAACCAAACACCGATAATAGCCGGAGCGAGGATTATTACCGCTTTGAGCAGCGCTTCTTTGTTAAACATTATATTTGTCGAAAGACCGGCTTGCTTCCATCAAAACCACAAATCAAAACAATGCCGGAAACGCGAATTACGCGGCCTGCAACGGGATGCTGCTGCGTTGGTCGAGGATGCGGTTGTGCGCATCCACGTAGATGAGTTGCGGGTGATAGCGCTGTAATTCCAGCTCGGAATAAATCGCGTAGGTGGCGATGATGACGAGATCGCCGGGGTTGGCTTTGTGCGCGGCGGCACCGTTCACGGAAATGATCCCGGAACCGCGCTCGGCGCGGATGGCGTAGGTGGTGAAACGCTCGCCGTTTTTGATGTTGTAAATGTCGATCTGCTGGTATTCGCGGATGCCCGCCGCGTCGAGCAGGTCGTCGTCGATGGCGCACGAGCCTTCGTAATCCGGCTCGGAATGCGTCACGGTGACGCGGTGCAGCTTGGCTTGTAACATCGTTCTTTGCATGGTGGCGCGCTCTTGGCGGTTGACGAAGGCGGATTATAGCCAATCGGGGCAGTGAGCGGCAAATTGCAGCCTAGTAGCGTGACTCATAAATATCGGGACATAATGAAACGGATGGATTTTTTCGTCTGGCAAGGCGCGAGGAGGCGCATAGTTATTCATATGCAACGACGAGCAACGCCGCCAGGCGAAAAAAGACACCGTTTCATGTATCGATATTTATGAGTCACGCTACTAGGCCGGGCAAGTTATTTCGAGGTTGTCGATGAGCCGGGTTTTTCCCAGCCAGGCGGCGGCGAGCGCGACCAGGTGGCGGTCGTGCGCTCGCGCGGGGTGCAGCGTGTCGCGGTGCGTCAGCACGAGATAATCCACTTTCCAGCCGTGGCTGTCCAAGCTTGCTATCGCGGCGCGGGTGATGTCTTGAAAATTTTTGTTGCCCGATTCGATTTCCGTTTTTATGTGGGCGAGCGACTGGTGTAGCCGCGCGGCCTCGGCGCGCTCGACCCCGCTCAAATAGCGGTTGCGCGAACTCAACGCCAACCCGTCGGCGGCGCGCCCGGTTTCGGCGGCGATGATTTCTATCGGCAGGTTAAACGCCCCGACCATGCCGCGCACCAGATGGAGTTGCTGGTAATCCTTTTTGCCGAACACCGCGATGTGCGGTTGCACGATGTTGAACAGCTTCAACACCACCGTCGCTACCCCTCGAAAGAATCCGGGACGAAACTCACCTTCTAATGCATGTGCGATGGGCGGCGGCTCGACAAAAAAAGTTTGCGGCTGCGGGTAGAGAACGGCTTCATCTGGCGCAAAAACAATGTGCGTTCCGTGTTGTTTTAACAACGCGCAGTCTTGCTCAAGAGTGCGCGGATAGCGATCAAAATCTTCGTGCGGCAGAAACTGCAAGCGATTGACGAAAACGCTGGCGACCACACAGGGGGCGCGTTGCCGGGCGATTTCTACCAGCGACAAATGGCCTTCGTGAAGATTGCCCATAGTGGGCACGAAGGCGATTTTGCTTTCGCTTTTAAGCCTTTCGCGCAAGGTGGCGATGTCGGAAATGATGTCCAATTTGGTTTTTATTTTTGATCTTCGATTTTCGCCATATCGCTTTTAACTTACACCGCTGATGGGTATCGCTGCGCTCCACCCATCCTACTTGACTCGACTTTGTGGGTGCGAATTTCCCGTCAGGCGGGACCGAGGTATTCGCACATTGGCTCTCGACACATATAGAGAAGTGCGAATTATGGGCAAAGCCCGGTATCCTGTGGAAAATTCGCACCTACAAAACCTCGCGCCTTTCACCCTTCACCCTTCACCTTTCACCTTTCACCCTTCATCCTTAATTTTTCAGTCCGCCTGTTTGCGCAAAAACGCCGGGATATCGAGCATCTCCACCCCTGATTGTTTCATCGCTTCGACGGTGGCATCGCGCCGCCTGTTCATGCGGATCGACGCGGGGATTTCTTGCAGTTCTTTCCAGTTGACCGCATCGGTGCCGCTGCTGTCGTCGGTGCCGGTGCGGACGTTCACCACGCTCAAGGGTTTTTGCTGGCTGCGGCTGATGCCGCCCAAGCCGGTGGCGACGATGGTGACGCGGAAATTGTCCCCCATTTCTTCTTCGATGACAGTGCCGACGATCACCGTCGCGTCTTCGGCGGTGAAGTCTTTGATGGTGTTCATCACCTCGTGGACTTCGCGCATTTTGAGGCTGCTGCTGGCGGTGATGTTGACCAGCACGCCGCGCGCGCCGGCGAGATTGATGTCTTCGAGCAGCGGGCTGGAAACGGCTTGCTCTGCGGCCAAACGCGCCCGATCCATGCCTGCGGCCATGGCCGAACCCATCATCGCCATGCCCATTTCGGACATCACCGTTTTCACGTCGGCGAAATCGACGTTGACCAGACCGGGGCAGTTGATGACTTCGGCGATGCCCGCGACCGCGCCGTGCAGCACGTTGTTTGCGGCCTTGAACGCATCGAGCATACTCACGTCGTCGCCCAGCACCGTCATCAGCTTTTCGTTGGGGATCACGATGAGCGAATCGACGTATTGCGACAGCGCGTCCATGCCGGCCTGCGCGGCTTTGAGGCGTTTGCCTTCGAAAGAAAACGGCTTGGTCACCACCGCCACGGTGAGGATGCCCATTTCCTTGGCGATCTGCGCGACGATGGGCGCGGCACCGGTGCCGGTACCGCCGCCCATGCCGGCGGTGATGAAGAGCATGTCCGCGCCGGCGATCAGTTCGGCGATGCGCTCGCGGTCTTCGAGCGCGGCCTCGCGCCCGACTTCGGGGTTTGCGCCCGCGCCCAGCCCTTTGGTGATGGCCGCACCCAGTTGCAACAAGGTGCGCGACTGGTTGCGCTTCAACGCTTGCGCGTCGGTGTTGGCGCAAATAAATTCCACGCCCTGCACCCCGTTGGTAATCATGTGATCGACCGCGTTTCCGCCGCAGCCGCCCACCCCGATCACTTTGATGACCGCTTCCTGCGTTTGTGTGTCCATGAGTTCAAACATCGCGTCTCTCCTTGTTAGAAATTAAAAGTTGCCCGGTTAAAAAATACTTGAACTGCCCTCATTAAAATTGCCTTGCTGTTTTTTCTTTATTCGTGTCATTCGTGGCTAAACTTTTTTTACGTTCAAAAATTCTTCTCGAACCAATGCTTCATCCTCGCCAATATCTGTTTCGGCGAACTCCCTTGCAAACCCGTTTCCTGCTGGCTTTTAAGCTGCTCCATGCCGGCGATAATCAGTCCCATGCTGGTCGAAAAACGCGGGCTGCGCACCACCTCGGCGAGGCTGCCGCGATAGTGCGGCAAACCCAACCTCACCGGCAGATGAAAAATTTCCTCGCCCAGCTCGACCATGCCGGTGAGCGAGCTGCTGCCGCCGGTGATGACGATGCCGGAAGAAAGTAGCTCCTCAAACCCGCTGCGGCGCAGTTCCGCTTGCACCAGCGTGTAGAGTTCTTCAACGCGCGGCTCGATCACCTCCGCCAGCGTCTGCCGCGAAAGCTGGCGTACGCTGCGGTCGCCCACGCCCGGCACTTCCACCATTTCGTGCGGGTCGGCGAGCGAGCGCAAGGCCGCGCCGAAGCGGCATTTCAAATCTTCCGCGTCCTTGGTCGGGGTGCGTAGCGCCATGGCGATGTCGTTGGTGATCTGGTCGCCCGCGATCGGGATCACCGCCGTGTGGCGGATCGCGCCTTGCGTGAACACCGCGATGTCGGTAGTGCCGCCGCCGATGTCCACCAGGCAAACGCCCAAATCTTTTTCGTCGTCGGACAACACCGCATGGGAAGAAGCCAGCGGTTGAAGCACCAGGTCGCGCACTTCCAGCCCGCAGCGGCGCACGCATTTGATGATGTTCTGCGCCGCCGACACCGCGCCGGTGACGATATGCACTTTTACTTCGAGACGCACCCCGCTCATGCCCACAGGTTCGCGCACGTCTTCCTGCCCGTCGATGATGAATTCCTGGTTCAAGATGTGCAGCACCTGCTGGTCGGTGGGGATGTTGACCGCCTTGGCGGTCTCCATCACGCGCTCCACGTCCAGCCGCGTCACTTCTCTATCCTTGATCGCCACCATGCCGTGCGAATTAAAACTTTTGATATGGCTGCCGGCGATGCCGGTATAGACCTCGCGGATTTTGCAATCGCCCATCAGTTCGGCTTCTTGAAGCGCGCGCTGGATGGCGTTGACGGTGGACTCGATATTCACCACCACGCCTTTTTTCAAGCCGCGCGACGGGTGGCTGCCGATGGCGACAATCTCGAACCCGCCCTCGTCTTTGACTTCGGCGACGATGGCGATAATTTTCGAGGTGCCGATGTCGAGGCCGACGATTAAATTTTTATGTTCTTTGGGCTTGCTCATTTTTTACGCTCAAAAAATTCCACCGCAGATTCCGTAGGTCGGGCTTCAGCCCGACTTTTCGCTGCCATAAACGCATCCCGCTGTCGGGCTGAAGCCCGACCTACAATGCTGTCATCTGACAACGCGCACCGCGAAGCCCTGCGCATAACGCAAATCCACATAGGCCACGCGCTGCTCCGCAAAACGTTTTTGCATGTAATCTTGCGCGGCGATGTAACGCGCCAAACGCTTTTCGATGCCAGATTCCTGCTCGGCGCGCCCCAATTTCAACGTGATGCCCGCAACGCGTACGGCGGCAGTAGTGTTAGCCGCCAGCTCCACGCGCCAGGCGCGGCGCTTTGATAAATCCAGCGCGTCGATGCGTTGCCGCAACGGCTCCAGCATCGCCTGTAACCGCCGGTACTGTTGCGCCACTTCGGCGGCGGCGGCGGGCGGGCCGCTCAAGCTGGGTAGTTTTTCATCGCTGCGCGCATTAAAAACTTCGCCGTGCGTGTTCAGCAGCAGGGTTTCATCATCGGCCACGTTGCCGTGTTGGTTCCAGCGCGCCAAAGCGACATGCTCGACCAGTTCCACTTCCAATCCTGCCGGCCATTGCCGCCGCACCTGCGCGCTACGCACCCACGGCAATTTCTCGAACGCGGCTTGCACCGCCGTCATCTCCACGCTAAAAAAATTCCCCCTGATTTCGTTTTCCGCGATCTCGGCGATTTGCGCGCGCGTCACCCGCTGCAACGCGGGCGCGCCGGGATGGCTGATGGTCAGCGTCTGCAAGGCGTAAGCGCCCATCCCCAAAAAAACCCGCGCCGCGCCATACAGCAACACCCCCACCGCCAAGGCGATGAGCGCGCTGCTGGTACGGTTCAATGTCTGCGGGCTATGCCACATGCGCCAGCTCCAAAATCTGCATCACCAGTTGCTCGAACGAAATGCCCGCCTGCTTCGCCGCCATCGGCACGAGGCTGTGATCGGTCATGCCGGGCGAGGTGTTCGCTTCTAAAAAATAGGGCGCACCGTTTTTATCGAGCATCAAATCCACGCGTCCCCAACCGCTGCACCCCAGCACTTCAAAGGCTTTCAGTGCAGCGATCTGCAAGGCTTTTTCCTGCGCGGCGGGCAGGCCGCAGGGGCAGGTATAAACCGTGTCGCTGGCAAAATACTTGGCCTGGTAATCGTAAAAAACACGCGGTGTTTCCAGGCGGATCAACGGCAGTGCCCGCTCGCCCAAAATACCCACAGTCAATTCCATGCCGTCGATAAATTGCTCGGCCAGCACCAGCGGGTCGTATTTTCTGGCCTCGATAAACGCCGCCTGCAAATCCCCCGCCGCCATCACTTTGCTCATGCCGATGCTGGAGCCTTCTTGGGCGGGTTTGACCATGATCGGCAGACCCAAGTCTTTCGCCACAGCCGCAAAATCGCTGCGCTCATCGAGCATCGCGTAGCGCGGTGTCGGCACCCCCGTCGCCTGCCACAACAGCTTGGTGCGCCACTTGTCCATCGCCAGCGCCGAAGCCATCACGCCGCTGCCGGTGTAAGGCATGTCCATCAATTCCAGCGCGCCCTGCACCGTGCCGTCTTCGCCGTAACGGCCATGCAGCGCGATAAAGGCGCGCGCGAATTTTTTGGTACGCAGCCGTTCCAGGCTTTGCTCGCGCGGATCAAACGCATGCGCATCCACTCCGGCGCGACACAGCGCGTCCAACACCGCGTTGCCGCTTTTGAGCGAAATCGCGCGCTCGGCGGAACGACCACCAAGCAACACCGCCACCTTGCCAAAATTGTGCTTGCCCATGAACTAAAACCCCCCAGAAACCGCCTTCAACGCAAAGCGCGCGGAGACGCAGAGAACGCGGAGAAAATCCTCAAATCAAAAACGCTCGATCCTTCCCCTCCCGATAATTTCATTTGACGTTGCATTTGCTCTACCTCTGCGCCCTTTGCGCCTCCGCGTTCTCTGCGTTGAAAGCGTTACCCGCACTTCCAGTTTTCATTTCATCTCTCCAATAATCCGCACTTCCTGCACCAAGACCACGCCGGTTTTGTCCAGCACGGTTTTTTTCACCAGCGCGATTAAGGCCTCGATATCTGCCGCGCGGGCGTTTCCATGATTGACGATGAAATTCGCGTGTTTCACCGACACGCTCGCACCGCCTATCGTTGCGCCTTTCAACCCACACGCTTCGATCAGCCGCGCCGCATGGTCGCCCGGCGGATTACGGAACACCGATCCGGCATTGGGCAAGTTCAGCGGCTGGCTGTTGATGCGCTTTTGCAACAACGCCTTGATCTCGCGCAGCGAAGCCTCGATCGAGTGACCCGCGTCACCCTTATTCAAATCCAGTTCGGCGCTGCAAAACAACTCGTCGTCGAGCATTTTTTCACGCATTTTTTTCAACTCATTTTTCAGCTCGACATGGCGGTAGCCAATCCGATAATCATGGGGCGTGCGTTTGAACAACTCGCCATTGCGCCTCATCACCGTGACCGTCTTTACCAGCCCCCAAGTCTCGCCCCCGTAACAACCCGCATTCATCGCCAACGCCCCGCCCAAGGTGCCCGGAATGCCCGCCAAAAATTCCGCGCCGACCAAGCCGTGCCGCGCCGCGTATCGCGCCACTTTGGCGCAGGCGACACCGGCTCCGACCTGCAATACCCCCAGCACCGCCGTCTGCTCCAGCAGGTGCAGATCATTCAACTTGGCGTGCAGCAACAACACCGTGCCGCGCATCCCGCCGTCACGCACCAACAAATTGCTGCCGAGGCCGACCACATAAAGCGGCTCACCTTCGGGCAAGCCGCGCATGAATTCGCCCAAGTCCGCCAAATCCGCCGGAAGATATGCGCGCTCGGCCTCGCCGCCACACCGCCAACTGGTGTGCTTGCTCATCGGCTCGCGGCTGCGCCATTCGCCGCGCAGGCCGCTCGTGTCAATTTTGAAGTTTTCAGTTTCCGTCATGTCCATTCGCGTTACCCGATCCGCCTGCTTTTTTTCAAAGCATCCGTTGAACTTTTTGTAGGTGCGAATTCATTCGCACTTCTCCGTAAAAAACGAGAGCCGATGTGCGAATAGCTCTGCATAACCAATCGACTACGCCGCCAAAAAACGTCGGCCAAGTCGCTGGTAAAATTCGCACCTACAAAAGCCTCATCCCCCCGGCCATTTCTTCACCCTTCACCCTTCACCCTTCACCCTTCACCCTTCACCCTTCACCCTTCACCCTTCACCCTTCACCCTTCACCCTTCACCCTTCACCCTTCACCCTTCACCCTTCACCCTTCACCC
>Ga0209824_10000638_pt1 | contig 21321 bp, 32 predicted proteins | sample VDWuncwatermetaG_FD_184124 | JGI IMG/M metagenome (GOLD analysis project Ga0209824, IMG submission 184124) | Wastewater microbial communities from Netherlands to study Microbial Dark Matter (Phase II) - VDW unchlorinated drinking water (SPAdes)... ... | reverse complement strand
CTTATATATTGAAATACTTCTCAATGCTGATATAGCGCTCACCGGTGTCGCACAAGATAGTGACGACATTCTTGCCGGGTCCCAGTTCATCCGCGATCTTTTGGGCGGCGAACACATTGGCACCGGCTGAAATGCCCACCAGGAGGCCCTCTTTCTTCGAGAGTTGTTTTGCGGTCTGATAGGCCTCGTCATCCGTCACCGTGATCACGCGGTCGAGAATCTTTCGGTTGAGCACCTTAGGAATAAAGCCCGCCCCGATCCCTTGAATCTTATGGGGGCCAGGGTCTCCTCCGGACAACACGGGCGAGCCTGCCGGTTCGACGGCGATGACTTGTACCTGCGGATTCCGTTCCTTAAAGACTTCACCGCATCCTGTGATGGTTCCACCAGTTCCGACGGCAGCGACAAAGGCATCGATCTTTCCTTCGAGCGCGTCCCAGAGTTCCAGTGCCGTCGTCATTTTATGCATCGCAGGGTTGGCTGGGTTCGAGAATTGATCAGGCATAAAGTACGACGGATTTTGAGCCAGGATGCTTTCCGCTTCCTTAATCGACCCTTTCATACCTTCCCAAGCCGGAGTTAGCACCAGCTGTGCGCCATACGAAGACAATAAGCTGGCCCGTTCCATGCTCATGCTTTCCGGCATCACGAGGATTAGCTTATACCCACGTACGGCTGCGACCAAGGCCAGTCCGATACCCGTGTTTCCACTGGTCGGCTCGACGATGGTTCCGCCCGGCTTGAGCGTTCCCTGGCGCTCTGCTTCATTGATCATATTGAGGCAGATTCGATCCTTGATGCTGCCGCCGGGGTTAAAAAACTCGACCTTCCCGTAAATCGTCGCAGAACCGGACTTTGAAAGACGGTTTAATCGGACAAGTGGGGTCTTGCCGATCAGCTCGGTAATGTCTTTATGCAACGTGGTGCTCACTGACCCCCTCCCATATAAAAGAGAAACTCCACGTGATCTCCTTCATTGAGGTGGGTTGTGGCCAAATGGTCACGGTCCAACACCCTGTCGTTGACCTCGACGGCGACCATCTGCGGCTCGATGTTCTTTGTCTTGAGCAAATCGAGGACGGTTCCGTTCTGGACCTCCTCAGGCTTTCCATTGATCTTAACCTGCACGGATTCTCCCAAGTTGGCTTAGAGATTAAAGAATTTTTAAACTAGCAAAGGCATGCGCTGCCTGTCAAGGCTACGTCATCCATAGTGAGAGACACGACTGCTCAATAGGATTCATGCTCAACGGTCTCTGCTGAGGAAGGGAGAGATTCCCTGAGGGAGTTGCTTGACTTTGATCCGGCTCGTCGCCACTATGCCGCCTGTAAGGATGCCAGGATGTGGAAAAAGAACTTTCTCTTTCGCGCGGCTGAATCGACCCCATTAACTGAGTCCGAGAATGAGCTCTTCCATGATACTGAGCCGGCGCTGGACAGTGCGGGCCTAGTTCTGGATAAGTTTCTCTCCGTCTGGGTACAGGGTGACGGAACGGAGGAGAAGCCGTCGATCTTTACGAGTCTGTATGTCCGCACCGCGATGCTGGATGTGAAGAAGCACGTCAGTCTCCTTCAGCCCCTTCAAGGGCGCACCCATCAGATCAAGCAATTACTCACACAGGAGCAGAAACAGTTTCTTCGACAGTGGCTTCAGGCGCATGCACCACAGGCATGGGAGTCTTCCGACGACCACTTCCGCGACCTCTTCGAACTGGCATGATCCGGCCGTCGCTGTTCCAACTATCCACGCAGTACCGCCGAGGGTTCATTCTCTGGCTACTTGCTGCAGTGCTGCTTGGGCCAAGCTGGGCGGCCTCAGCCGCATCGATCGAAGTCTGGTATGGTCCGGAGGATAGGCCACTCGAACATCTCGTACAGATGTATGATCGTGCTAAGCGATACATTTTTGTGGCCGTGTATGGCGTCACGTCGCCGCTTACGGTGAAAGCGCTGGTTGAGGCAAAACGGCGTGGTGTGGATGTTCGTCTCCTCACCGATCGAACACGTCTCAACGATCCGAAGCAACGAACGGCGCTCTCGGTGTTGCGTGAAGCTGGGATCCCGATCAGGATCAATCAACATGACGGCCTCATGCATTTGAAGCAGGCGGTGATCGACGACGAGATCAATACGACCGGGTCTATGAATCAGACGACCAGTGGAAATCGCTACAATGACGAGCGGCTCGATATCATTAGGGACCATGCGATTACCGTCCAAGCACGTGAAAAGTTTCTTTCGCTCTGGAAAGATCAGGAACGATTCCAGGAGTGGAAATAGAAAGAATGTCGAGGGTTAAGGTGGCAACGCATTTCCATGGCCGGGAAAGGCTGAAGAACGATGGTTGAAGAAACCGACATTGCCGTCGTGGGAGCCGGTGGAGGAGGGGCCGTGCTGGCCCTTGCATTGGCCCAGAAGGGGATCAACACGATCGTCTTCGAGCAGGCACCAGGACCGCCGAAAGGATTGCGCGGAGAGATCCTGCAGCCAAACGGACAACAAGTACTCGATCGCTTGGGGCTTTTGAGTCAGTTGCCGGTTGAGTCTACCCGGACGGTGCATAAGTTTCATTTTTGCCGTGTTGGTGGCGAGCGGCTGTGCACGGTGGACTATAGCGAACTGCCTCCACCGTACAATCAAGCCGTGGTCACACTGCCGAATGTGGCGCACCATGCCATTCTGAACGCGATCGAGCGCGAACCCTCCGTCTCCTTGCGGTATCGATCAGCCTTCACGGGTCTGCTTCGAGAAAATGGGCGGGTCGTTGGGCTGACGGCCAAGCAAGGAGAAGACCACGTGACCGTGAAGGCGAAGGTGGTCGTCGGGGCCGATGGAGCATTCTCAAAAGTTCGAGAGGCCTTGCAGATTCCGGCCGATCTTTATCTCTATCCACAAGGATATTTGATCGCCCTGTTGGATGCGGCGATTCCTCTGGGAGAGGCGAAGTATTTTGTCGGCAAGCGAACGATTCTTGGGATGTTTCCCGCCGCCGGGGACAAGGTGTACGTGTTCTACATGATCAAGGCCGGTTCATATGAGAGTGTGAAGGAACGAGGCATCGCGGCGTTGCAAGAGGCCTGGATCGCGATTGATCCGTCTAGTAAGTCGATATTTCGAACATTGACTGATTGGAAGCAAACCGCCTTCATGCCGACCGGGCGTGTCCGCACGCCGACGTGGGTGGCCGACGGGGCGGTGCTGATCGGGGATGCGGCGCATGCGATGAACCCGCATGCCTCTCAAGGCCGTATGCAGGCGATGGTGGACGCCATGACACTGGCTGACCTTCTGCCTGAGTGTCTGGCGACGAATGAGTACTCTGCCGAAAAACTGAGGACCTACGAAACCGCGCGCCGACCTCAGGTCACCATGTTGCAGAAGTTGGCTGATGAACAGGTGCTGTTCTGGAATACGGCGAATCCGGTCATCGCCTTTCTTCGAGACCGCGTTTTCAGTACATTGGACCGCAATTCTCGACTCCGTTATCGTGTCTTGTCGACAACAGCCGGACTCCGCAAGGAGCCTCCATTTGGCATGATGGATCGCCTGATGGCGGCGGGATTGGTGCCGGATCCTTCGGCTCGTGACATGTCAGCGGGAGGCGTTGGGTAACATCATGTCTCCGATAGACTGGACGATCGACGGTTTGCCGGAGGAGACACACAAACTCCTCAAGTCCTATGTGAAGGATGTGGAGAAAGCCTATGGCAGTGAGTTGGGAGGAATTCTGCTCTACGGCAGTGCCGTGCGAGGAGAATTCTTGCCGGGCCGTTCCAATCTCAATCTGCTGTTGGTGATGTCGTCCTATGACCTCTCGGTACTGAAAAAGTATGACAGTCTTCACAAGCGCTGGAGCAAGGAGCATGTCGTCGTCCCTCTCTTTCTCACAGTAGCCGACCTTCAATCCGCTTCGTTCGCCTTTCCTCTCGAATACCAAGACATCTACGAATGCCATCGATTGTTGTGGGGGCAAGATCCCTTCGTCGGCCTGAAAATCGACTCTCGGTACTTGGCCGCTGAAGTGCTCCAGGGCCTACGAGGAAATCTTCTCCGTCTCCGCCAGCGTCTGGTGGAAGGACGAAGTACCGAAGAAGCGATGACCATCCTCTTATCGCTCTCTATTACCGGACTCTTGCCGGTACTCCGAGGGCTCCAGCGATTACTGGAACGCCCTGTACTTTCGCACGGGGAACCACTGCTGCAGGACCTTGAATCCCATCTGGCGATCGGTCTTCCCGGCCTGCGTGATGCGCTCTTGCTCAAGCGAGGGCAGATTTCTCCAGGGCAGAAAGAGATTCCGCGGCTCATGGATCGATATCTCGAGAGCCTGGTTCGGCTCGTGACGACCGCAGAAGCACGGATCACGTGATCGCACATCGACCGAACGGGCGCGGGATCGGCTGGTTGAGCCTGATGGTCATGTTGTCAGCGGTTGATGCCCAGGCCTCGTTGTATGACCGGCCCAAAGAACGTGTGCCTCTTCCCAGCCCCATCGGGTATGTCAGCGATCATGCACAAGTGATGGAGCCGGAGTGGAAGGACCGCATCCGGTCCATCTGTATCGATCTCGAAAAGAAAAGCGGCGTGGAAATGGTGATTGTGACGGTGCCCAGCATCAAACCCTATCCATCGGCCAAGCACTATGCGGACGCGCTGTATGAAAAGTGGCAAATCGGCTCGACGCAGCAGGAACATGGGCTGATGGTGTTGGTGGCCGTGCAAGAGCGTCAGGCGGCGATGGCGTTGGGACGCCAGATGCTTCCGGTCATCACCCTGGCCGTGAGGAACGAGGTCAGTCATCTGTATCTGCAGCCTGCGATTGAACGGGGACATTTCGGGGAAGGGCTGTATCGCACGGCGGTTGCGCTGGCGACCCCGGCGCAAGAGGTGAGGTTCACTCCTCCATCCAGGCCTCGGATTAAGGGGCTCGGAATTTGGATTACCCTTGGCACCACTGCGGCGATCGTCTCGTTTTTCTGGTGGATGAGTCGGCCGGATTTACGGCACCCCTATCGACGCATCCAGAAGGGTGAATATTGGGGAACCGGACAAGGTGGGTTCGGCGGCAACTGGGGCGGTTTCGGCGGCGGGACAAGCGGGGAGGGGTGGCGCTGAGGGCCCTGTTCCTCTTAATCCTATGAGATTACCGGCTGAGACAGTTATTTCTGAGGACAAGCTGGTGCGCTATCTTTTGGTGCCACAGCTTCGTGGAGATAAGTCATCGTTTCTGCGAAAAGGCGGCTATGAGTTGAGTAATGCCGCACATCTCTTACGTGACTTGCACGATCAGATTCTGCCGTTAGACGCGATACCGCTTGAGAGAAACCAGTTCGGGCAGTACTACGAAATTAGGGGCGTATTGAAAGGTCCCAATGGGACAATCCTGTCGGTTCGAACGATCTGGATGACAGAACACTTGTCGGGAACGACGAAGTTTATTACACTGATTCCGGATAATCGGAGGGTAGAGTGAAATTTGATCTTTATACCGATGCAGCATTGGCTTGTGACCTGCCGGAGCATCGGCTCCGTCGAGGAGATATCGTCAAGCTCGTCGAGCACCACGTGGCACCTGATGGGACCGAAGGCTACTCCATTGAAGTCTTCACGGCCCTCGGAAGTACACTTACCGTGACGACTGTTCCCGCGAATGCACTCGAAGCGCTTCGGCAAGACGAAGTGCTCTGCGCCAGGATGTTGTAGGGAACTCGTTTACCATTCTATCCACAGCCTTCTTGACGAACGCCCCTAGGCAGGAGACTCATCGATGAACCATACCTACGGTTGGAGCCGCTTCTCGTTGGCGTTGAGTGTTCTTGGAGTTCTTATCTTGTTCGCATCTGGTTGTGCAACCACAACCAAGGAAACTAAGAACGCGTCGGTCCCATCTCAGGATGTTACCGATGCAACGATTGAGCGATATATTCGTGCCCATCCGGAAGTGCTCGAACAGTCGCTACAGGGGTTGCTCGCCAAGCGCGAAGCAGAACTGCGGGACCGTCAAAAAACGGCCCTTGTGACGAAGCAGAAAGAACTGCTGCACGATCCTGCGTCACCGGTCAGCGGCAATCTGAAAGGCGAGATCACCCTAGTCGAATTCTATGACTACCGCTGTGGCTTCTGTAAGAAGGCGGCGTCGGCCGTCACGGAACTCCAGAAGGTTGATCCGCGCGTTCGGGTGGTCTACAAGGACTTGCCCATTCTGGGCGAACCCTCTGAGCTTGCGGCTAAGGCCGCCCTCGCGTCTCAAGCGCAAGGCAAGCACCAGGCCTTTCACGAGGCGCTGCTCGCCTCCCACGCCGATATGAGCAAGGAGTCAATCTTGAAGATCGCCGTGAAAGTTGGCCTTGATGTGAAGCGACTAGAAGCCGACATGGCCAATCCCAAGTGGCAGACCGTCATCGACAAGAATCGAGCCCTTGCCCACGAGCTCGGCATCTCGGGAACGCCTGGCTTCATCGTGGGCCACGAACTGGTGCCTGGATGGTTGGATTTGAATGGGCTGAAGGAATTAATTGCGAGGGCGGGGCAGGGAAGATGACGAATCGTTGGAAATGCACTGGTATAGTGCGGGCCGTCGGGTGGGTGTCCGCAGCACGCTGGATGGGATGTGAACCCGTGCGAAGACGGGTGTAATACCGACCCGCATAAGAACCAGTGATGCATGGCCCCACCGTCGTAACCCATTGAAACGGCAACGGTCATGGCATATTCTTCACGAATCGCATTGGCGGGTTATATGGGCAGAAATCGGGTGATCCGGCTCTTACGCGGATCGGCCTAAACATAGTTTGGTGTCGTCTAACCAGACCGCATCGAAACACATTTGGCACCACCAACGTGTGGCGTATCACATGGATTTTGTTCACATTTCGAGTGTGGCGGAACTACTAAAAGTTGAGCACCCTCACTTTGGCAAGATACAGAAACTTGGATTCCTCAAGACAACAACCGGATTGTTTACGGGTACCAGCAGGAAAGCCGTCGCAATAGAGGATTACAGTTCAGGTAAACGACAATCTGTCGCGCTGCATATCGGAGCAGATAATTTCATGGTAACCATTGCCAGTTCATTTGTGCTCGTCACACTTAAAGAAGGTGCGAGTAGATTTCCGGTTATCCAAAAGAAATGGAAGTTGCTGACCCAGAAGAACGGGGAAGGAATTACAGAGTTCTTTGGCACGGTTAACACTTATGTCGATTCTGATGGTTTGAGGTGGGAACACAGATTTAAAAGAACAACCGACGAGGATGAATTGACTGGGTTTGATAGTAATGGGAAGGAAATCCTAGTCATCACACTTGAGACCCTCCGATAAATCTTTGTCCTCAAGTAGTCACAATCGATATAACACCTAACTATCGGTTCCAGGCGACGTCGGTGCTAACATGCTGCCGCGCCTGAACCAGAACGTTGGACAGCGATGTCGAATGCCTGACCTTAAGCGAGAACGATTTGTTATCGAAGAATTCTGCAGGCGCTTATCGGTGCTTGTTCGCGAGGATTGCGTCGTCGAATCATGGCCCGATTCTGAAAGCCGAGAACCAGGAAAGTGCGATGCGATCCTTAAGCGAGGGGGGGCTTCCTGGGCCCTCGACCACACGCATCTGAATAGCTTTCGCGATCACGTTAAAGACAATGTGCTGTTCAACTCCATCATTCTGCCGTTACAGAGCAGCCTCGCGCCGATCTGCAAAAGCCATCACATCAATATCGTTCTTGGTATCCGCGAACTTTCTCACGATCACCGTGAAACCATGCGCCAGCTTGAGGCGCCCCTCTTGCGAATCATCCCCACAGTAGTCGACGACGGGCAGTGGCATCGAATTACACTGGATAGCCCCGCGTGTGAGGTACACGTTTCCCGACGGGCAAGCAAACTCGCCGGCTGCTTCTTCCACCAACTCGCCCCAGAAGGGCACAACATTGAGCTTCGCCAGGATATTGAGCGAGCGATCCGTCGGAAGAGTACGAAGCTAACACGGTATAAGGCTGAGGGGAAGCGAACTGTCCTGCTGCTTGATACGGAAGACATCTCATTGATCAACGAGTTCAGCGTGGCAGATGCGTTTGCAACCGCTACAACCCAAATCGACCACTCTTGCCTCGACGAGGTCTTCCTGTTTGATCAACCAGGCGGGTCCCATGTCCATCTTGTATGGCCATTAAAGTTTCGTGGCGTATTTCAGCCGGATCGAAGGTGGCTCGACGAATTCCGCAGGGCACAGGGTGCCTTGCTTTGGAACTGGGACGACCAGGGACCGCCATATGTTGAAGACATCACGTAGTTGCTGACCAACACGACGACGCAGCTGTCAATCGGGCGCATCGTGGCCAGCTTCACGTGATGTTTTGTAATCAGTCCTCGCAGAACCTCGGTGAGCCCGTAGGCTAATGCCATTGTTTAATCATCTTGACCTGTTTTGGCCATGTTGCACCTCGATTCGACGGTGAGTATGATCGCACGGCTCCATTCTTGAGGAGGTGCCATGGCGAAGATTACCGAGATCGCTCCGGACCTATTCCGCATTACAACTTTCGTTGCGCCGTTCAATATTCAATTTAGTCAGTTCTTGCTGCGCGACGATCAGCCGCTGCTGTTTCATACTGGGCCGCGGGCATTATTTCCGGACGTCAAAGCCGCTGTGGCGTCGCTCATCGATCCGCAGACCTTGCGCTGGATCGGGTTCAGCCATTTTGAGTCCGATGAATGCGCGACAGTGCCGGAGTGGCAGCAACTGGCTCCGAAGTCCGAAGTGCTGTGCAGTCTCGTGGGCAAGATGGTGAGCGTCGATGATTGTCTGGCGCTTCGTCCCGCCAAAGGGATGGTGGACGGCGAGGTGCTGGAGACAGGCAGATATCGCTTCCGTTTTCTGGCGACACCGCATGTGCCCCATTGCTGGGAAGCGGGACTGTTGTTCGAGGAGACAGAACGGACGCTCCTGTGCTCGGATCTGTTTCACCAAGACGGGGACGTCGAGCCGATGACGGAATCGGACGTTATCGACCGCTGTCGGGAGACTCTGGTTGGCTATCAGCGAGGCCCATTGGCGAACTACGTGCCCTATTGCTCGTTGACGGATGCGACGCTGCACCGGCTGGCGGCGCTGCAGCCGAAGCGGCTGGCCACCATGCACGGATCAGTCTACGTCGGCGATGGAAGTAAAGCACTTCACGACCTCGCCGCTGTATGGCGAGAGGTGCTCAGTCCGCAGTTATGATCTGGAACGACTGAAGAGTGGAGATCTCGCGGCGCTTGACCGGAGCCTATAAACAGGCTGAGAATGTGCCGTGAGTTTAAGACCGCGCAACGTACGCGGGGCCAGCTAAACATTGTTGAGCCACTGATACCAAAACGGACAACATGAAAATCGCCATCATCGGAGCTTCAGCCGGTATCGGGCTTCAGACGACACGTCTTGCCCTTGAGAAAGAGCATGAGGTCATCACCTTGTCGCGCCGGGACGTTCCGCTTCCAGATCACGCCAAGCTGCGAAGGGTGCAGGGTAGTGCGACAAACTCAAACGATGTACGGGCTGCAGTGGAGGGCGCCGATTCAATCCTGGTGACGCTCGGTGTGAAGAGCCCCTTTGCCACCACTCTGTTTTCAGACTCTGCGCGCGTCTTGTTGCGCGTGCTGCAAGAAACTGGTTCCTCCCCGGCACTCATCGTGCTTACCGGTTTTGGGGCAGGCGACAGCTGGGGCTACAACTCGATCCCTATGAAGGTCCTCTTCACGTTATTTCTCAAGAGAGCCTATCTGGACAAGAGTGAGCAGGAGCGGCTGATCGCCAGCGGATATCCGCGCTGGGCAATCGTGCGCCCGGGCCGGCTAACCAATGGCACGATGACTGGCCACTATCGCGTATTGGACAACCTTGTGGAAGGCATGCGGGTGGGGGCTATTTCCCGCGCTGATGTGGCGCATTTCATGGTCGCGCAGGCGGAAAAACCCACTTACCTCGGCAAATACCCGGCCCTCACTTACTGAGACTGATGTGCCGGCTCTCGTCTCGGCACGACCCGCCCTTCTTCCAAGTCCTGCACATCCGACCAGGCGGTGAGGTCGGTGCGTGAGGGATCGATGGCGGCCAGGTATTTGTTGAATCGGGCCGCACTTTCCGGAGAACTTGGTCCGCGTGCCAACAGCTGCTGATTCCATACTTCCAACTCGGCAGGCTGGTGCGGTTGTGCCGTTTTCCCAAGCCACGTGACGACTCCTTCATCGGTCGAATTGGCCTTCACTGCAGCCGTGAACTGCTCGCTGGTAATTCCCACAAACTCCATCAGCCGTTCGTCCATGGGACAAGGGTAGATATATTCTCCCTCTGTCCCGGCGAGCACGGCCCGGCATTTGTCGATCATGCGCGCAAGATGGACATGGCCCGCCAGTTTGAATTTCATGCTGCGAGGAAAGTCTTTGCGCAAGTCCATCGCTAGAGCAACTTGTGGTTGGTGAAGGTCAGATTCTTCACGATGACCTGGCCATCTTCATAGGTGATAATCCGCCTGGTCGCTGGAAGGTCTGATGAGCCGACGCGGACATGGGTGTCGGTGAAGCTTTCCACATTGGTCAATTTTCCGTCGGTCGGCGAATAGTAATAGACCGTGTATTTGGTCGTCAGATTCTTCTGGTCCTGTGTGATCGCGCTCTCCTCAACGTTGATCGTAAAGGCGAAGGGGTTCATGCCAGGATGGGCCATCTTCCGGTTGATCTGGGTGATGCGGTTGTCCTTGACCCGGTAGAAGGAATTGGAGCCATGGATGTTCAGTTTGGTTCCGAACGGGTGACCGTCTTCCTCCATCGTGAGCGAGTATTTCCCGTCAGACTCCTCAAAGCTCCGTGGTCCACGATGGACTGCGATCATGCCCAGTTGCTCTTGCGCCCACTTTTGGATGTCGCCATTGTCCAGCTGAACCGATACCTCGCGGGGACCCTTGACGATGACAGGGCCGCTGGTTTCTTTCCCGTTCACATTCACAGTGAGGTCAGCCGTAAACCCCGTAAAGTCTTTTGGCCACCGTGCGGTCCTTTCGAACGCTTGGCGTAAGAGATCGCGCGCTTGAGGGTCATCGGCGACGGTCGAAGATGCAGGTGTATGTTCCATCATGGATCTCCTCATTAGACAAAATATGACACTTTCATACTTATACCGGTGCCTGGGATGCCACTCAAGGGTGAAATTCAGGAGCCAGCGGCCACTTTCTGTCCCGCCGCAGGGGATGATGACTGACAGGGCAGTGCAATATTCGATATTCCCAAAATCATCATAATTCTGATATACTTCGGCAAATTTTTGGCTGACTGGGGTATTGGGGCCACAGCAGCCCCGATCAGTCGGTCGGCCTGTGTTGAGGAAGGATGGGCATGGAACGACGAGCTGCTTCGCATACCGAAGAAGAAGAGATGAATCAACGCCGCAAGCTCTTGAATGCGGCGAGACGAGGCGACACGAAAGCCATCAGCAAGCTGTTCGAGCTGTATCAAGTCCGCGTGCTCAGCGGAGACCAATTGGTGAAGGTCAACCGCACCTCCGCGTACATGACTCCCGTGAAGCATTCGCAGAGCAGCAAGTCCAAGGCGTCGGAGAAAAAGGATAAATCAAGCGCGTCAAAGGCTGTGAAGAAATCGGGCGAGGCTTCTAAGCCGGTTGCCACAAAGGCGCCAACAAGCCCAATCAAAAAATCGACCAAGAGGATCTCCAAGCATAAGTAAGAGAAGGTTGGGTTACTGCACAGCCACTCTGAGCCCACCCCCTGTAAGTTTTGCTGCAATATCATCAGCCTGTTCCGTCGATCCGGTGAAGACGATGGCTTCTCCTTCATGATCGATCCGATAGGCCAATTCAAACGCCTTGGTCGAGGTCATCGCGGGAATAAACCGGCAAAATAGCTCGATCACTTGTTGGTAGGTGTGACAGTCGCAGTTGTAGACGACGACACGAGACTCAAACCCGGTTCCCGAACCAACTTGTACGTCTTCAGTGATATCGGGAATCGTCTGTGGCGTGGCAGGTGTCGGCATTGAGCGGAGCTTCTAGTAGGGGTGGCGGATACGGTTCAACTCTGGGTCGCTGGGCGTCATGCAGGGGCTTAGGCTTTATCCATATCAATCACTTCGGTTGCATCCCATAAGTTTTTCAGCTCAGCATCAGCCAAATCCTTTTCACGATCCGCTTCTGTTTCTTCTCCGAAGCTTTTTCGTGGGGGTGTCGCTGTGGCGCCCGTGAGCCTGTCCTCAGCCACCGAGGTGGTGGTTGTCTGGGGGCGCCGCCGTTTTTTCGACGGATCCATATTCACCGGCATGAGATTCCTCCGAATAGCTCCAGTAGTCTTCTCTAATTGCGACCGTCTTGTCAATCAGGGGTAGAGACTCAAGAGCTGGAAAGAGGGTGAGTATCACGGCCGTGCAGTATGTTCGATGTACCTATTTCCATGGCCCACTTAGAACAGTTGCTCCGCTACCGTATCAGCGTAGCGCCGTCCTAAGGAAGTCAGTCGTACTCGATCGCGATCGGCATCGAGCAGGCCTTTCGCGACAAGTTCGTCGATCTGATGATCTCGTTCCGCAGCCTTGATGGTCTTTCGAGGGACTCCACGAAGAAGGCGCAGGCCAAATACGAGGGCATCTCGCTGGCGCTCGGATGCTGAGAGGATTGTCCGGTCGGTCATCGGCAGATGATTGTCGTTCAAGCATGCCGTATAGGCCTCGAGATCTGCAATATTTCCAAACCGGATTCCATGGAGATAGGACTGTGCGCTTGGGCCGAGTCCAAGATACTCGCCACCGGTCCAGTAGAGAAGGTTATGGCGACAAGCATAGTCGGGTTTGGCATAGTTGGAAATTTCGTAGCGGGAAAATCCTGCGTTGGCAAGAAAATGCTCTGCTGCGGATTCCATGTCGAGCTGAAGCATGTCGTCAGGTGGCAGGACAAGATTCCGAGCGATGTCCTGGGCAAGCCTGGTTCCCTCCTCAATGGTGAGGGCATAACAGGAAATATGTGATGGAGTCAGCGTCATGAGCGATTCCAAGGTGTGTATCCACCCCTGCAATGATTGGCCTGGGAGCCCATACATCAGATCGAGGTTGATATTTTTGAATCCAGCGCGGTCCGCAGCCTGAACCGCGGCCGCCGTATCCTGCACTTGTCCAAAACGACCAATGGAGGCGAAATCCTTGTCCGTCATGGATTCCGCTCCAAAGCTGATCCGATTGAAGCCGGCATCAGCCAAGACAGTGAGATCTCTTTCCGTGACGGAAGTGGGGTGTGCTTCCACCGTGATCTCTGTCGTGGGGCTGGTCGGCCAGGTCGCTTGAATCAGCGTCAGAAGCGCGGCCAGCTGATCGGCTGGGAGGGACGTCGGTGTTCCGCCACCGAAGTAGATGCTTTGCAGGGCGCGGCCATTCAGGGAGTCTTGCCGGCGGTGGAGTGCAATTTCTTGGATGAGGGCGGAGTGAAACCGTGCCATAGGATCTGGTCGAGCAATTTCGAGGTAGAAGGCGCAAAAGTGGCAACGGCGGTGGCAAAAGGGGATATGAACATACAGACCGAGGTTGTTGTCCGAAGGACTCATCGTTTCAGCGAGATGGGAAGAGGTCGTGAGAAATCCTTGGCCAATACGATTTCGATTTCATCCGCTGGTGATACGCCTCGGTTGCGGATGTGTGATGTCCAACCGTCGTGCTTGCGGAGCGACTCAAAGACGGATTTAAGTAGTTGCGGTTTGATCCGGGCTTCCCATTCCTGTAGCCAATTGCGTTCATCTTCGTCTCCGGTATAGTCCTCCGGAAACGAGGCTTCCAGGGTGAAGCGAAGAGTAAACGTTTTGTCTTCCTGGTACATATGTTCCCTGTCGTTGCGATTCAGTCTCGGGTGATTTTATAATGGTCTCAGTAAACGAAGGAGTCCTCAACTATGCCTATCTTCGAATATGTGTGCGGTGAATGCAATCACCGTTTTGAGCTGCTGATCCAGGGATCAGCAGAGGCTGCTTGTCCCCAATGCAAGACGAGCAAGGTTGATAAACAGTTTTCCGCCTTTGGAGTCGGGGGCACGACCAGCTGGCCGTCCTCAGTCAGCCCCGGCGAGTGCGGCAGCTGCGGCGATCCCCGCGGGCCTGGCGCCTGTTCGATGAATTGAAGAGCCGATGGCCACGCCAGATGAACAGGCGATGCAACACGCGATCTCGAGCATCGCTCAATCCGATCCGCTGATCAAGCTGCTGCAGCAAGTGCGATTAGGCCGCATGAAGCCAACGGATGCGGGCTTGCGCGCCGTGACGGAATCTTGGCTCGGTACCTATGAAAAGGCTTTGGCCACGGATGGTCTGACTCATTCCGATCTGCGCCGGCTCAACCCAACTCCCCGGATGGCGGTCCTGATCGATGCTGGAGTACTCACCGACGATCATCAGGGCGTGATCTCTTTGAAGGACTCGTTTAATCGACTGCTGAGTCATGCTGGTAGTGAGTAGATCTTTCACAGGTCTGCTGTCTTTTCTCCTCCTCTCAGGTCTGCTTCTTGTACCGTCTCCAATCCGATCGGAAGATGCAACCGGACTTCGCCAGCTGAGAACCATTCCACTGACCAAACTTGATTCTCTTCTTCCCCCTGGGACACATGTTCTGATTGAGCGGAGCACCATCGAAGCGTTTCTTATGGCGCTGGAGGGGGTGCCTCCCAATTGGGCCACAGTCTATGGCCAGGGTCACCATGATCCGGGACATGATGAGCGGCTCTTTAACCTGAATCGCGAGCGGGATGTCGCACGCGAGGGGAATCCTGCTCTGAATTGGCATATGGCATTCATCTGGCCTGGAGAATTGTCGCAATTCGATCCCGACACCAAGAGCTATACGGTGGCGGTCGGGCCAGCGTTCAATGTAACAGGTTGGGGTATGGTCCGATTCAAGCCTGAGGAGTTCCCAAGTAATCTGCGCGTGAGGCCGAACAAGAAACTTGCCGCTCTGATCAGTCGAAGTCTCGCCAAACGTGAAAAAGCGGAAGTAGTCGTTGTGATGGCTGGTGGGCTGATTCCCACCGAGTCGATCATCTATGATTTCTCGCACGAGGAGGAAGGGGTTGGCCTCATCATGCCTGTGGTGAGGGTTGAACAGGTAGAGGTTGTCTTGAAGCCGCACGCACGCTGATTTTACTGACCCGCGAGTCTGAAGTACGGAGGTGTGAGAGGTATGAATTGACGGATGAAAGAGGGGATCGTCTGTCAATACGCGTCTTTTGCGCAACGAAAGCCCGTGCCGCTGGGACGGCTGTCCATCGTACCCCAATCGCGATCGCTGGTGCGGAGGCTGGTAGCCGGTTTGAGCCATGATCCACCACGCATGGCTTTGATCGCACCTCGAACCGGACCAGTGGGGTCCGTGAGCGGGGCGTTTTGATAGTAATTTGGGTCGTACCAGTCCTGCACCCATTCCGAGACATTACCGGCCATGCTGAACAGGCCATACGGGCTTACTGCCTGAGGAAAACTGTCGACTGGCATGGTCAGGACTTCTCCCTGTATTCCTTTTCCCTTGGCCAGACGAGCTCCCTCGCCGCTGCCCCAGAAGGCATCCCAATCCGCTCCGCTTTGGAACGCGATCGTCCGTTGCGCCCAGTAGCTGGCACTGTTGGCTCTGGAAAAGTCCCAGTCGTTTCCCCAGGGGTAGCGTCGATTGTCGGTCCCTCGTGCAGCCTTTTCCCATTCCGCTTCGGTGGGAAGGCGTTTCCCGGCCCAGCGGCAGTAGGCGTCGGCATCCTCCCAGCTCACATTGACGATGGGATGGTGTTCGATGCCCGGGATGGGACGATTGTTTGTCCAGAGGGTTGCGGCCTGGTTTGCATTCGCCGGAGAGCGATGACCTGTCGCTTGCACGAAGGCGGCGTAAGCTTGGTTGGTTACCTCAAAACGGTCAAGGAAGTATCCACTGAGGAAGACCCGTCGTTCCGGACGTTCATCAGGAAAGCCATCGCTTCCCTCGGGGCTCCCCATCGTAAACTCTCCTGAGGGAATCAGTGCCATGTCTGTGAGAATTTCAGCGCCTGTAACCGATGGGTGATGGCTGATGGCAAGGAAGAATACACACCAGGAGAGGAAAGCTCGGGTCATGAAAGTTGCTTGATGCCACAGGCCCGAGCGACCGCATCACGATAGTTCAGCCATAGAGACAAGCTCTTTTTGACGCATGTCAGCACTGATTGCCGAAGCGCAGGCGGTGTGTAATTGAGGACCATATCGTAGGCATCGTGCCGATGGCTTGCTTCAACCATCTGGTGGGCTCGGATCAGGTCCATTCGGCTTGGCGAAACTCCATGATACCGGACCAAGGGATGAAGGCTGATGATGGATTCGATATCTTCCGGATGTTTGCTCTCAGGTGGCGCAAGAATCTCCTTGCGATCCTTCACGCTGCCTTCAACGAAGATGGTCAAGACCGCAGCGGCAATCACCCACTGGCGATGGCTCGACATGTGCTCCAGCCAGGTGCGATAGGTTCGGGCTGCGGGCAGCAGGCGGGCGCGTTCAAAATCCCGTCGGCGGAAGCCCAGTCCTTCCATCATCGTCAGGAAAAGCTCAGGATGAGATTGCCCCAGTGAGAGCCCTCCGGTTTCTTCCTCATAGATGTTCTCTGCCAACATATGGCGGACTGAAAGCGGGGGATTTGTTCCAAGGATTCGTGATAAGAAGACGGGAAAGTCTCGAACATAGACGGCGTACTCATACTGAAAGTGAATTTTGAGCTGGGCTGTGCTGAGTCGGCCTGAAGAAAAGTATTCCCAAGCCCAGTGATGCTTGTCGTCCATGACCCGGAGGAGCGCTTCAAGAAACGCTGATTTCTTCATGTGAGCAGGCACGATGTCTTGCCTTCTTGGGTAGAGCGTCGTTACAATTCGGATTACAGAGTAACAGCTGATGAATCCAATAACGATTCAGAATCCTGACGAAATCCTCACGGTGTTGGCCGACGTGACCCTTCGTGGGACGGGCTTTACGACCGAATCACTACTCGACTACGTGTTAGAAGAGGGATTTACTGAACCAATCTTCCTCAATGCCAGTGGCGTGGATCCTACCGCGTTCTTCAAGGGCCAACCGAATGCCTGGGCCATTTACCAGATCCGTGAGTGGAAGCGCGTGCTGACAGTCTCGGGTGGTCCGGGGCAGGAACGGCGCGCGCGAATTACAGAAACTCCGTAACTCGTGTTCGAGTGTAAAGCGAGAGACGGCAAAGTGCAACCAATGGGCACGTTTCACGCATGAACGACCGATCGGCGGGCGGCTCATGCGGATGATTCATCTTACTAATGCGCAAGACGTCGGCGAGCTCGCGATGATCAAGAGCTTGTTCGACGGCAACGGCATCGCCTACGTCGTCCACGGTGAACATGTCAGTAGCCTCTATCCGGGTGTGCCTTTCTTTGTCAGCCGGGTCATGGTCGATGCCTCTGATCAGGCGCGTGCCGAAGTCCTTCTGAGCCGGCTCCGACTGTCTATCCGGGAGACGTCAGCCTAACTGCAGCTGAGTCAGGCACAGTCGTCGTTCGCGAAGCCCGCTTTGCCCACGCCCAGCGAGCGGAAGCACAACTGTGGCAGATGGGTTCATGACGGCCAGAGAGGAACGCTGACACACGAGGTAGACTGCCTGTTGGAGGGCTACGGCTGAATTTTTGGGTGCGGTTTTTCTGCGGGGAAATCGCGGGAGCGGCGTTCGCGCGAACCTTCGTACCATCCTCCCATCAGGGTCCCTTCCTCGAAGTAGAGGTAGCGGTGACGGACAATTGCCGAGCTTTCCCAATCTTCAAAAATCCATTCTTCTTGTCGTATTCCATCCTTGGTGAACGTCGTATTGATGGTCTGTGGTCCGCCCCAGGATTTCAGTACCTGTTCTTTGGTCATGCCAACCAGGACGCGGTGTTGTTCGATGTGCTTCTGGAAGTCCGGATCACTCAGTTGAACGACCAGTGGCCAGACCACGACCATGAGGACAAATAGCACAAGCCCAACATAGATGATGATTCGGACCGGGCGGCGGCGAATGAACGACGGTTCCTCAGTATTGGGATCAAGGGCAAGGGGTTGAGATTCAGTAGTCATGGGGAGAGAAAAATCGAATGCTAACAGCGTGGTTCCTCACGAGTCAAGGAACGGCCAGTAATCTTCAATGAAATCATCGTGGTAGGGGATGCGCTATACTTACCAAGAGGTTTCTGAGCGCTCCTGCAATATTTATGGTTACACGCAACAGCCAGATGGTCACAAAGCTTCAAAATCTGATCCTAATGATGTGTCTGTGCATCATGCTCGGACAGGGAGTCTGCGCTGAGGCGTGGGCTACGACTATCTATTCTTATATTGATGATCGCGGGAATCTTGTCTACACCGATTCCTCGGAAACAATTCCTGAAAAGTACCGCGCGAAAGTGAAGACGCATGAGCAGTCTGATTCTGTTTCAAAGGCTCCTTCCATGATGCAGTCGATGCAACAGAAGGTCAGAGAGCAAGTCAAGAATTATGGGTGGAGCATGCCGTCGTTTCACTTCGCGATGGAAGGTCTGACCCCGGCTCAATCCAAGATTGTGACCTATGCCGCCGCCGCTGCGGTGGTCTTGTTGCTGATGATGTATCTCAGCAAGAGCCAGTTCATTCGGATGTTAGGATTGTGTCTCCTCATGGTGATTGGAATTGGAGCCCCGGTGTTGATCTATGTGAGTGATAGTGGTCCTATGGATGTCATGAAAAAGAAAGCCGTGTCGTCTGGACAAGTGCAGCAAGATCGACTTCAACAAGTCTCGCGGTAAGCCCCTCTCTTCCGGTATCTCTTTCAAATACTACTCCGCATACTTAGGAACTGGGATTGATGTGGCTGATGGCTTGAGGGGAGGAACTTGCTTGTCGAATTGGTGGGAGTATGGATTCGGAATCCGTTCATGGGTGTGCCGCTGTTGGAGGGTCACCAACTGCAGACTCTGAGTGCTGATCTCCACACGGTCTATCAACGCCTCGGTTGGTAAGCGATCAGGAAGCCCTCGCATCGAGAATAGTTGATAGCAGAGCGTCCAATCGAGCTGCTCCTTCCCTGGCTCCCTCACGATGAAACGGGCATCAGACGAAGGGGGGCCTTTGAATAACAGCACCCAAATGTTGGATCGAAAAGCAGGATTGGTCGGATCGGTCGAAGGATGAAACTCCGGAATCAAACCTGGGAGTCGACTGATCAGCACGGCCGGGGAAAATTCGATGTCTACTAGCCGTACGGTCAGTAGTCGGTTCTCACTGTGATCGTTCGGGTCAACCGCATAGCTGAAGGAATAGCGGATATCGATACCCTCACGCGAGAAGGTGTACACATCTTCGCCGTTTTCAGGCGACACGAGTTTGCTGAAGTACGTTGACCAGTCGGTAATCGGATAATATGTAAAAACGCGCAGGGCAGATTTTCGGTCCCGCACGGCCTGCGGTATGCCAAGTTTCTCGTGCAGTTCTTTCTGAGAAAGCCCCAAGAAACCATCTTCGAAATAGGACGCTCCATGAGAATGGCTGGGAAGGGTAACAGGGATTCCAAGAATAGACAGTGCCAACAAAATTCTTGAGACAAGATGCGGAATCAACATGGCTGTCCATGGTATGTGGATCGGCTGAACACTGTCAATTTGTAGTCTGGCCTGGCAGAGATCAACTGCCTGTGGGGGTGCAACCCCGCTGAGGAGCCTTGGCCATTATGATTTCCAGCTCTGATGAGCTCGATCGAACACATTGACGAGTGCTTCCGTCCTGGCCGATGCCATGGCTCATGGCTGGGACATTTCCCTTCGCGTGGTTCATCAGTTGCCAGATGATGCTCTTGACTCCATCCTCCCTCCGTCATCCTGTGATTAACTCTGCGGACAGCGCTACCTTGGTAGGGCGTGACCGCTCTGAGCGCCGGAGCCTTCCTTTCAAAGCTCAGAAACGATAGCCGATTCCGACTGATACGTAATGGGATTGAGAGTTGAGGCTATGTGTCGGACGCGGTGTACAACCTGATCTGCGGTACTTGCCGGACCCACACCCGTCACCTTCTTTCCCAAAAAACAGCGCCGGTTTGTATTCAGCGAACCCGAAGAGATGGTTTGTGACAAGCAGTCGTACTCCAATAATGCCTTGCAGGGTCAGTCCGAACAATGAGTCGGGTTCGCGAATGCCGGCGGAGCTTTGAGTGTAGCCATCTGTCCCCAGGATGGAGAGCCCTAGGCCGACACCTGTGTAGGGCTGGATATAGTCGCCAGGGTATCGAGCGAGGGCATTAGCCATAAAGTTGAATACACTGGTGTCTATCTGAGCGGATCGTGTCGTGTTGCCCACCACCGTGTGTGGGGCCGTGATTGATCCCCCATGACCGAATGCTTCAAATTCTGCGCCAAAAACAGACTTGTATGAGGGGAAGACGCCTATCTTGAGACCTCCCCCCGTTGCGCTATTAAAGCTGGTGTCCGGAATCTTGTCGCCATCGACTTTGAGTGAGCCGCCAATCGGGTAACTACGCAAAAGAAATCCGCTTACATACCATTCCTTTGGAAGAGGTTCAGCGGACTCTTCCGTTTCGGCCGCGTCGAGTTCGGCGATGGGACACATAATCAATATTGGCAGGTTGAAAAGGATGAACCACCAACGCGAGTCGGAGCTGCTGAGAAACACGGCAATAATTTTCAGCGTGGATTTGCCTGATCTGGACTGCCGGGCACGTTGAGAGGCCATAGTCACCTCCAAGGTACGTACACTCAATACAAGAGTCACATGATGACGTCATCGTACTAAGTGAAAAACCAGTTCGCCAGGGGAGGAGCCAGAAATAATTGTAAAAGGAGATATGAGCAACACTCGCGCCAGGATGCCGTCTGAACGCTCTTGCGGGAACAGGCGTGCTCCAGTTAGGATCGAAGGCGATATCCTATTGCTGAAGAAAGGATTGTTGTTGATGACGGTTGCCCACACGAATAGCAGTATTGAGCAGCTTCTTCATGAGCGGATTCTAATCCTCGATGGAGCGATGGGGACCATGATCCAGCAACGTAAGCTGGACGAGGCCGCCTTTCGTGGCGAGCGCTTCAAGGATTGGAAGAAGGATCTGAAGGGACACAACGATCTGTTGAACCTTACGCAGCCCACCATCATCGAAGAGATTCATCGACAGTACTTAGAAGCTGGTGCGGATATTGTTGAAACCAATACATTTAATTCCCAGACGATCTCCTTGGCGGATTATGGGATGGACACCCTTGGCTATGAAATGTCCAAAGCTGGCGCAGAGTGTGCCAAGCGGGCCGTCGCGGCGGTGCAGCG
>Ga0209824_10000637_pt1 | contig 21340 bp, 18 predicted proteins | sample VDWuncwatermetaG_FD_184124 | JGI IMG/M metagenome (GOLD analysis project Ga0209824, IMG submission 184124) | Wastewater microbial communities from Netherlands to study Microbial Dark Matter (Phase II) - VDW unchlorinated drinking water (SPAdes)... ... | reverse complement strand
TGATGGTAAGCGTGATATGCGAACGTTGATTGTGCGCGCCGCGCTCAGAAATTTCTTTAGAGCACGGGCATAAACTAGTCACTGGCACAACCACTTTGAGCGTGAAACGATACTGGCCGTTTTCAATCTCGCCGATAAATGTTACGTCATAATCCAACAAACTTTGCACGCCTGACAGCGGTGCAACTTTGTTGATGAAATAAGGAAAAGTCATTTCGACATAGCCGGATTGCGCGCCTAATTTTGTCACCATATCGCGTAGGATGGTTTCAAACGACACTACAGAAACTTCGTGCCCGTGACGGTTGAGTATCTCAACAAAACGCGACATATGCGTGCCCTTAGCATCGTGCGGCAAATGAACAGTCATGCTGAACATGGCGATAGTGTGCTGCGCGCGTGGCGATTTATCTTTAATCAACATCGGATGGCGGATGCTTTTAATGCCCACTTTGTTGATTGCGATTTGGCGCGCATCTGGCATTCCCTGAACATCTGGCATCCCTTGCACATCCGCCATCATCTTGCTTGCTAAATTATTATCTGCGGGAGAATTCATATCCGCCACCATCTTTCTTGTTTCAATTGTACAAGGGCTTACTGCGCTTGCTTATGGGCGTAATTATATCCTATGCCCCAACAGGCAAACTGCTGGCTAGTTAGACACCCTCTATTTTAAAATCTGGAACGGTAAGCGCAGCGGGAACATCATTACGATGATTTCTGAACTGAAGTGGAAATAAAATCATTGGAACAGCCTGTGTGCCGACTCTAAATCTTGCGTATACGACAGCGCGACATTCGCAAATGCGTAGGGGCAATCTCTTGCTCTAAATTATTTTTCTCTTCCGCTAAATTATTTATATGAGTGCGTTGCCAAATGCGAAGCTGCTGCTTTTTCGCCAGTAGATATTCCATGGCATGACCCATTTCGCCATAACCCAGTACCAATACCCGCCGCTTCATTTTGAGTCCATCCCCCTCACCGAGTCGCACAGTTGAGTCGAGCTATGTTTTACTAACACTCCCCTATCGCCCGTACAACCTGCGGCCTCTGATACGCGCACGATGATTAGCGCGCTCTTCGCTCTCGGTGAGTGGCTTGGGTGTTTTATCGGCGAAGGGATTTTTACCTGCCTTGAATTCAACTCTAAGCGGTGTGCCTTGTAATTTGAATGCATCGCAAAAGCTGCGTTCTAGGTAACGTTTGTAGCTATCTGGAATTTTATCCAACGCGCTGCCATGCACCACAATGAGCGGCGGGTTGCTGCCACCCTGATGCGCGTAACGCATTTTGGGGCGGAATGTGCCACGCGGGGGTTGCTGTTTTTCCACGGCTGCCATGAGTACACGGGTCAACAGCGGCGTAGATAATTTTGCCATTGCCGCAGCGAACGCTTCGTTCACCGATTTCAACACACCCGACACGCCCTCGCCATGCAGCGCGGAAATAAAATGTAATTTAGCGAAGCTCAAAAAATGCAGCTTGCGCTCGATGTCGCGCTTGGCCGTGTCGCGTTGATATTGATCGAGACCGTCCCATTTATTCACCGCCAGCACCAACGCCCGCCCCGCTTGTAAAACAAAGTCGGCAATGTGCGCGTCTTGCTCGGTAATGCTTTGCTGCGCGTCCACCACCAGCACCACAACGTTGGCATCTTCCACGGCTTGCAAAGTTTTAATGACCGAGAATTTTTCAATTGCTTCATCTACCTTGCCGCGCCGCCGCACCCCGGCAGTGTCGATGATGGTGTAGTGTTTGCCCGCGCGCTCAAAATCAATATAGATGCTGTCGCGCGTGGTGCCGGGTTGGTCAAAAGCAATGACGCGCTCTTCCCCTAAAATGGCATTGACCAAGGTAGATTTCCCTACGTTGGGTCGCCCGACAATCGCCAGTTTAGGATGGTCAGCTTTTTTCTCGGTGGCTTCTTCTTGTACAGGGAAATTTTCCAACGCCAGCTCGACCATCTCAGTGACATTGTCGCCATGCGCGGAAGAAATCGGCAGCGGCTCGCCCAGACCCAGCTCAAAAAAATCATTCGTCACCGCCACGCGTTGCATGCCCTCAGCCTTATTCACCAACAGCAGAATCGTGCGTCCCGTCTTGCGTAATTGATCGGCAATAATTTTATCTTGCGCGGTGAGCCCTTGGCGACCATCCACTAAAAATAAAACCAGATCCGCTTCGGCTATGGCTTGGCGTGTTTGCTTGGCCATCTCAAACAGGATGCCTTCTTTGGCGACGGGCTCTAAGCCACCCGTATCCACCACCAAAAAAGGACGTTCGCCCACACGGCCCCGACCGTAGTGCCGATCACGGGTGAGTCCCGGAAAGTCGGCCACCAGCGCGTCGCGGCTGCGTGTGAGCCGATTGAATAAAGTGGATTTGCCGACGTTAGGTCGGCCAACTAAGACGAGTGTGGGTAGCATTTAAATTTAATAATTAATGATGCGTTTTCTGCAGAACAGCTAACCCCTCCCAACATCCCCTTATCAGGGGAGGAGTGAAGCAGCTAGTTTTCAAAGGGGGGCACTTCATGTCTAACAGATTGCATGAGATCAATGTAGCGAAAAAGAAAACAATCCGCCGCTTTTCGTTTGCACAAACAAGCCTTCGCCGAGTGTAACGGGCGCAGCTTGCACGGGGCTGTTATCGGTTTTATAACGTGCCACCAAGCGACCATCGTCGCGATGCAAGACATGCACATAGCCTTCGTGGTCTCCTACTGCCAGATAATCGCCGAACAGATTAGGCGCGGTGACGCGACGTAATTTCATTTGCTCATTTTTCCAAATCGAGCTGCCGCTGCTTTTGTCGAGTGCTAAAACCGCGCCATTGATATCGGTGATGTACAGATTTTTTTGGCTCAAGAACATGCCCTGGTCGCTGGAAATATCGCGACTCCACAACAGACTGCCTTGAGCATTGTTGAAGCACGCCACCCGACCCTGAAAAGCGATCGCGCAAACTTGATCGGCATCTACCACGGGGCTGCTGGTGATGTCGCTGATACGCTCTAGCTCGGTGTTGCCACGCGGTTGCGCGACCACAGTTTCCCATTTAACTGCGCCGGTCGATAAAATCAACGCGACCAATCTGCCCGCCGCCAAACCTGCATAGACTGTGCCGCGCTGAATTTTTACCGCGCTGTGATTACGCACAATGAGCGAAGGGGTGGCTCGTTCATACGACCATATCGGTTTGCCATCCACCGCATTTAAGCCCGCAATGCGACCATCCCCAGTACGCACCACCACGATACCGTCGGCGATTTGTGGCTGCCCTAACACTTCGCTACTAACTTTGGTTTGCCAGCGCAATTTGCCCGCATCATCAAAAGCCGCCAACTCGCCTTTGTCTCCGCCCAACAAAACTAAACCCGCCCCTGCGCCAACTCCAGCAGAGATGTTAAAGCCACTTTTAATCTGCCATTTTTGTTGGCCGGATGCACGATCTAGCCGGTGTACATCGCCCTGCGCGCTGGCCACATACAACGCGTCCTCGGTCACGGCGGGCTGCAAAATGGTATTGCCTGCATCGGCTATGTCGCTGTGCCAGCGCAATTGCAGTTGGGCGGTTTGCGTAAAGTCTACAATCTTGGCGGCATCTTCGCTCAGCTTGCCGCTGCTCGAGCAGCCTACCATGAGCGCAACCCAAGCCAGTAGTGCAATGCGTGCCATCATTTAGCTAATCCATCTAACTTTAATTGGATCAAATTACGATACGCATTTTTAGCATCCACTTTATCCAAGGCCTGCTGATATGCAATACGCGCTTCGGCTGTTTTATTTTGCACACTCAAAATATCGCCTTTGAGATCCGCATACAAACCTGCATAAGTCTCAGCTTGCGCGCCCTCTAATAATTTCAGCGCGCCGTCATAATCTTTTTCATCCAATAGCAGAGTGGCTAATCTGAGCTTGGCGACATTTTGCAAACCGGTTTCTTTGGCATGCTCAATCACCCAACGTAACCTTGATTTAGCCTGTGGCGCATCGGCCAAAAACATGCTCACCTGCGCCGACAACAGCGCGGCACGGGGCGCGTAGGCAGTAGAGCTATATTTTTCGATAATCACCGCAGCAGCATCGTTAATGCGTTTTGGATCATTGCTGGCAAGCTGTTTTTCTAGCTCGGTATACAGCGTGCTCGCCTCGGCCACTTGCTTGGCTTGATAATATTGCCAGCCCATCATCGCCGCCAACGTCAGCACAATCGCCGCCAACAAGGCCATGACGCGAGTGCCATTTGTTTTCCACCAAGATTTAAATGCGTCTACTTGCTCTTGTTCTTGTTCTTGCATATCTAATGTCGCCATTTTTATTCCTTACTTAAAATTAATTCTTAATGTTTTCTTATGGGTGCTTCTAAAAATTCAAATGCCTAAGCCAGACAAGGCATGAACAAAAAATGATGACGACGCATATGTTTGATATGTGAGGATTCATTTTTTGCGAGCAACATAGTATGGCGACGGAAGTTGGATTTTTAGAGGTGCCCTTACATCAAACCCGCGCGAATAATCTTCGCCAACTCTGCCAACGCCACCTGTGTTTGCTCGCCACCGCGCAAGGGCTTGAGTGTAACCTGTGCGCGCTGCACTTCATCATCACCGATGATAACCGCGTAGTGCGCATCGCTCGCGTCGGCCTTTTTCATTTGCGACTTAAAATTGCCGCCACCGCAATGCAGCAACACGCGCAATTTCGCATCACGTAATTGCTCGGCCAATGTTGCGGCCACTGCATTGGCCGCATCGCCTTGATGCACGATATACACATCCACTGCGCTGCTAAGAACAGGCTGTCCAGCCTCTTGCACCAGTGCTAGCAACCGCTCTATGCCCATAGCAAATCCGCAAGCAGGCGCCGCTTTGCCGCCCAGTTGTTCGATCAAACCATCGAAGCGTCCACCCGCGCACACCGTACCTTGCGCGCCGAGCTGTGTAGTCGTCCACTCAAACACGGTGCGATTGTAATAATCCAGCCCACGCACCAGCCGTGGATTTATTTCAAAACCAATTTCATGGCTCTGCAAAATTTTTTGTACGCTGGCAAAATGATTTAAAGCATCATCATCCAAGTCGCTCATAAGCTGTGGCGCGCCCGCAATTAAATCTTGCATGGCGGGATTTTTACTATCCAAAATCCGCAACGGATTGCTGTGCAAACGTCGCGTGGCATCAGCATCCAGCGCGTCACGATGCGCGGCAAAATAAGCAATTAATTTTTCGCGATGACGTTGCCGCGCCGCCGCATCGCCCAGCGTATTTAACTGCAACGTAATATTGCTCAAGCCCAATTTACGCCACAAACGCGCACACATCAAAATGTGTTCGGCATCTATATCCGGCCCCGCAAAACCTAACGCTTCCACCCCTATCTGGTGAAACTGGCGGTAGCGGCCTTTTTGCGGACGCTCATGACGAAACATCGCGCCGCTGTAATACAAACGCTGCGGCGCGTTGTACAACAAATTATGCTGCAAAGCGGCGCGCACGCAAGAGGCCGTGCCTTCTGGACGCAGCGTAAGATGGTCACCATTTAACACATCTTCAAAGCTGTACATTTCTTTTTCGACTATGTCGGTGACATCGCCAATCGCCCGCTTGAATAACGCGGTCGGCTCCAGCAAAGGCATGCGAATATTGCGATAGCCGTATTGCTCTAACCACTCGCGCACGGTGTCTTCAAACCACAGCCAGTGCGCGGCCTCGTCCGGCAGAATATCGTTCATGCCGCGCACGGCTTGTAGGGGGGGATGGCTCATATAATTATCTTTTTAAAACCTGTCATTCCACTTTTCGTTATCAATTGCAATATTTCTGATTCCAGAAAGCAATTGAGCCGAGAACGCGAAAGCAAGGAAAGGCGCGACACAGATAGCACATTTTCGTGCAGCAATAACCAGCGACACGCTATCGTTTTTTGATAGCGTAGTCGAATGGCTAGTTGTTTCATCTAGGCGCGCCTAACGCGGCTGACAGCGTGCGTTGTTGGGGCTTTAGCCCCTTACAACCACGGCGTACTCCTTGCGGGTACAAAGTTATCGGTTCAATTGCAAACTGGAATCACGCCGAGCGTATTTACGCGCCACATACGCATCCACAATTAATTTAAATTCATCGGCGATATTTGCGCCGCGCAAGGTAGCCACTTTCTCGCCATCTACATAAACTGGGGCGGCTGGGTTCTCGCCACTGCCAGGCAGGCTGATGCCGATATTCGCCATTTTGCTCTCGCCCGGACCATTGACTATGCAGCCCATGACGGCCACGTTCATTTCTTCTGCTCCGACATATTGCTCACGCCAGACCAACATTTGTGCGCGCAAATAAGATTGAATATTTTGCGCGAGCTCTTGAAACAAAGTGCTGGTGGTGCGCCCGCAACCGGGGCAGGCAATGACCATAGGCGTGAAGGCACGCAAGCCCATCGTCTGTAAAATTTCTTGCGCCACGATCACTTCTTGAGTGCGATCTCCACCCGGTTCGGGGGTGAGTGAAATGCGTATGGTGTCACCTATACCTTCTTGCAACAGCACCGCCAGCGCGGCGGTAGAGGCAACGATACCTTTTGAACCCATGCCCGCTTCGGTCAAGCCGAGGTGTAACGGGTAGTCGCAGCGTTTGGCTAACTCGCGGTACACCGCAATCAAACTTTGCACTTCGCTGACTTTGCACGACAACACAATGCGATCATGCGCTAAGCCCAGTTCCTCGGCGCGGCGGGCACTGTCTAGTGCGGACACGATTAACGCTTCGCGCATCACTGCCGCTGCATCCAACGGCTGCGTCAATTGGGCGTTGGCATCCATCATGCGCACGATTAAATCTTGATCTAGACTGCCCCAGTTCACGCCTATGCGTATGGGTTTGTTGTGGCGACAAGCCGCGTCTATCATCATGGCAAATTGGTCTTCGCCCTTGCGGTGACGACCCACGTTGCCGGGATTGATGCGATAGCCGCCTAACACTTTTGCACACTCTGGAAAGTCTGTTAACAGGCGATGTCCGTTGTAATGAAAGTCGCCGATGAGCGGCACACCACAATTCATGCGGTCGAGCAGCTCACGGATAGCGGGGACTTGGGCGGCAGCTTCGGGCGTATTGACGGTGATGCGTACCAACTCAGAGCCTGCTTGCGCCAACTCAAACACTTGTTGCGCGGTGCGCGGGGCATCCACCGTGTCGGTATTGGTCATGGATTGCACGACGATGGGCGCGCCACCGCCAATGGCAATGCCATCAACCATGACACGCTGCGTGGTGCGGCGCGTGATTAAATTCTGGTTCATTATTTATTCCAACGTCAGGCGCGCCACTCCGGCCCTATTGAACGGGGCAAGATCAATCGGCTTGCCCTTGTAAGTGAGTTGCACCTTTTCTGCATTGCCGATCACCGCAGTGTAAGGCGGATTGTCGCTGAAAACGCGGCGTTTGCTGCCCGCCAAATTAAGCTGCGCCATGACCACTGTGCCATCCTTATCCATAATCTCGACCCACGCGTCTTCATCAAACACAAGGTGTATCGCGGCGGGCCGTTTAGGGGGTGCAACAACATCACTGGCTGGCTTATTATTTGATTGTGTAGCGGGCGTGGTAGATGCTGAAACATTCGGTTTAGCAACGTTTGTTGCCGGAACATTGTTTGCCAGAGTATTGGTTGTGGGTATTGAAACACCCGATGTCACCGGAGGACGCGGCTCTACTTTTATCACAGGCGCAGTAACTTGAGTTTTTGCTGTGTCTGGTTTTGATGAGTCTGGTTTTGATGGCTCTGGTTTTAATGGCTCTGGCTTTTCAGCGGCAGGCAAAATTACCTGACCTGTCTCGGTTGGCGATACAGGGGTATGCACCAGCACAGGACTTGTGCTCACCACGGGTGGCAAAGTGACATTGACTATTTTTGATTTGGGCGAGGGCTGCGAGCTGCTGCTCAGCCAAACAAATAAACCTAAGGCAACCGCTACACCCAAGCCTGCAGCCAGCCACACAATATTATTTTTACGCGCGGCATAGACTCCAGGAAACGGAACTTCTTTGCTCATGCTAACCATGGGGGTGGCAACCATGCGCGCAGGCGCGTCGGGCAAGGCCGCTAACAATGGCGTGGAATCAATTTGCAAGAGTTTGGCATAGCTGCGAATAAACCCGCGCACAAAGGGCATCTCCGGCAACTGGCTCAAATCCCCCGCTTCTAAAGCCTCAACCTGACGTGGCGCAAATTTCAGGTGGCTGGCCACGTCTGCAATTTTTAATCCGGCACGCTCACGCGCCTCGCGCAACCGCGCGCCCGCGCTGGCAATTTGCGCCAAGGGACTAGGCTCATCCGCAGCATTATTTGCTTGATCGTCCATCACTTGCCACTCTGCAACAGTTGGGTTTCGTGTGCATTAGGAAAACGCTTACGCATCTGCATGGCGTAATTGTTTTCAGCCACTTTGTCGTTTAGCTTGCGCTCTATGTGCACGGCCATCCACAAGTTAGCAGCAGTGGCACTCGCCGCATGTCGCTGGATAAAACGCTGGAAATAACTTTTTGCGTTCACATAATTACCATTGGTGTAGTTGATTTCCGACAGTCCCAACAAGGCTTCGGGAATGTCTGAACGGAAGGCCAAAGCTTTGCGTAAATACTCATCTGCCGCTTTGGTATTGCCGCCTTTTTTAGAACACAAACCTGCATTCAGATAAGCTCTTTCGGGTGTGCTGTACAGCGGGTTTTTTACTGCGGCTAAAAAATGTGGCACCGAGTCTAGCTCTTTGCCGCGCTGGCACAGAAACCAACCATAATTATTGTGCGTATCCGAATCATTCGGATTCAATTTTAAGCTGTGTTGAAAGTCTTCATCGGCTTGCTGGTCTTCGCGCAACGCCATGCGAATTAAGCCGCGCACACTGTATGCGGGGGCGTAGTCAGATACCGCATTCAACGCGATGTTGATTTCATCCAAGGCGATTTTGTACTGTGCGCGCTCATAATATTGCGCCGCCAACTCGGTGTGAATTTTGGCACTGGCTTGCGACCGCGTGAGCACCTGCTGCGAATCCGCATTCGAGCCGCCACCCGACTTTGTGGCGCAGCCCGATAACGCCAGCACGAGCAACAAGCCCTTCAGCAATAATGAATTTTTCATGCGCGCATTTCCACCAGACGATGTGTTCTTTTGGTTTTATCCTGCACTTGGCCTGCCAGTTGCCCGCACGCTGCATCAATATCATCACCGCGTGTTTTGCGCGTAGTGGTGACAATATCAGCCTGCATCAACACATCTCGAAAACGCTGGATGCTGTCCTTATCCGAGCGTTGATAATGGGTTTGTGGAAAGGGGTTAAACGGAATTAAATTCAGCTTACACGGCACGTCGCGCACCAAATCAACCAGCTCATGCGCTAACTGCACGCTGTCGTTTACGCCGCGCAACATGACATATTCAAACGTAATAAAATCACGCGGGGCTTTTTCTAAATAACGCTGGCAAGCCGCCATCAGCATATCCAGTGGATATTTTTTATTGATGGGCACGAGCACATCGCGCAAAGCATTGTTCGGTGCGTGCAGTGACACCGCCAACGCCACCGGACATTCATCGCGCAGCCTATCCATCGCGGGCACGATGCCCGAAGTAGACAGCGTCACTCTGCGACGCGATAAACCATAAGCATGGTCGTCCAACATTAACCGCAACGCGCTCACCGTGTTGCTAAAGTTCAACAGCGGCTCGCCCATGCCCATCAACACCACATTGCTTATAGGCCACAGTCCATCGGCATTTTTACCAATCTGTTTATTCGCCCACCATAGTTGACCGATGATTTCAGCCACACTTAAATTTCGGTTAAAACCCTGTTTGCCCGTTGAGCAAAACGAACAGTCCAACGCACAACCCGCTTGCGTAGAAATACACAACGTGCCCCGCTCAGCCTCTGGAATAAACACCGTTTCAATGGCATTACCCGTGCCTACATTAAGCAACCATTTGCGTGTGCCATCGCTAGAAAGCTCTTCACGCACCACAGTGGGCGCGGTGACGCAGGCGGTCTGCTGTAATTTGGCGCGCAAAGTAGCGGCCAAATCCGTCATCGCTGCAAAATCAGACTCCCCACTTTTATGAATCCAACGCAACACCTGGCGCGCACGAAAAGGCTTCTCGCCCTGCGTGGCGAACCAGTCAGTCAATTGTGCTGAATCAAAGTTGAGGAGGTTTTCAGTCATTTTTCGTTAACAATTAGGGAAACGCTGATTAAATCGGCGAGCGGGATGAAGTGCAAGGCGCACGGCACACAGGAACCGGAGTGTATTAAATATACATGAGGATTCCGAGTACTGTGCAACGCAGCAATTTGCCCGCGTAGTCATTTTAATTAGCGTTTCATTAACGCGCATAAACATTCATGCCTGGAAAAAAGTAAGCGATTTCTACTGCGGCAGCTTCCACTGCATCCGAACCATGCACGGCATTGGCATCAATGCTGTCGGCGAAATCGGCGCGGATCGTGCCTTTGTCGGCTTTTTTAGGGTCAGTCGCGCCCATTAAATCACGATGCTTAAGCACGGCGTTTTCACCTTGCAATACTTGCACAATCACTGGGCCGGAAATCATAAAATCGACCAAGTCTTTAAAAAACGGGCGTGCGCGATGCACGGCATAAAATCCTTCGGCTTCGGCGCGGGACAACTGCACCATGCGTGCGGCGATAATTTTCAATCCCGCATTTTCAAAACGCGTGTAAATTTGACCGATGACATTTTTAGCCACGGCATCCGGTTTGATAATTGATAAAGTGCGTTCAACAGCCATACTACTTTCTCCAGACATAATTTAAAGTTAATCAAAAAAACAGTGCGTTATTCTATCAGGCTTTGCGCCCCGTGTCGTGTCGCCCCGACTGCTTGTGACGTACTTTCAATGCCGCGCCCACACATTTAATTTGCCAAAATAATCATTCGGACAAAAAAATAATCAGAAGTACATTACAATATCGGGCGTTCAATTTAATTTTTTCTCCCTTAATTTATAAATCTCTGAAAGGAAGCAGCATGGCAATCACCTCATTTCATCCCCCACAACGCACTTTGATGGGGCCAGGTCCATCCGATGTCAGCGCGCGCGTGTTATCAGCACTCGCTCGGCCCACCATCGGTCATTTAGACCCTATGTTTGTCAGCCTCATGGACGAAATGAAAGAGCTATTGAAATACGCCTTTCAGACCAAAAATGAATTGACCATGCCTATCTCAGCACCCGGCTCGGCTGGCATGGAAGCGTGTTTTGTGAATCTGGTCGAGCCTGGCGATAAAGTCATCATCTGCCAAAACGGCGTGTTCGGCGGGCGCATGAAAGAAAACGTAGAACGCTGCGGCGGCGTGGCAGTCATGGTGCAGGATGATTGGGGTCGTGCGGTTGATCCACAAAAATTAGCCGATGCATTGAAGGCTAATCCAGACGCAAAAGTAGTGGCTTTTGTTCACGCGGAAACTTCCACAGGCGCGATGTCAGATGCTAAAACATTAGTCGCGCTGGCGCATAAACATGGCTGCTTGACCATCGTCGATGCGGTTACTTCGCTGGCTGGCTCACCGCTCAAAGTAGACGAGTGGGGCATTGATGCGATTTATTCCGGCACACAAAAATGTTTGTCCAGTACACCGGGGCTTTCCCCCGTGAGCTTCAGCCCACGCGCGCTGGAAAAAATTAAAAATCGCAAAACCAAAGTGCAAAGCTGGTTTCTAGATTTGAATCTGGTCATGGGTTACTGGGGTGCGGCCACCAAGCGCGCCTACCACCACACCGCGCCGATCAACGCGCTGTATGGCTTGCACGAATCATTGGTCATGTTGCAAGAAGAGGGTTTGGAAAATTCTTGGGCGCGCCACCATAAAAATCACCTCGCGTTACGCGCAGGATTAGAAGCAATGGGCTTGCAATTTGTTGTGCCAGAAAGTGAACGTCTGCCACAGCTGAATGCCTTGACTATCCCAGCGGGCGTAGATGACGCGGCATTGCGCGCCACACTGCTGAATGAATATCAGCTAGAAATTGGCGCAGGCTTAGGCGTAATGGCAGGCAAAGTGTGGCGCATCGGCCTGATGGGTCACGCCAGCAACCAACGCAATATTTTATTCTGCTTGGGCGCATTGGATGATGTGCTGGGTCGCATGAAAGCCCCCGTAAAAAATGGCGTGGCCGTTGCCGCAGCGCATAAAGTGTTGGCAGGCTAGACAGATATCCACGTTTAGCGGCACATATAAAAAGCCTCACAGTGTTTTGCTGTGGGGCTTTTTTTCTGCACGTTGTGACTGGTGCTTAATCAAAAATCAATCGAGTCTGACCCTGAGGTTTCCACTGACAGAGGGTTGGATCGTGCGCGCAGCGCACGCTACGCTTGCTATAAAACGATAGCGGTGGAATGCAAAAAGGCGAAACACCGGAGTGCTTCGCCTTTTTGTTATTACAAAGAAAGTTTTATCAAATGCAAGTTTGATGGTTCTGACTATCTGCGCTTGGGGCTATGTTGAGGTCGGTGATATGTGCATTGGCATCTGCGACAAAAACAATTGTGCTTGGAGTGGTAGATGATTGGTACGCTGTCACAAAACTTGTCATTGCCGTCCGCTCTGCATTACATTGTGTGGAATCATGATAGGTGAATGCCGACCAGAAAGCCGCATCATCAATCCGATTACTAAACGGGAAATTCGCTAAAGTCACCTTGGCGTATTCTGCGCGTGCTGTACCATATGCTGCAACAGTGGTTGCCAGCGCATGCATAGAGCGCGCTTTAAAATATTGCGCGTCATCCCCCACCGAAGGTTTAACCGTAGCGGTAGTAAATGGTGTGGTGAGTACCGCTTCAAATTCCGGCAGCGCAAGATCAAAATCACCTGCATCAAAATGCGTTTTTCCTATTTGATATTTTGCATCGTCACGACGGGTGCTGACTGGATAAGTCGCTGACAACACTACGCCATATGCAGTGCGTGCTTCTACAAGTCCAGCGGCAGGCGTAGCAGGTGCAACAGCCAGCAATGCCTTCTCGTGTATCGACCGCGCTTTGAAATATTGCGCATCATCGGCAGAGGAAGCGGCGGTTGTGTAGGTTGAGAGTACCAGATTAAATGCTGCAATCGCCAAATTGTAGTTCTCTATGCTTGGGGTAAGTGCATCGAAGTGAGTCTTGCCGATTTGGTATTGAGCATCATCACGACGGGTGCTAACCGCGTAGGTACTCAGTAGTGTGGTGTATGCAACTTGTGCATTTGCAAGGGTGTAATTTACGCCTGGGGGTGTAGCAAGCAGTGCGCCTTCATGAAGAGTGCGCCCAATGTAGTATTGCGCATCGTCCGCAGAAGAGGCGGTTATTCCGTAGGTGTTGATAACTGTTTGGAAGTGCCCCAGTGCATTTGAATAATCAGTGGCAGTCGGAATAGCAACATCAAAATAAGTTCTGCCGATTTGATAGCGGGCATCGTCACGGCGGGTGCTGAGATTATAGGTCGCTGTGAATAGCACGTTATATGCAGTACGTGCCTCATTAAAAAGTGTGGTCGCTGTGGGATTAGGATTCACCGTAACCTGCGCAATCAATGCCTGTTCATGCTTAGAGCGGCCAATGTAGTATTGAGCATCATCGCCTGCGGAGGGTGAGGGGTAAGTGGTGGGATTTAATACCTTGTCGAATTCGATAATCGCACCTGCGTAATTAAGCTGATCGTAAAGTATTTTGCCGATATAAAACTGGGCGTTGTCAGCTTTGTTAAGATTGCCAGTCACTACATTGAGGTATTCAGTATTCGCATTGGCAAACGTATAGGTCGTATCGCCAAGCAGTACCAGTTCGTGCATTGAGCGAGCGATGTAGTAATCCGCATCATCAATGCGACCGCTGCCTGCATTGGCAGCTTTAAAAGCAGTAAAGTCTGCTATCGCAGCCTTATAAGCTGTTACTGCCGCTGCTGGAGTGGTCGCCGTACCCGCTGCATCGTACCTCACTAGCACCGCGTTAAACGCTGCCTGGTCTGCCGAAATAGTTGTTGCGGCATTACCCCCCCCGCCACCGCCGCAAGCGGCCAGTAGAGCCACACACAAGACTGCCGTGAGGGGGAGTGTACGAATATTTTTCAATGAAATGTTTAACATGATTTTAATTCCGGGTTTATCTACGTGACGCTCGTGCCACATGGCACAGTTCACGACGTTAGTGATGTTGCTGCAATTTTAAGTTCCGCTCGCGGCAAAACAGCCCGCGCAATTTACCCAAGCTAAATAAAAAAACCAAATAAAAAAACAAGGGAGGAAGATACTTGCTTAATGCGGGGGGAGGCGTGCGCGAATATAGAGTAAGCGGTGAAGTGGCAGCAAGAAATGTTAAGGGTGCTTAAGAAAACGCTCAATAATCGTCATTCCGACAAAGTTGCCCAATCCGCTCTGCGTGTGTTGTTTGGGCTTTAGCCCATTGCAACCACGGTGTACTCCTTGCGGGTACGAACCCGAATAAATCAGCGTTTCCTTAATTTATCGCGCAGCCAAATTGGCTCTCATTTATTCACCGAAATGACTTCCTTATGGAAAATCTCAGATAAAAGTCACCCCAATGTCCCCATCGAAAAAGAAAAAGGCTAGATCATTTCTGACCTAGCCTTTTGAATGACTGGTGCGCCCGGAGCGATTCGAACGCCCGACCCCTTGGTTCGTAGCCAAGTACTCTATCCATCTGAGCTACGGGCGCATACATTTACAATGTAGCTTTTTTACTGCTGAAACTTTTTTTACCGCTGAAATTTTTTGTAACATCAAAGCTTTTTTGGCGGAGAGAGAGGGATTCGAACCCTCGGTAAGGCTATAAACCCTACGCTCCCTTAGCAGGGGAGTACCTTCGACCACTCGGCCATCTCTCCTAATACGAAGGCCGCGCAGAGTACCGCAATCCATGCCAAAGGTCAAACCATTCGCGACCCAAAATTAAATGGTTAGATACTTTCTTGATCTAGATCAAATGCCTTGTGCAGCACACGCACAGCCAGTTCCAGATACTTTTCATCAATCACCACCGAGATTTTTATTTCTGAGGTGGAGATCATTTGGATGTTGATGCCTTCCTCGGCCAAGGTGCGAAACATTTTGCTGGCGATGCCGACATGCGAGCGCATTCCCACGCCCACCACAGAGACTTTTGCGATTTTGTCGTCGCCCACTACGTCTGCTGCGCCGATGTGTTTTTGCACTTTATTTTTCAAAAGCTCCATCGCCTTGGCAAATTCGTTGCGATGCACGGTGAACGAAAAATCGGTGGTGCCGTCGGTGCCGACGTTTTGGATAATGATGTCCACATCAATATTCGCATCGCTCACCGGGCCGATAATTTGATAGGCGATGCCGGGTCGGTCGGGCACGCCACGCACGGTGATTTTCGCTTCGTCGCGATTAAACGCGATGCCTGAAATAATTGCTTGTTCCATATTTTTATCTTCCTCAAAAGTTATCAGTGTGCCTTCGCCTTCATCTTGAAAGCTGGACAGCACGCGCAATCTGACTTTGTATTTTCCGGCAAATTCCACCGAGCGAATTTGCAAAACTTTAGATCCTAGGCTGGCCATTTCCAACATCTCTTCAAAGGTGATGGTTTTTAAGCGGCGCGCCTCCGGCACGATGCGCGGGTCGGTGGTGTACACGCCGTCTACGTCGGTGTAAATCTGGCATTCATCCGCGCCCAGTGCTGCGGCCAGTGCCACACCGGTGGTATCCGAGCCGCCACGCCCCAGCGTGGTGATGTTGCCTTCTTCGTCTACGCCCTGAAAGCCTGCCACGACAACAACATAATCATTGTCTAGATCAGCGCGCAATCTTTGTTCGTCGATGCTAAGAATGCGCGCTTTAGTAAACGCGCTGTCGGTTAAAATTTTCACTTGCGCGCCGCTGTAGCTTTTCGCTTTTAAACCTGCCTGCATGAGTGCCATGGTGACCAAGCCGATAGTCACTTGCTCGCCGGTAGACAGCACCACATCCAGCTCACGCGGATCGGGCGAATCTTGAATGCTTTTAGCCAAGGCCAATAGCCGATTGGTCTCGCCGCTCATGGCAGAAACCACAACAACTATTTGATGCCCCTGCGCCTTGTATCTAGCCACGCGGCGCGCCACGCCCTGCATACGCTCTACGCTGCCTACCGATGTGCCGCCATATTTTTGAACAATGAGTGCCACGATTTTCCTATGCCTATGGAAACACTGCACAGTGTCTACGCGAGTGAATTTACCCGCAAGGGGCAGGCCGATGGGTTCCCGGCTGCTATGCGCAGCCACCCATTCGCACGCTGCGTTGTACAGTGCTCGAAATCCTCATGTATAGACACATACACTCCGGTTTCTGCGCGCTGCGCACCTTGCACTTCATCACGCTCGCCGACTGTGCAGAGTTTCCTTGATGTTATAAAACGAACGCGATTCTATCTTAACAGTATGTCGAAAAGCTACTGCGCTCCTCCCACTATTGTCAGTCACTATTTTTTCGCGCCGAGTGCCAACGCACGTAAGCGAGATTGCTCTAGCTTTACTGGGTCAGGTATCTCCAGCCAGCCGTGCAAATTTTCCAACACCAAATCAGTCAAAGCGTGCATCCAATCTGATCGCTCATTCAAGCAGGGAATGTAATGATATTCGCCACCGCCTGCTTGCTGAAAATCGTGACGGCCTTCCATCGCGATTTCTTCCAGCGTCTCCAAACAATCCGACACAAAGCCCGGGCACACCACATCTACACGCTTGGTTTTTTGCTTGCCCAACTCTGTGAGCGTGGCGGTGGTGTAGGGTTTAATCCACTCGGCGCGACCGAAGCGCGATTGAAAGCTGACCGTATATTGTCCCGCTTTTAAACCTAGTTGTTCCGCGATCAAGCGACCTGTTTTTAAACACTCGCAATGGTAGGGATCGCCTTTATCCAAGGTATAACGCGGCACGCCGTGAAAGCTCATGACCAGATGATCGGGGCGACCCTGCGTGACCCAATAATCCAATATATTTTTGGCGGAGGCTTTGATGTAAGCGGGATAGTCGTGGAAATGTTTGATGGTGCGTAGCGCGGGCATGTTGCGTTGCTTGAGCAACTCGCTCATCACCGCATCAAAAGCAGTAGCAGTCGCGCTGGCAGCGTATTGCGGATAGAGCGGCACGAGTAAAATACGCTGACAATTTTGCGCTTTGAGTTGCGCCAACACGCTAGGAATAGACGGGTTGCCATAGCGCATAGCATAGCTCACCACCAAAGGAACACCGCGTGCGCGCTCGCCCAAATATCCTTGCAGCAAGGTGGTTTGACGCTCGCTATGCACGCGCAAAGGTGAGCCTTCCGGCATCCAAATCGAGGCATATTTTTCCGCTGATTTTTTTGGGCGGACGTTGAGGATGACCACGTTGAGGATGAACCACCAAATTAATCTGGGGATTTCTACCACACGCGGATCGCTGAGAAATTGTTTTAAATACGGCTTAACCGCCTGCGCGGTGGGCGCGTCCGGCGTGCCTAGATTCACCAGCAGAATCGCCGTTTTTTCGATAGTGCCGTGGGTGTAGCTGGGCTCTTTTTGATAAGTCATTTGCTAATATTTTTACTGGGTGCGCTGCCTAATGCAGCGACAAAGCATTGCTGAGCAACTTCGCCGTCACATCTACAATCGGAATGATTTTTTCATAATTCATACGCTTTGGCCCGACCACCGCTAACGTGCCCACGGTCTGCCCATCCACCATATACGGCGCGCTAACCACGCTGCAATCATCCAGCCCCAGCAAGCCTGATTCGCTGCCCACAAAAATATGTACACCCGATGCCTGGCGGCTGACATTCAACAGTTGCAGCAAGTCTGTTTTTTGCTCGAACACATCAAATAAATTGCGGAGCTGTTTCATGTTGGAAGAAAGATCATTGATATGCAGCAATTTACGCTCGCCGCTGATGACATAGTTTTCACTTTTACTGGCCATCACTGCGTCACTGGCGATAATCGCCGCGCTCATCAGCGCGGTTAATTCATGTTGCAACTGCTGTAGCTCCAATTGCATACGCTGGTGCATGTCTTGAAAAGCGCAATCCGCATAATGCTGGCTCAAAAAATTACCCGCCTCGTTTAGCTGCGACTGGGTGTAATCCTTGTGCGTGACCAGCACGCGATTTTCCACCTCGCCGTCCGGCATGACGATAATGAGTAGCACGCGATTTTCGGACAGACGCAAAAATTCAATTTGTCGCACCATGATGTTGGCACGCTGCGGAGTCGCCACCACGCCCGCAAAATGCGTCAACTCAGATAATAAATTAGAGGCTTGGGTCAATAAGCGCGAAGGATTATCTGGCTGCAATTGCAGCTCTAATTGTTGCACGCGTGCATTGTCCAGCGGCTGCATCACCATCAAGGTGTCGATAAATAAACGATAACCCAGCGCGGTCGGCACGCGCCCGGCAGAAGTATGCGGGCTGCTGACTAAACCCATTTCCTCTAGCTCCGCCATCACGTTGCGTATGGTAGCGGGGCTGACTTCCAGACCCGAAAGTTGCTGCAACGCGCGCGACCCCACCGGCTGACCGTCACTCACATAGCGGTCTACCAGTGTTTTGAGTAAAATTTGGGCGCGGTCATTTAACATGGCGTGCATTCTAACATTGACCATCAAGCAAAAATCATTTTAGAAAAGCATTTTGACGGCTTGCCGCGTTTGTGTATAATGCGCGGCTCTGTAAAACCGTATGTGTGAGGCAGCTAAAATGAATACAACAAGTAACACTGGATATGCAGTTATTAAAACTGGCGGCAAGCAATATCGCGTCGTGCAAGGCGAAACACTGAAAGTTGAAACCATTGTGGGCGAAGTTGGCAGCGCAATCGTTTTAGATAAAGTGTTGATCGTGGGCAGCGGCGATACCGTGTCAGTCGGCAAGCCTTTACTGACTGGCGCGACGGTCACTGCAACGATTATTTCAAATGGTCGTGGCGACAAGATTCGCATTTTCAAAATGCGTCGCCGTAAGCATTATCAAAAGCATCAAGGTCATCGTCAAAACTATACTGAAATCCGTATCGACGGCATTTCGGCGTAAGGGCACCTCTAAAAATTCAAATTACTAAGCCAGACAAGGCGCGAATAAAAAATTGCGACGACGCATATATTTGATATGTTAGGAGTGATTTTTTATGAGCAACACAGTATGGCGACGTAAGTTGGATTTTTAGAGGCGGCCTTAACATTAAGGGAGCAATAACATGGCATCGAAAAAAGGCGGGGGCAGTACCAGTAACGGTCGCGATTCACACTCAAAACGCTTAGGCATTAAAAGCTACGGTGGCGAATTAATTAACGCGGGTAGCATTATCGTGCGTCAACGCGGCACACAATTTCACGCTGGCGATAACGTCGGCATGGGCAAAGACCACACGCTGTTTGCCACGGTTACAGGCAAGGTGACGTTTGCTGTTAAAGGGCCGCACCAACGCAAAACAGTCAGCGTGGTTGCAGCGTAGGCATCCTCAAGTTCAGTAAATAAAAAAAGCCCTATCGCATGGTAGGGCTTTTTTATTTATTCTGAAAGTAAGATACAGTCCGAAAATTAAACTTCCAACATCAAGTTATTCCATTTCTAATTTAGTAGTGCTAGGTTGCTCCCTCACCCTCTTTCCCTCTCCCGGAAGGAGAGGGATGCAAAGTCCTTCTCCCTCCGGGATAACCAGCGACTTGGCTGGCGTAGCTTGCCAGCTTAGTCGAATGGCTAGTAGTTTCATCAGAAGGGTTAGGATGAGGGAGCGCAATTGAGGGCTTAATAGATTAGCAATGGAATTACAAAAAATGAAGTTTCCAAAATAATGAAATTTATAGACGAATCAAAAATTGAAGTCATCGCAGGCAATGGCGGTAGCGGCGCAGCCAGCTTTCGGCGCGAAAAATATATCGACAAAGGCGGCCCCGATGGCGGCGATGGCGGCTGGGGCGGTAGTGTCTATGCGGTGGCAGATCGCAACATCAACACGCTGGTAGATTATCGCTTTGCCCGCATCCATCGCGCAAAAAATGGTGAGAATGGGCGCGGTGCCGATTGTTACGGCAAGGGCGCGGACGACATTGTGTTACACATGCCGGTCGGCACGGTCATCACCGATATTGACACCGGCGAAAAAATTGCTGATCTGGCACACGATGGCGAAAAAGTGCTGCTCGCCCAAGGTGGCAAGGGCGGCTTGGGTAACTTGCATTTCAAATCCAGCACTAACCGCGCACCGCGCCGTAGCACCCCCGGAGAAGAGGGCACGCGGCGCGAGTTGCAATTGGAACTGAAAGTGCTGGCCGACGTGGGTTTGCTGGGTATGCCCAACGCGGGCAAATCCACTTTTATACGTGCGGTTTCTGCAGCGCGTCCGAAAGTGGCTGACTATCCCTTCACCACGCTGCATCCCAATCTGGGCGTGGTGCGTGTGTCCACCGAAAAAAGTTTTGTGATCGCCGATATTCCCGGCTTGATTGAAGGCGCGGCGGAAGGCGCGGGGCTGGGGCATCAATTTTTGCGCCACTTGGCGCGCACGCGCTTGTTGCTGCATCTGGTTGATCTTGCACCCATGCACGAAGGCGTGGACTCGGTACACGAGGCTCACGCGATATTAAATGAGCTAAAAAAGTATGATCCCGCCCTGTACGACAAACCGCGTTGGCTGGTATTAAATAAATTAGACTTGCTGCCTGAAAAGGAAGAAAAAATTGCCAGCTTCTTGCGCGAGTTTGGCACATACACACGTTACTTTGCCATTTCCGCAATCAATGGAGAAGGTTGCAAAGAGCTGGTTTACGCCATCATGGAACATCTGGAACAAGCTGCTCAGCAGGAACGGCAAGCGGCTGAGCTCGCTTCAGCCAATACCCAGTCTTTTACCGATACCTTATAAAAACAGTGCTGCCTTTATGAATACCACCTTAGCAAAATGTAAGCGCATCGTTGTTAAAGTCGGCAGCAGCTTGGTCACCAATCAAGGCGAAGGCTTAGATAAACAAGCGATCGACAATTGGGCCAAACAAATTTCTGCCCTAAGAAAAGCGGGTTACGAGGTGGTATTAGTTTCATCAGGCGCAATTGCTGAAGGGATGCAACGCTTAGGCTGGAAAAAACGCCCCAGTGCGGTACATGAATTGCAGGCTGCCGCCGCCGTCGGCCAAATGGGTTTGGTACAAGTTTACGAAAGCTGTTTTAGCACCTACGGATTGCACACCGCGCAGGTGTTGCTGACCCATGCCGATTTGGCTGATCGTGAACGTTATCTGAATGCTCGCTCAACGCTACGCACCTTGCTGGCATTGGGTGTGAT
>Ga0209824_10000636_pt1 | contig 21353 bp, 21 predicted proteins | sample VDWuncwatermetaG_FD_184124 | JGI IMG/M metagenome (GOLD analysis project Ga0209824, IMG submission 184124) | Wastewater microbial communities from Netherlands to study Microbial Dark Matter (Phase II) - VDW unchlorinated drinking water (SPAdes)... ... | reverse complement strand
CCTCCTGTGGGCCCAAAAACAGATAGCACACCGGGCACCCCACCACCCGGGACGCCGCCGCGCTGCGCCCAGGAGAGCATGATCTATACCAACAACAACATTGCGGGGGTCCAGAACGGCCCGACGCAACCGACCCGCTTCCAGCTCACCCAGCCCACGCTCGTGACCTACCTCTTGAGCTATCACTGGAACAACGGGCGCGGGCAGCCCCCGGGAACGATCGGGCTCCAGCATCAGGACGGTACGCGCTACGGCCCCTGGCCGGCGGGCAGCGCGCCGGGTTCGGGGGGCGCTCCGAACGCCTATTGGATTGCGCGACCCCAAGTCGTCTTGAAGGCGGGAACCTACACGGTCCTCGATAGCCACGCGGCCAGTTGGGCCCAGAACGCCCGGTCTGGCGGGCAGGGGATCGTGGAGGTGAAGGGGTGCGGCGGACGTTAACCTGGCTGCTGATGGTGTCGAAGGCATTGCGCTAGGGGATCGTGGAGGTGAAGGGGTGCGGCGGACTGGCGGCGCCCACGCTGGAGAGGCAAGCCTCAATGCCATTCGGGCGTCCCGAGCACCGATCCGGCATCACTGCAGCGTTGTATTGGCACAGGACGCCGGCAACGGGCGCATCGATTTTCCTATTTCTGAATACGGGTGACGCGAGTGAGCGGCCCCCGGAACCCACGACGAGGCCGGTCAGGAGGAGGAAGCCGGCCGAAAGACAGCAAACGAAACGTGTCGGCATGGTCGGAATGTTACCGCGTTTCGCGAGGAAAACACCGCACCCCACGACTCCCGATCTATTTGTGTGTGACGCGTTCCAAGGGATAGACTCCCTGCAATTGTTGATCGGAAGCGAAGAAGATAACCTGTGTCCGAGAGGCCTATCCTGGCTCCAGGGTCAAACCGGACATCTCCGAGGGCATGCCGTTCGGCAAGGAGCTGACGAAAGAGAAGAAGTGAGAGCATGACATACCCCAGCCCGGCGGTGGAAGTCTCGCGGCGGCTATTCCTGATCCTCGGGATCGCGGTGGCTGCGTGGCTCGGGTGGCTTACCGACCTGCGGCCGTATGTGTCCGTGTCGCGCCCGGAGCGTCCGGCGACGGCGAACGCTTCGGGTCCCAGCGCTGGTGCGCCGCAGCCTGACGCGCTCGTTCCGGCGCCGCGTGCTCAGGAACAGAAGCCGATGCTGACGGTGAGCGGACCGGCGTGGGACGCTTTCTTCTCCCGTGTCGATCAGAGCTTTGTTGCGAACCTCCCTGTCGCCGGGTGGGAGCATCGCATCAGGTCGGCCGATCTCAAGGAGGCCCGGAAAGAGAACGCCAGACGCGGCGCGATGACCGAGCAACAGCGTCAGGACGAACGCGAGTCGATCCAGCGCGTCAAGGAAAAGTACGGCATTGACGCGACGTTCACCGGGACCTTCAATCGGCTCTACTTCCAGCGCGACGAGCCGCCGTTCGACACCCTCCGCGCCAAGAACGGCACCTACATCATGGCGCTCGACGGGAAGCCCGACCGGCAGCTTGAAGTCACGCTGATGCCGGCCCACGAGTTGATCCCGTTCTTCGATGTGAATCCACTGCCGGAGTCGTTCACATATCCGCTCCGGACATGGAGCCTCTGGGCGTGCGGGATCGGTCTGGCGCTGTTTCTCCTCTTGCCCTATCCACGCCGCCCAGTCAACGTCATCGCGTACCAGCGGTGGCGCATTCTGTTTGGCGATGTCGCGTCGACGCTGCTGTTCGGGATATTTTTTGTGCTCCCCATGCCAATCATCGGCGGGTCGGTGGAGGCCGTGACCACTGTCGCGCTGTTGATCCCGTTCTGGTTGCTGGCGTGCTTCGGACTCTTCGCCTTCTACTGGACGGCGCATGCGGCGGTGTACTGCCTGGTGATGCGCGACAGCGGCTTCGACATTCGGACGCTGCGCGGCCAGGACGCGTTCGAATACACCGACATCAAGGAGATCCAGGGTGTGCTCCTGCGGCCGCCGCGATGGCTCATCGGCTTGAGCTTCGTCGCGGTGTTGCTCGGCGCATCGGACGCGGCCAGGTTGGGACAGACGGGCCGGGCGCTCATGCTCGCCGGGTCCGCGGTCAACGGCATGCGGGTCACGCGCAAGGACGGACGATCGCGATTCGTCTGGGTGTCGGATCAGATGGGCGGCAAGGCGATGGAACACCTCGACGCGTTTGTCGCTGGCCTCAAGAAGGCGGGCGTGCCGATGAGTGGCACCGTCTTCCCGGTGCGCACGCTGTTTCCGCCATCCTGAAAGCGGAAGGCCGCGGACATATCGACCGTGAATCACATGCTGCCAGGGGGTTACTGTGGTTCGACAAGCTGCTCACCGCCCTGAGTTTGTCGAAGGGAGGGCAATTTTGAGTTCCCGGCCGCTGACCCCAAAAAGTAACTTCCTGTTATCATTTAGCTTAAATAAATATTCGTTTGGAGGTGACTATATGCAGAAACAGATTTTAATTATCTTACTTGGATTATTTCTAGCAGTTCCTTTTTCATTTGCAGATGACCAAAAGAAAGCGCCTCCCGATACAAAAATTTTACTAGAGAGAACCGCATGTTTTGGGTTCTGTCCGATATATAAATTGACAATTTATGGGGACGGGAAAATTGAATTTGATGGGAAAAATTACGTAAATGCAATTGGTCATCATGTTAAAACTATTTCTCCGGAGAAGGTAGCAATGATGTTGACCGAGTTGGAGAGTATCAATTTAAAGGGCAAGTATGATTGTTATGATGCGACAGACAATCCAACAGCCATCATTACCGTAACAAGAGAAGGAAAGACCAAACAAATTGTTCATTATCATGGATGTTTGTCAGCAGATGCGAAAGAACTTGCCGCATTGACTAAGTTAGAAAATAAGATAGACGAGTTGGCTGAAATTGCCGATTGGTTAAAATACGAAAAAAATTGGTAGAGTAAGCTAAGCATATTCTAACTTCGTCCAGCCAGCGACCCTATTGAAGTCTAAAGCCGGGAAAATCCTTCCCGGCTTTTTTGGCAACCGAATTGATGCTCTGCTGCGTTACTAGGGAATAACCAAGGGAGTTGGTGGTGACACCAAGTCGTACTAGGTTTGCGCCTTGAATAATCGCAGTCGTAGCGGCGATGTCTGAGCCTATGACAAGTTGGACACTTCCACTCAATAACGCAGTGACCGTGCGTGCTCCGCCATCGAGATAAATTAACTCAACGTCTAAATCATATTTTTTCCAGTACCCTTTTTCTACGGTCACCCAAGCCGGGCTTAGTACCGCGCTCATTGACGGAAAAGCAACTCGCATCCTTTCCGCTGCATACAATCCGGACGTTTGAAAAACAGACAAGATGAGCGCTACAAGCCATTGTTTCATTGTTTTCTCAGCATTCCTCACTGGCACCGCTCTAACTAAACTATGCACTTGGTGAGTCGACTGGCTAATTCAGATCGGCGCCAGCTTTAACAAGACTAACGACCCGCTGGCTTTGCAGGTCGATCACCGCTACCTCATCGGAGATCTCGCATCCGACGAAGGCGCAAACGCCGTCTGGATCAAAGGCAATGTGCGCGGGAGCCTTGCCAACATTGAGCTTAGCTACCGTCTGACTCTTTAGAACGTCGATTAAGCAAACGCTGGACTCACCAGTATTCGACACCACTATCCAACGGTCATCGGGACTGATAGCGAAAAAATGGGGGTAAATGCCTACGGGGATTCGTGCGGCTACATGATTGTCTTTGATATGCCAGACCGTCAGGTCGTCTGAGGCGAAATTGGCGACGTATCCAAGGCAACTATCGTGAGTGAGAACTGGCAAATGAGCGCCGGCGCCAGCGGAAATGGTAGCAACCACTTCGTGGCTTGCTGTATCCAACACCGACACGTCATCCGAAAGCGTATTAGCAACATAAGCGTAGCGGCTATCTGGAGTGTACGTGATGTGTCCCGGCCCCAAACCGACCGGCACCTCTCCTATCGCGCGTTGTTCCAGAACATCGATAATCGTTACACTATGAGAGCCCGAGTTTGGCTGATAGGCCCACCGAGCATTAGGTGAAACGGCGATGTCATGTGGGGCTGCCCCCACTGGAATTGTCGCAATGGCGTCTCCTTTGCTGTCCAAAACGGTCACCGTCTCGTCGGGACCGCTAGGCACGTAAACAAAGCCTCCCTTCGGCGCCACGCATGGAAGAAGCGGCCGCCTACCGGTTGCCACCGTCTTTATACTCTGATCGCTCGAGGTGTCCACAATCGTAACATCATTCGAGCCTGCATTTGCCACGTAAAGCTGATCGGCGTTGTGCGACAGCTCCAAGTGCGATGGATTATCTCCTACGGCAATGTGCCGAACCACCTTTCGGCTAGACATGTCAATTACGGCCAGGCGATTTGCCGTCGTGTTGGTATAAAGCTTACCTTCAGGAGATCCCACTACAGAATGGGCGCCCCGAACTCCCAGCCTCGGCGTCGAGCCATCGGGTCGTAAGACCAAGATTGTAGCTGTTCCTTCGTGCTCGATCGAGACTCGATATCCACTCTCAAGCATTGATATGTACAAACGCGCGGGCCGCTCATCTACTTGAGCACGAACAGCGCTACCGGTTCCTCTAAGACCGTAATATTTATCGCGCAAGCTACTGAGCTGTCGCTCCAGCGGTAGACCTCGCAGATCTAGCCGAGCCGCATTTGTATCCATCCCGTTCTCCTTATGAACACCTAGGTCTGTGGGAAGAATCTCACGCGCCACCAAATAGAAACCCAGAAAAAAAAGAGATTACTTTTGACCCCTCGTATTCCCAGCTAATTTAAAAGCCTCTTACCCCAGTTGGGGGCAGATGTCCAACCCTTACCTGCAAACCGGCTTCAGGGGGGTCACTGAGAGCAATTTCGAGTTCCCGGCGGCTAACCCCAAAAAGGGAATTCCTGCTATCATTTTGGATTTTAGATTGTCGGAAATAATTCTCAGAGTTCTGATTGAAAGTATTTTGTTCATGCTCGGTCTCCTTAATCCAAAATCGAAAATCCAAAATCTATTTGGTTGCCCTCTCATACGTCACGGATTTCTTCACGCCCCGGTGAATTCCGTCGCCGCGCGCACCTCCGACTTTTCCACATTGCGCCGGTCGATGGACAAAGCGAGGCAGGCAGCGATCAGACCCAGGCAGCCACCGATGAGGAAGGCGTATTGGTAATCGCCGAAGTGAACTCTGACCCAACCGCCGAGGATGGCGGCGGAAGCGCCGCCAAGTTGGTGGAAGACGAAAACCGTGCCGAAAATACTCCCGACACGCTCGGAGCCGAAGACGCGCGCGATGATCGTCGTCGTTGCCGGGCCGGAGGCGTACCAGTCGAGACCGTACAGCACGGCAAACATGAATAACCCCGTCGCGTTAGACACAAATGGCAGCATGAGCAACGCTGTCCCGCGCAGCGCGTAGACGACGGCGAGCACTTTGCGCGGATCGATGCGGTCGACTAGGTAGCCGGATAACGTCGTGCCGACGAAGCTCGCGCCGCCCATGATGCCGACGGCCACAGCGGCCGTCACTTGCGGAATACCGCGTTCGATGGCGTGCGGGATGAGATGCGTGCCGATGAGACCGTTGGCGGTCACGCCGCAGATAAAAAAACAGCCGGCGAGAATCCAAAACGTCGAGGTTTTGAAAACTTCCGACAGCGCCGAAAGCGACATCGGACGAATATCGCCGCGGGCGAAGCGAGCTGGCCGTTTTTGCGCGCTCGTTCCCCCGCCGGATCGGTACGGCTCAAGGCCAACGTCAGCGGGATTGTCGCGCATCCAAAACCAAATCGCCGGGATCAGCAGAGCCGCCGTCGCGGTGATCATCGTCAGCGCGCTGCGCCAGCCGCTGGCGATGATGACAGACATCAACAACGGCAGAAAAACAATTTGCCCGGCGGCGTTGGCATTAGTCATAATGCCAATTGCAAGTCCACGCCGGTCAACGAACCAGCGGGCTGCGATGCTCGCGCCGAGGGCTGGCGTGATTCCCGTCGCCATGCCCAAGACAATTCCCCACAGAAAAATTAGCTGCCAAAGTTGCTGCACGAACACCACGCCGGTGAGCCCCATCGCGATGGTCATGAGACTTCCGAGTATCACTCGGCGCGGTCCGAACCGGTCGATCAGCCAGCCGCCCACCGGCGCGAACAATCCTAAAAACAAAAGGTTGAGGCTTGCGGCGGAAGCGATCTCGGTTCGGCTCCAGCCGAACTCCGCTTCGAGCGGATGGATCAGCACCGAAGGCGCCGAGCGGATACCCGCCGCGGTGAGGTTGGCAAAAAAACTTAACAGAACGACGAACCAGCCGTAGTAGAAAGGACAGATGGTTAGAATGCGTTGTGACTGCGGTCCGCTTGGAGTTGAATTCATGTTAAAGAGGCGCTGGTCACACTTCATCAGAAAGGTCTATGAAACAGACCCGCTGACCTGCCCCAAGTGCCAGGGAGACCTGTCTGCCGTCGCACAGGCAGGGACGCGGATCATCAGTTTTATCGATCAGCCAGAAGTAATTAAAAAAATCCTTAAACACTTAGGTCTATGGGAAGAGTCCCATGCCCCGCCCGGAAGAGATCCTCCAGCGAAAGAGATCAGCTTCGATCCCTCGTATTCCCAGCTAATTTAAAAGCCTCTTACCCCAGTTGGGAGCAGATGTCCAACCCTATCTTCGGGCCAGGCTCAGGGCCAGGCTCAGTTGTTGACATAAACGCGTCATTATCGGATACTTTCTCGCTTACGAAGGGAGGAGCGGGTCGGTGCGCGCTTTAGGACAGGTGCTTCGGCTCTCAATTGCGTGCCTGTACGGCGTCGTTGGAGGTGGTTGGGCTCTCTCGGCGCCCTTAGCTCAAAAAGGGAATTCCTATCATTCAAGTTTCTTGATCGCCGCTTCGATCCGCTCGCAGCCCTTTTCAATTTCCTCCAAAGAAGTCGCGTAGCTGATGCGGATGTTCTCCGTCGAGCCGAAGTCCTCGCCCGGAACGGCAAGCACACGGGACTCTTGGAGAAGATATTCCGCGAAGTCGCCGGCAGAGGCGAGCTTGAATTCTCCGGCCTTTTTCCCTAGCAGAGAGCGTATATTGGGAAAGACGTAAAAGGCCCCCTGGGGATTGAAGCAGCTGATGCCCGGCATGCCCTTGAGCCGTTTGACAATGAGATCTCTTCTCTTTTGGAACTCACCCACCATCTGCTGCACTTCGTCTTGCGGTCCCGCCAGGGCCTCGATGGCTGCCACCTGGGCAAAGGAGGTAGGGTTGGAGGTGCTCTGACTCTGGATCTTGGCGGCCGCGGAAATGACGGCAGCCGGGCCGAGCGCATAGCCGATGCGCCATCCGGTCATCGCGTAGGTCTTGGAAAGGGAATTGAAAATGATCGTTCGCTCGCGCAGGCTCGGGCTTACGGAGACGATGCTATGAAAACGAAATCCGTCGTAGACGATCTTTTCATAGATGTCGTCAGAGAGAATAAGGCAGTTGTGTTGCTCCAGGATCCTACAGAGTCCTTGAATTTCCTCGAAATCATAGGCCGCGCCGGTCGGGTTGCATGGGCTGTTAAAGACGAAGGCTCGCGTCCTAGAGGTCAGGGCGCCCTTCAATTCTTTGGGCGTGATGCGGAAGCCGTTTGCTTCCGTAGCAGGGATGAGCTTCGGCACGCCTCCCGCCAGCAGGACCATGTCGGAATAGCTCACCCAGTATGGGGAAGGGATAATGACCTCGTCTCCAGGGTCGATGGCTGCCTGAAAAATATTGTAAAGGGCGTGCTTGCCGCCGCAACTTACCAGCACTTCGTCCTTGGTATATTGCAGCGCGAATTCCTTCAGATACTTCTTGGCCACAGCCTCGCGCAGCGGCTCTATCCCGCGCACGTCCGTATACTTGGTCATTCCTTTTTTGAGCGCCTGGACCGCGGCATCCTTGATCCGTTGAGGCGTGTCGAAGTCAGGCTCGCCGGCGGTGAAATTGACCAGATCAACACCCTGGGCGCGCATCGCCTGAGCCTTGGCGGCCAACGCCAGGGTTACCGAGGGTTTGACTAGTTTGCTTCGTTCGCTCACTTTCATAAACCTTCCCCGTGCGGGATTTAACCTTTGAATTTCTCTCTGAGTTTTTTCAGGACACTTTTCGGGACCAATGCGGAGACGTCACCTCCCAGGCTCACCACTTCCTTGACCAGGCGCGAGCTGATGTAGAAATAGGATTCTCCGGTCATCATGAAAAGGGTCTCGAGCTTCGGTCTAAGTTCACGGTTCATCATCGCCATCTGGAACTCGTATTCAAAGTCGGAGGCCACTCTCAATCCCCGGATAATGACTCCCGCCCCAACCTTCTCCGCATAATCCACCAGCAATCCCTCAAAGCTGTCTGTCTGCACGCGCTTCCCCTGCGCGCGAAAGACCTGTTGGATCATCTCCAGCCGTTCATTCACGCTGAAAAGAGAGTCGTCTTTGTTGGGGTTTGACGCTATAGCTACTATCACCCGGTTAAAAACCCGCAGCGTGCGCTCGACGAGGTCGATGTGCCCGTTGGTGATGGGGTCAAATGAGCCGGGGTAAACTGCGATTTTTGTCCGTGCCATTTTTATCCTCGCATCAAAGAATTTCGGATGGACAGTGCTCGAAAAAAGAGAGCAGCGTAGTCCCGTAGCGTCGCTGATCGCGGAGGCGCAGAGGAGCGTAATCTTTTTCTATCTTTTCCCTTACGCTGTGCTCCACGACTAGAATTCCCGTCTCCCGTAGCAGCCCTTCCTGAGCGACAGCTCTTAGGGTCTTTCCAATCCAGTCCTTTTCATAAGGCGGGTCCAGGAAAATGAGATCAAATCTTTCTCCTCTTCGAGCTAACAGCCGCGTCGATTTCAAGACCGGGGCTGCCCAAACCTTCGCCTTGCCGGAGAAACCGACAGCCCTGAGGTTCTCCCGGATTACCTTTCCCGCCTCCGTTGCCGCGTCGATCAAGACAGCTTCGGCCGCGCCTCGACTCAACGCCTCTACGGAGAGGTTGCCCGTCCCGGCGAATAGATCCAAGACCCTGAGACCGGAGAGGTCATGAGGCAGGATATTGAATAGGGCCTCCTTGACCCGAGCCGCGGTGGGACGGAGACGCCGGCCCTTGGGCGCTTTAAGCTGACGTCCCTTGACGCTGCCCGCGATAATCCTCATATCCTCCTCGCTGCGCTCCTTGGAATCTCAGATCGCAGATCTCAGATTTCAGATTTGCAATTTGAGATCTGAAATTTGAGATCCCGAAGGGCTTATTCCGCTATCTGCAAAACGATCTTTCCGAACTGCTTCCCCTCTTCCAGCCGCCGTTGGGCCGCCGCCACATCCTTCAGCGAAAAAATTTGATCGACGATGGGTCTTACCCTAGAGACCTGCATGAATGCCAGCAATTGCCGAAATTCTTCTCGGCTGCCCAGAGTCGAGCCGAAGATCTTCAGGTGGTTCCAGAAGATGCGCCGGATATCAGTCTGGGGATTGGCCCCTGCGGTTGCCCCGCAGGTGACCAGGCGTCCTCCCCTGGCCAGGGCCGCAAGGCTCTTTACCCAACTCTCGCCGCCCACGCAGTCCACCACTACGTCGACACCGCGCTTGCCCGTCAAGGCCCTGACCTCCTTGGCGAAGTCGCTGCGGAGATAGTTGAAGCCATGATCCGCGCCCCAATTTTTAGCCAGCTCCAATTTTTCGTCACTGCTGGATGTGACGAAGATATGCGCCCCCATATGCCTGGCTATCTGGAGGGCGGCGGTTGCGACCCCTCCTCCAATCCCCAGAATCAGCACATGCTCACCGGGTTTGAGTTCTGCATTGGTGACCAGCATCCTCCAGACCGTAAGAAAAACCAGGGGAAAGGCCGCGGCCTCCTCGAAGGATAACCCAGGCGGGATGGGAAAACAATTTGCGGCGGGAAGCTTTACATACTCCGCGTAGGTGCCTTGCAGTCTTTCTCCCAGCGCCCGCAGGCGAATACACATGAACTCCCTGTCCGTAAAACAGTACTCGCACTGACCGCATCCGCTCGGAGGATAGAGACAGACATCGTCTCCCTTTTCCACGTTGTGGACCTGCTCGCCCACCTCGACCACGATCCCCGCGCCGTCGGCGCCCAGGATGTGCGGCAACGCGATATCCATGCCGGTCAGTCCTTCGCGGTTCCACAGATCGATGCGGTTGAGAGCCGCAGTCTTGAGTTGGACGATCGCCTCCGTCGGTGAGCTGAGTTTTGGCTCTTGGACCTCTTCGTAGCGGAGTTTGTCTACCCCGCCATGTTCATGGATGCGGACAGCTTTCAATCATATCTCCCGGAAATTTTTCTTTCCTCGTTAGCAAGATATGGAGAGTGTGTCAAAGGAAAAAGCTGTTAGCTGTCAGCTTTCAGCCGTCAGCACTGAAGGAAAAAGCGGAAAATGCAGATTGATTACTGAAAACTCTTAGCTGATAGCTGATCGCTGAAGGCTTTTAAGCCTTAAGCGGAAAAAGATGTGCCGCAGCCGCAGGTGCTTTTTACATTCGGATTGTTGAATTTGAAGCCGGCTCCCTGCAACCCGCTGACGTAATCGATGACCGTTCCCTGCAAATATTTACTGCTCGACGCGTCCAGGTAGACCCTAACTCCATCCATTTCGAGGACTGTATCGCCAGGCTTTTCTTCTTTTTCAAAGTCCATGTGGTAGGAGTAGCCTGAGCAGCCGCTGCTTACAACAGCGACCCTAAGCCCATGTCCTTCGAGGTTTTCTCGCGCCAAAATAGCTTTCGCCTGCGCGATGGCATTTTCGGTTAGTTTCAACTCCGCCTGGTTGGCGGTTTCTTGAGTCGTTTCAGGCGCTTCCGGTGTCATCTCCGCCTCCTTTTGTGGTTCAGACATAGTTCAAGGCTAGCCCCTATGAGTCTCGGAGTCAAGGGATACGTAAGGAGCAGCGATTCATCCCGCTACTTAATCGGCTGGAGTTTCCACAGCCGCTCGGCGTTTCCGTGGGCTACGGCATGGGCCACGTCAGCCGGCAGATCCGCCAAGGCCCCGCGCCACAGCGCCGCCTGCTCGAGGAAAAACGGCCCCCAGTGCTCGACGAAGACATTGTCGAAAGCGAGCACGAAACGGTCGCGATGCTTGATAAAGAGCGCCTTCCACTCGGGGGCGAGCCGCTCGCCCGAAAACAGGTTGGTCCACGGCTGATTGGAATCCGTTTTACTGATGGGGTTGGATTGAGAGGTCAGGAAATAGACGTTGGGAAGCGCCTGGATCAGTCGGCCTGCCTCGTCGGAGTCGAGCTGCCCCATGTGGATCAACGCGAAAGGATGACCGGGGCGGGATCGCGTGGTGGCCTCAAACTTCTCCATAAACGCGTCGCGATACCAACCGGCTGCCGCGAACTCGATGTGAGCTATAAACGGCCAGCCCCTCTGAAGCGCCAGGCTCAGCGCTTTTTGCGCTTGCGGGCTGTCCAGCGGAACAATGATCTCCGGCGCTTTGTTGCCCTTCCTGGCGTGCCACAAGATCACCTCGGCCATCGCGCTGAACTCGCGTCGCGCGAGCTGCGTTTTTAACAAGGCATCGAACCGGGGAGTGTTCCGATTGAAGGCATTTCCCTTGGTGCGCACCGCCGCGGTGATCCGTCCGGGATTAGCGGCGGCGAAGTCGGCGATCTCGTCGGGCGATCGGTCATTGCGGGCCGAGAGAAGCACCCGCCGCACCCCCGCCTTGTCCATTAGCGGGATGATTTCGTTCATCTCCAGCCCAGCCGCAACCTGACTATGGGCGTCAATGAAGGGTATCTCTTCCGCCGCCTGGGCAGGAGGAGATTTCTCACCGATGGCCGCCAGAGTGGCCAGGCTCAACACAATAACCGCAAGGCGCGTCATGCCGTTTACCACTTGCATCGGACGCCTCCTGTGTCCTTGTTTTTCCTCCGCTGTGGCCGGGTCTTGAGCTAATCCGTGGAAAAGACTCCCGGTACCTTTTCCCCCTAATTGTGTTCTAACTATAGAGTCTACTGCCGCAAATCCAGTAGTGTATTAGCCTGAAGCTTTCCAATCCCATAAAAGCAAACTGGCAGCAATATCCACCATTTGCGAACAATCTGTCAAGGCTATCGATTCTCAGAAACGCTGCCAATCCGGTGAGGAGAGCTGGCAAACGATCCCTTGACGATTCTTCTGGTTGCGTTCATACTAAAGGCTCAGTAAGTATGAAGGAGGTATGAACATGGCTGTAGCCAAGATTGCGATCAGTTTGCCGGCGCCCCTTGTCACGCGCATCGACCGGCTGGCGAAGAAAAGCGGTCTGTCCCGAAGCGCTGTTGTGCGCGAGGTGGTTGAGAGGACTCTTAATGAATCCACCGAGGCTGAGGTCCTTCGGAAAGCCCGGCGCATCTATAGCCAGATCGGCGAAGAGGACCGAGCGTTGGCTGAGACCTTTCTGCCATTGGTGGCGGAGGCCGTTCCGCCTCGCCGCAAACGAAGGGGGTAATCATGGCATTGCCGCAGCGAGGCGAGATTTACTTCATCGATTTTCCCGTGACAGGAGCCGGTGAGATGGCCGGGCCTCATCCGGCGCTCATCATCCAAAATGATGTGGGCAATCGGGCGAGCCAATTGACCATTGTCGCCGCCATCACCAGCAATCTTCGCGTAGCTCGCCTCCCGGTCGGCGTCAGGATTAGTCCAAAGGAATCGGGGTTGCCGCGCCCATCAGTTGTTCACTTAGGCCATCTATACACCATCGACAAGCATCGTCTTGGGCGTTTGGTGGGGAGTCTCCCGCCGTTTCGACTCCACCAGGTCAACCGTGCGATTCAGGTAAGCCTCGGCTTGAGGCCTTTCGAGATGTCTTGAGCGCAAGCGTTAGCTTGTGGGATACGTCCTTCATTAAAGGTCGGATGATTATCTGGCGTTTTCGAACAGCGCTTTGACGAACTCCGCGGCATCGAAGGGCTGGAGATCCTCAACGCTCTCTCCGACCCCGATGTAGCGCACCGGCACGCCTAATTCCTCCTGGATGCCGATAATGACTCCCCCCTTGGCTGTCCCGTCCAGCTTGGCGAGCACGATGCCGGTGATGTCGACGGCCTCTTTGAATACCCGTGCCTGCTGAAAGGCGTTCTGCCCCGTTGTGGCATCTAAAACCAGCAGCGTTTCATGCGGCGCCCCGGTCTGTTCTTTGGCGATGACCCGTCGGATCTTCCTGAGTTCTTCAATTAAATGAACTTTCGTGTGAAGCCTCCCGGCGGTATCGATCAAGACCACATCGGCCTTGCGCTTTATGGCCGCATGGAGAGCGTCAAAGACGACCGCGGACGGATCGGCCCCGGCCTTGTGCTTCACAACCTCAGCCCCGACCCTCTGGCCCCAGGCCTCTAACTGCTCGATCGCGGCGGCGCGGAAGGTATCGGCGGCCACGAGGAGAGCTTTTTTCCCCTCTTGTTGATATTTGGCGGCGAGCTTGCCAATCGTAGTGGTCTTTCCGACGCCGTTGACGCCTAAAAACAAGATCACCCAAGGAGACGGAGATCGGGAGGGAGCTTCTTTTTTCCGGTCAGTCTCCTCCAACATGCGAATGATCTCTTGTTGAAGATAGAGAAGGGGAGCTCGGGGGATGCCCCACTCGTCGGTCGGAGTGCGGCGCAGGCTCTCGGTGAGTTTTTGAGTCGCTTTGGCCCCAAGGTCTGCCGACAACAGGATCTCCTCCAAAGATTCGATCGTTTGCTCGCCCCACGGTTGGCCCTGCAGGATTCCTTGCAGTTTTTGGACCCAGCCCTCCCGGGTTTTCGCAAGGCCGTTCCTTAAGCGATGAAAAAAAGAACTCGCTTCCATCAATACGGCTCTCTTTACAGATTCTTAGAAACTCTTACCACGACAGAAAACAACTTTCAGCCGTGAACCAGCCATCTTAGATTTTGGATTGCGGATTTTGGATTGAATCTAAAATCGGAAATCTAAAATCCCCTTTAGGACATTCTGACCGAGACTACCTTCGACACCCCTGGCTCGGCCATCGTGATCCCGTAGAGGACCTCGGCGGCCTGCATGGTCCTTTTGTTGTGGGTAATGAGGATAAATTGGGAGGTTTGGCTCATTTCCTTGATTATTTCGTTAAACCTGTCGATATTGGCGTCGTCCAGCGGGGCATCCACTTCGTCGAGGAAGCAGAAGGGACTGGGTTTGGTCAAGAAAATAGCGAAGAGAAGGCTCACGGCCGTCAGGGCTTTTTCCCCGCCGGAGAGGAGCGTGATGGATTGGAGCTTTTTCCCCGGCGGTTGGGCGACGATGTCGACCCCGGTCTCCAGATAATCGTTGTCATCCGTCAAAACCAGCCGCGCCTTTCCGCCTCTGAAGAGACGGGGGAAGATCTCTTCGAACCTCTGATTGATTTCCTCAAAGCTCTCTTTGAAGCGCAGCCGGCAGATCCGGTTCAGCTTGACGATGGTGCGCTGGAGGTCGGCCATCGATCCCTCCAGGTCCTGCTTTTGCTGGGTGAGAAACTGGTAGCGGCTGTTGAGCTCTTCGAATTCGCCGATAGCGGCCAAATTCACTTCACCCATCCGCTCCAACCGATCCCTCAGCTCCTCGATCTCTGCCAACAGCTCCTCCCCGGAAATTCTCTCGGGAAGCCCATCACCAGGTGCCTCTTTGAGATCCACGTCGTATTTTTCCCGGATACCGTCAAACAGGTGCTGCAAGTTGAGCCTTTTTTCCGCTAAGAGCAATTGAACCTGATTTTTCTCCTCTTGGGACGCCTCCATTCGCGGACGAAGCTCCTTGACGGCCTCGTCCATTTCCGTTAGCTGACGCGCAATCTCCTGGTACTTTTGGCGCTCTCGGTCGAGTCTCTCTTCCAACTCCGCAAGCGCCCTTTTCCCTTCTTCCAGGGAGTTTTCGGTAGCAAGGACCGCGGCGCCTAACTGCTCCATCTTCTGGTTCGTCTGGACGATCTCAGATTCGCGGGAGCAAATTTGCCCGGAGATCTCTTGCTCGAGTCTTATCCGGTTTCCCAGATTGAGGTGGGCATTTTCTTTCCTTTCCCCCAGGGCCGCGCCGCGGATGCGTGACTCGGTCACCTCTTTCTCCAGCCGCTCCGAATCCTTGGTTAACCGGGACAGTTGCTCCTGCTGCTCCGCCAGGAGTTTCTCTCTTTCGGTTCTTTCCTGGCGCCGGCTGGCGATTTCCGTTTGGCATTTTTCTATCTCTTCTGCTAGAGATCGCAGGGTCGTTGACAATTCTTCCTGCTCTTGCCCCAGCATTCGCAGGGTTTCCTCTAAGCGACCGATCTCCTGGTCGGCCTGAAGAAGATCATGCTCCAGGCGAATCCGTTCCATGGCAAGGCGATGGCCTTCCTCTATTAAAGCCGCTTTCCTCGTCTCGGTTTGCGCCAGCTGCTGCCTGAGATTGACCGCCTCTTGCTGTTCGCCTTTGAGCTCCGCTTCCAGTATTGCCAGCAGTCCCTCCAGCTCTTTCATCTGCCGCCTTTGGGATAGGAGGCTCCCTTCGAGGCCTTCCAGGCTGCCCCCCGTTATCACGCCCATGGAATCGATCACTTCTCCCTCGGGGGTGACCAACGTGCAGACAAAGCCGTTGCGATTCCACAGATCCAGGCCCGATTTCAGGTCCCGCACCATCACCACGTCTCCGAGAAGATATTCGGCAATTTCCTTAAACCCGTCTTTCACAGAGACCATATCGAGCAGAGGGGCGATAATCTCAGGTTCGGTCAGGGGGAGGGGACGTCGCTCCCATCTGGAGAGCTGGCGCGGGATGAAGCTGCCGCGACCGGAGGATTCGTGCTTCAAGTACTCGATCGCCTCCATCCCTTCTTCGTGGCCGCGCACGATGACGTACTGAAGACGATCTCCCAACACCGCCGTCAGCGCCTTCTCATAGCTCTCCGGCGCCTCGACCACCTCCGCCACGAGCCCGTAAACGCCATCAAACGCGGCCTCTCTCTGCCGCTTTAGCATGATGGCCCGCACCCCGTCGTGATATCCTTCGTAATTTTTTTGCAGGGCCTCGAGCGAGCCCAGGCGAGAGCGGGCTTCCTGCAGCCGCTCCTTCAGATCCGTCATCTTTCTTTCCTGCTCCTCTTTGGCCCTGGCCCACTCCTCCATAGCGTTCATGGCCTCGTGGGTTTCCTTCTCTATCTCTCCCGCCCGTTCCAAGGAGCGGCCCAAAGCCGATCCCTTTTCCTGCCGTTTCTCCCTGCAGGAATCCAGAGAGCGGACAACTTCAGATTCCTCTTTTCGGTTTCTAACGGATTCTCTATCGAGTTCTTCGCGCCGTTTCTCTTTTGCCAGCGAATCGTTCTTCAAGTGAGACGCCTGGCTCGCCAGGTCGATGAGACTTTCCTTTTCTCGCTCCGCTGCCGACTGGAGATCCCGCATTTGAAGCTTGATCTTTTCCAGATCCGTTTCCTTGTCTCGAAGATAGGACTCTTCGAACAGGGAGAGTTGGACGAATTCCTCCCGAGCCTTTTGAAGCTCCGCTATTTCGAGAGTCAGATCACGGCATTTTTCTCGCAGATGGAGCAGCTCGGACTCGGTCTTTTGCTTGGCGTCGCGGAGTCCGGCGAGGTCCTTTTTGTAGAAATCGAGGCCCTGTTCTTCGCCCTGAATTTGGACCTTGCGCTGGTAGACGGCCTCTTGTTGTTGGCTAATTTCTCTTTCGGCTTCTAAAAGCGATAACTTGGTGTTTTCGCTCTCCGCCTCTTTGGAATGGAGCGATGCCGCCAGGCGCACTAAGCGGTCCTCCGCGGCTTTAAACACTGCTTCCTGCCGGGAGATCTCTTCCTCTAGGCCCTTGCGCTGCATGGTTGCCCAGGCGAGCTCTTTTTCTTTGAGATCTTTTTTAAAGGCGCGGTATCGCTCCGCCTTCTTCGCCTGCAGCTCCATGCTCCGGATCTGCCGCTCGATCTCCCGCACAATATCGCTCACCCGAAGCAGGTTCTGATGTGTCCGTTCGAGCTTTCGCTCCGCAATCAGCTTGCGGCTTTTGTATTTGCTCGTGCCCGCCGCCTCCTCGATGATGAGTCTCCGTTCCTCGGGCTTCGCGTTGACTATTTCGTCTACCCGTCCCTGTTCCACGATGGAGTAAGCCTTGTTTCCCACTCCTGTCCCGAGAAAGAGATCAATTATATCTTTAAGGCGGCAAGGGACTTTGTTGATGGAGTATTCCGACTCTCCCGAGCGGAAGAGCCTGCGGGTGATCATGATCTCGGTGAAGCCGTTGTACTCCGCCGGGCCCCGGCCGTCCTCGTTGTCGAACACCAGAGATGCCTCTGCCATCCCGGTTGGTGCAAGGCTCTCGCTGCCGTTGAAGATCACATCCTCCATCAGATGACCGCGGAGGTGGCGGGCGCTTTGCTCTCCCATTACCCATCGCAGGGCATCAACGACGTTAGACTTACCGCAGCCGTTGGGGCCGACGATCGCTGTGATTCCTGGAGTGAACTGCAGGACAGTCCTTTGCGTAAAGGACTTAAAGCCAACCATTTCAAGGCGTTTCAGGCGCATGGCCTAACTTACTTAAAGCGGATCACCAAGTGAGCCGACGAAAAAGCGTGATTTTAACAACACTATTTCACAAGCAGGGGAGGGAGTCAAGAAAAAATTACAATATAAGGGATATATCCAGAACCTTACCACTATATATTGGGTTCTAAGATCTGAATAAAGCTACTTTTCCAAAAGCTCGGTATTCCAGTACGAGACGTCAACGGTGTTGAGGAAAGGATACCACTCACGGTAGCGGGACAGGTTGAATGCCTCTTGCATGAACGGAGTCCATTTTGGTTTATAGGGTTTTCGGAAAAGAACCATCCCAGCCTCATGCGGCGTTTTGCCCCCTTTGTGCCGATTACACTCCTGGCATGAGCAAACTACGTTCTCCCATGTGGAAGTGCCGCCTCTCGAACTGGGAACGACGTGGTCCAGATTTAGCTCATGACGCGGGAGCTTCCTCCCGCAATATTGGCAGGTACATTTGTCCCTGGCATAGATATTATATCGGCTGAATCGCACCTGTCGTTTTGGGACTCTGTCATAACTCACCAAAAGGATCACTCTGGGCACGCGTATCACCCGGTTGACCAGCCCTACGGACTCATCACGGACAGAAACGGAGAGATCGCTCCAGCTTTCAAAATCGAAAGTTTGATACTGTTCGTTCACTGCCCGGGCGATTCCCTGATAAAGGAGAGTAAAGGCGCGGCGCACTGAAGTGACATGAATCGGGAGGTAGGAGCGATTGAGGATAAGCACCTTGGTATTCAAAATAGAGTAAGTGGGCAGGACCAAGGTATAGTTCATAACTGTAAAAATTATAACATTTTTATATTTAACGGCGAATAGATACCCTAAGATACCGACGTGGCGGGAGAAAGTCAACAGAATGAGCCGTGGGGGGTCTTAAGAAAAGCTCTTGATATTCTCGCAGTTCTAGACTATAAATATCCTGCTGCTGTTATCTATTTGTAAATCTAATGGATCTCCAATGTTGAGGAGAGATCCCCCCAACTTGCCTCCCTCAAAAAAGGATAACCCTGACCCCTAAGAGAGCCAATGAAACAGGACATCTTTATTAATTGTACCCCTCAAGAGAGCCGCATTGCCATCGTGGAGGACTCCTCTCTGGCTGAATTCCTGGTGGAGAGAAAACAGGAAAGGGGAATTGCGGGGAATATTTATAAGGGCAAAGTGGCCCGCGTTCTTCCCGGAATGCAGGCGGCCTTTGTAGAGATCGGCATGGACAAAGCCGCCTTCCTCCATGTCTCCGATTTTTCCACCGCGTACGAGGCCGCCGCTCCTCCTCCGGGGTCAGAAGACGAGATCATCTTCGAGGGTCCCAAGCCCTCCTCCCATCGCCGTCTTCCGATCGAGCGGCAGCTGGTTCGCGGACAAGAGATATTAGTTCAGGTTGCCAAAGACCCCATAGGGATGAAGGGGGCGCGCATTACTTCGCATATCTCGCTCCCGGGCCGTGACCTGGTCTTCATGCCTACAAGCACCCACGTCGGCATCTCGCGCCGCATTGATGACGACAAGGAGAGAAAGCGTTTGAAGGAAATTGCCCTCTCTTGTTTAACCAAGGAGGGGGGGTTTATCCTGCGCACGGCCTGTGAGGGGAGAAGCAAAAGGGAAATTCAGAGAGATCTCGCATTCCTTACCAAACTGTGGCGCGGGATTCAGAAAAAGGGCGAGGGCGCACCCGCTCCCTCTCTCATTCACCAGGATCTCGATCTCATCGCCCGGACCATCCGGGACTTTTTCTCTACAGACACGCACCTGGTTATTATGGATCACGTCAAGGAATACCGGCGCATTCTAGACTTTGTCGATAACTTTATGCCGCGCTTGAAGCCGAAGATAACGCTGTATACCCAGACGGAGCCCATCATGGACCACTACGGGGTCGAGGAAAAAATCACCAAGGCCCTGGAGCGCAAAGTCTGGCTTCACTCCGGCGGTTATATCACCATAGAACGAACCGAGGCGCTGACCGCCATCGATGTGAATACGGGTCGTTTTGTGGGGAAAAGGAGCCAGGAAGAAACGATTTTCAAGACCAACCAGGAGGCGACGCAGGAGATAGTGCATCAACTGCGTTTGAGAAATATCGGCGGCATCATCATTATCGACTTCATCGATATGGAGAAGGAGGCCAACCGCAAAAAGGTTTACGAGGCCCTAAGAGAGGCGATCAAGAGAGACAAGGCTCGGACCAACATCCTGAAGATTTCCGAGCTGGGTTTAGTGGAGATGACGCGCCAGCGCACGCGGGAAAGTTTGGAAAATATGCTTTTGGGCCCGTGTCCTTACTGTGAAGGTCGGGGTCGGATCAAATCACACGTGACGGTTGCCTACGAGATCCTGAGGGCCATTAAAAAAGAGAAGACCCACCTAGAGGATGGTAAAAGGATCGTGGTGCGGCTCCATCCGGAGATCGCCAACTTTCTCTATGACGAAGAGAACCATAGTCTGGATTACCTGGAACGTGAGATCAACCACAAGATCATCATTAAGGCGAGCGAGAACCTGCACCATGACAAGTACGAGATCTCGACGATCTGAACGGGTACTGTCTCTGGCCTCATGGGCCTCTTGACCGTGGCTTAACAATCCTATAGGTTTGGCTCGTCTCTTGCGGATTGCCCCACGCAATCTGAGGGCGATGGCAAAAGTTGCCCCAGAGGAGGTTGCTATGACAAAGGACGTCAAGAAAGATCTTGAGAAATACCTTCAGGAGAACCCCGAAATTGCCAAGCTTCTAAAAACTATGCAGAAATCCCAAGCCGACTATATCCACATGTTAACTCTCCTGGGAGTGCGTCAGGTCGTCACAGAAGCTCCACCAGCCAGCACCGCCGAAGGACAGATGAATGCCGACGTATCAGGAGTTAATCAATACCTCTGAGTGCCAGAGCAACCACAAGATCATCCTGAAAGTTGCCGAAACTTCCCCCACGACCAGTACAAGATAAGGGGTCGCTTGGAGGGACGCTTCTCCGCAAGTCAGGCCTTTTACTGGGGACGAAAAATAGCTTCAAATACCGCTTCCCTGTGATGCCTCTTGAAGGAAAGGTAACGGCCAGGTAAAATTGAGGTGTGTTGATTGGCTGATATTGTCTTCGGTCCAGAAGGTAGAGTCACATTTCTGAGCAAGTATCATGGCGATGTGTCCCTCTCCCAAGCCAAGTGGAATCAGATATGTTCCGAGCCGGAAAGATTTTACTACCGGCATAACGGGGAGAAAGTCGCGACTACTCTCGTCAACCCTGATTTTGTCAGACATCACAGAACTATTGTGAGCCAACTGATCTACTACAAGAGATTTGAGAGCTTCAAAATTGCTGAGGGGGTAGAAGGGCCTATGCCTTGTAAGCTTATGGCCGTTGTGATAGACACCGCGACACAAAGGGTCTGCACGGTATACCCAACGGATAAACCTAAGGCGGGAAGCAAAGAGTATAAACCGGCGGGGTCGTGAAATGAGCGTAGGCTTAAAGCAAAAAATGAACATCAACTTTGCTGAGACCTACGATCAGGAAGACGACATCTACTATGTTACCTTCAAAACCGGCGAACCGTCTTACTGCGTCGAGGTAGACGATAATCTTCTTCTCGAAGTCGGAATGTTTACGAAGCTGCCAACCGGCTTTAGAATTTTGAACTTCCAAAAGAGCAAGATAAAAACGGTCAAAATTGGCGTGTTGATCAAAAAGATCAAGAAGACTCTCTCAAAGGCAACATTACAACCCACATTCCGAGAACGCGAACGCGCCGTCGAACGCGCCCTGGAAACGGTCCTCGCGTAGCAGATTCCCCTAACTCCGGTACACTGTCCCCAGAAATGTCCCAAGGTTCC
>Ga0209824_10000633_pt1 | contig 21423 bp, 21 predicted proteins | sample VDWuncwatermetaG_FD_184124 | JGI IMG/M metagenome (GOLD analysis project Ga0209824, IMG submission 184124) | Wastewater microbial communities from Netherlands to study Microbial Dark Matter (Phase II) - VDW unchlorinated drinking water (SPAdes)... ... | reverse complement strand
CAAACCAAAATACTTATACGTTGGGCGATGCCGACGTGGGCAAGATTATCACCGTGGTGGTGAGCTACACCGACGGCCAAGGTTTTTCCGAGAGCGCAACAAGTTTAGCAACGGCAGCGGTGCTTGCGGTCAATGATCCGCACACCGGCGGGATCACGATTACTGGCACGCCGACCGAGAATCAAACGTTGACCGCCAACAACACGTTGGCCGATGTCGACGGCCTAGGCACGTTGAGCTACCAGTGGAAAGCTAACAATGTAAACGTCGGCGCAAACCAAAATACTTATACGTTGGGCGATGCCGACGTGGGCAAGATTATCACCGTGGTGGTGAGCTACACCGACGGCCAAGGTTTTTCCGAGAGCGCAACAAGTTTAGCAACGGCAGCGGTGGCAGGTGTCAACAGCGCGCCAGTGATTGGTGGCATGGGTGGAACGCTGGCTTATACAGAAAACCAGGCTGCAACATTTATTGATACCGCTGTAACGGTAACTGACATTGATTCGCCTGATTTCAATGGTGGGTCACTTACGGTTTCGTTCACAACAACTGGCACAGCCGCAGATCAACTTACAATCCTCAACGAGGGCATTGGTGCTAATCAGATTGGTGTCATTGGTAGCACCATCACCTTCGCTAACCAGACAATTGGAACATTCACGGGCGGCGCGAACGGCAGCAACCTCGTGGTGACCTTCACAACGACGAATGCAACGCAAGCGGCAGTAGATCGTCTTATTGAGCGCATTGCCTATTCCAACAATTCAGAAGCACCCAGCACGACTAACCGAACCGTCACCTATACACTGATAGATGGAGATGGCACGTTAAACAGCGGTGCGGATACCGCAGTTGCCACAGCAACCATTACAGTTACATCAGTGAATGATGCGCCCACCTTGATTGCGACAGCTGCTAACCCGACTTTCACGGAAGGTGCGGGTCTCGCACAAGGAACAGCAGTTAGTGTATTTAGCGGCACTGCGATTAGCACCATTGAGGCTGGACAATCCATTACCAGTAGCACCTTCACAGTCAGCGGGCTAATTGACGGATCGAATGAAAAGGTTACGATTAACGGCACACAGCTCAGCCTGACTGACGGAATTACGGGCTCTACGGTCATCGGCGGAATAACGGTCACTTATAACGTCAGCCTAATTGCCAGCACAGCCACCGTCTCCTTAACCAGCAGTGGGGTCAGTACAGCTAATGCACAGACTCTGCTGAACAGTATTCAATATCAAAATACGAACGTTAACACTCCAACTGCTGGCAATCGTGTATTTACGCTGACGCAAATCAAGGATAGCGGTGGTCTTGTCAATAGTGGAGCAGACACTACCACAATCAATATACAGAGCACGGTCACCGTCACGCCCGTCAACGACACCCCCACTGGCGCACCCACCATATCTGGCGCGCCTATTAAAGGCCAAGTGCTGACGGCGAATACTGACACCATCAATGATCCAGATGGCTTGGGTAATGGCACATTCACTTATCAATGGTTGCGCGGTACTGCAGTAATACTCCAAGCAACAGGCGCAACCTATAAATTAGTTGATGCTGATGTTGGTCAAACGATCCGCGTGCGGGTGACTTATGTCGATGGGGGTGGCACTACAGAAACCCCGACCAGCAGCCCGACAGTAGCGATTATCAACAGCGTTAAATTTCTCGGTGAAACTTCATACGATCTCAGTGGTTTCGCGGTGAGCAACGCGGGTGATGTGAATGGGGATGGTTTTGGTGACATTATCATCGGCGCGCTGGGGGCGGGTTCTGTTAATTTAAACCAGTTCGATGATCCGAACTCTGCCAACGGTGCGTCTTACGTAGTGTTTGGCAGTGCCAGTGGATTTGCTAATCTTAATCTCAATACACTCACCAACGCGCAAGGCTTCAAACTCACCGGCGTTGCCGCTGGCGATAAAGCGGGTACCTCAGTCAGCAATGCGGGGGATATAAATGGCGACGGCATCGGCGACATGATCGTCGGCGCGTCTGGCGTGAGCAGCAGTACGGGGGCTTCGTATGTAGTGTTCGGCAAGGCCGCAGGCAATGCCTTTGCCAATATCAATCTCTCCACTTTAAATGGTGGTGCGAGTGGCGGCTTTAAAATCACAGGTGAAGCAAACAGCCAAAGCGGCTTCTCTGTGAGTAACGCGGGCGATGTAAATGGCGATGGACTTGCGGATTTGATCATTGGCGCACGCAATGCGGACACAGCCGCAGGTGCGGCGTATGTTGTATTTGGCAAGGTGGGCGGCTTTACTGATATTAATCTTGGCACTTTGGGCACTGCCGGATTCAAAATTTCTGGTGGAGACACACAAGACGGTGTGGGCACTTCCGTGAGTGGCGCGGGCGATGTGAATGGCGATGGTTTTGATGATTTAATTATTGGCGCGCCCGGCATAGACCGTGCGCAGGGAGCCTCTGAAGTTGGCGATGCATTCGTGGTGTTTGGGCAGGCGGGGATAACGAATTTTGGCCTAGCCACTCTGACAGCGGCTGGTAACGCGAATGGCAACCTAGGCTTCAAACTTTCTGGGGTGGCGCAACAAGATTACACCGGGGTCTCGGTCAGCAGCGCGGGCGATATCAATGGAGATGGTTTTGCGGATTTAATTGTTGGGGCAGAGCGCGCCTCCAATTTTGCCAATGCAGGCGTAACCTATATAGTCTTTGGTCAGGCGGCGGGCATTACGGGTGGCAACTTTGATCTCGCCACCTTAAGCGGCGGCAATGGTTTTAAGATTTCTGGTGAAGTCATTAGCCGTAGTGGTCACTCGGTGAGCAGCGCGGGTGACGTAAATGGCGACGGCTTTGATGACTTGATTATTGGCGCGCCCAAGGCTGCTGCGCGGCTCAATGTTCCCGTTCAGGGCAGCACCACGCCCGCTAATCTTTATGACGGAGCCTCGTATATCGTCTTTGGCAAGGCAAGTGGCTTTGCTGCAAATCTTGATTTGACTACGCTGAACGGCACAAACGGCTTCAAACTTTTTGCTGAAAACACAGCGGACGAATTTGGCACGTCGGTCAGCAGCGCGGGCGATGTGAATGGGGATGGTTTTGATGACTTGATCGTTGGTGCACCACTAGCCGACCTTGTCCCCGTGCCTTTTGTTGATCCCATTGCACCTGCCAACCCTGCAGAAACACTCTCTGGTGCGTCTTACGTTATTTATGGGGGCAACTTTACGGGGGCGGCAATTAGGTCAGGCACATCAACAGGCACATCTGCAGCTGAAACTTTCGTTGGCGGCTTGGGCAACGACACTATGACAGGCGGTGGCGGTGCAGATGCCTTCCAGGGCGGCGCGGGCGATGACACGATTGTGATTGCTGACCTGAGTTTCTTGCGCGTGGATGGCGGCAGTGGCAGCGATACTTTGTCATTGTCTGGTATCACGAATATGCATTTGATACTGGCTGACTACGACAACAAGATTGCAGATGTAGAAAGGATAAACCTGTCCGATGGTAATCATGATTTAACTGTAACTGCGTTGACGCTGCTAGGATTGTCGGATACCAGCAACACACTCATCGTAAACCGCGATAGCGTTGAAAGTGTTGTAACAGCAACTGGGTTTACACAGGGAGCAAATGTCGCTAATTTAGGTGACAATATTATCTACCTAAGCTACACCTCCGGCCAAGCCAGCTTATATGTGCAGGTGATATAACCACTGCATGATGATTATGGGTTAGTCCATCGCACGAGAGGTAGGGTGGGCAAATGAAACTTACCCACCCTACCGAACCCACTCCCCAAACCTGTAGTGGTCAAATAATTTCGGACACCCCAATCGGTTGTTTTGCTGCAAACTGATTTTCATAATCGATTGGTGCCAAGTTGCCTAACGCGGAATGCCGACGCTGGCAATTGTAAAATCCCACAATGTAGTCCGTCACGTCTTTAATCGCTTCCATTGGGTTCGCGTATGCCTGTCGCCACACCCGCTCCATCTTCAGGTTCAAGAAGAAGCGTTCCATCACCGCATTGTGCGAGCTTTGCACTTCGTGCAAATGCCTGCGAGAAGCTAATTCCCAGCAATTCCCTTTGCGGCTCATGCTGCAAACGATGCCGTGCTGTTTGAGTAACGTTTGGTATTCGTGGCTGGCATATTGCGCGCCGCGATCCGAATGCAGCATCAGTCCCGCGCCCGGTTGCCGCTGCCCAAGTGCCATGCGTAGTGCTCGGCACACCAATTCCGCTGGCATGGCCGGGCTCATTGCCCAGCCGATGATCTTGCGGGAATGCAAATCCATCACCGCCGCCAAGTACAGCCAGCCTGTTTTGGTGCGGATGTAGGTAATGTCGGAGACCCAAGCCTGATTGGGTTGCGGCGGATTGAATTGCCGGTTGAGCAGGTTGTCCGCCACGGGTAAGTCGTGATTGCTGTCGGTGGTGTGGACAAATTTCTTCTTCCAAACCGGCTTGAGCCCCGCTTCGCGCATGATGCGCCGCACTTTGTATCGACCGATGACTATGTCTTGTGCGTGCAGTTCGCCGACGATACGGCGGCTGCCGTAGCAGCGGTCATTCGTCACGAAGGCGGCTTTGACGTGTACGCTGGCCGCACAACTGGCGGGCTCCTTTGACCGTCGCCGGGCGGCGTAGTACCCCGCGCGGCTGACCTGTAATACGCGGCAGGCTTGGACGATGCTGGCCTTCTGTTGCACTTGATCGATTACTGTATAAATCATTTCAGTTCGCGGGCAAAGAAGGCCGACGCTTTTTTTAGGAGTTCGTTGTCGGAACGCAGTTGGCGGTTCTCGATCTCCAGTTGGCGGATGCGTTGCAGTTCGACGGTGAGCGGTCGGCCTATGCCCGGCTGGCCTTGTTGCTCGGCGCGGTATTGCGCGACCCAGCGGCCTACCGCAGTGCGGCCAATCTGCATGTCTTTGACGACTTGGGCGACGCTCAATCCTTGATCCACTACCATGCGGGCTATTTCCAGTTTAAATGCGGCTTCGTAATGTTTGTATTGCTTGGTCATTTTTGTTTCCTCTCTAGGTGGATGATAATCCTATTGAGGTGTCTGTTTTTATTAGACCACTACAACCACCCTGTAAGCCCTCAATTCCCCCCGAATACCGCCCTTTGCGATAAACTTGCGCGCATGAAATTATTAACTTTTATCGCGCTGCTCCTTCTGCTCACCGCCTGCGAAGGCGGGTTGTGGAACAACCCTTATCCCGCCACAGATGCAGGTAAGTCTATTTTTTACACGGCGTTTGCCGAGCGTCCCAAGCATCTTGATCCGGCGCGTGCGTACAGCGAAAACGAGTATGTTTTTCTCGCGCAAATTTATCAGCCACCGTTGCAATATCATTATTTGAAACGCCCGTACACGCTTATCCCACAGGCGGCCAGCGCCATGCCGCAGGTAACGTATCTAGATAAAAATAATCGTCCCTTAGCCGCCAATGCACCCGCGTCCCAAGTGGCGTTCAGCATATATGAAATTAAATTGCGTCCCGATTTACGTTACCAACAGCATCCGGCTTTTGCGCGCAATAAAAACGGTGCGTTGGAATACCACGCTTTGAATAACGACACACTGCGCGGCAAATATTCTTTAAATGATTTTCCACAAACTGGCTCGCGTGCGGTGACCGCAGCAGATTATGTGTACCAGATAAAACGGCTGGCACACCCCGCCATTCACTCACCGATTGCAGGGTTGATGAGCGATTACATAGTGGGGATGAAGGGCTATATGGCGACCTTGCAGCAAGCGCAGAGCACGTTAAAACCGCCCGCCTCCCCTTTTCTCGACCTGCGCGATTACCCTTTAGAAGGGGTGCAGGTGGTGGACGAAACCACTTATCGCATCAAAATTTACGGCAAATATCCGCAGTTTGCGTACTGGTTGGCGATGCCGTTTTTTTCGCCGATGCCCGTGGAAGCCGAGCTTTTTTATGCCCAACAGGGATTGCATGAACGCAATCTCACCTTGGACTGGTGGCCAGTCGGCAGCGGGCCGTATTATTTAGCCGAGAATGATCCCAACCAGCGCATGGTGCTGTCGCGCAACCCAAATTTCACAGGTGAATTTTATCCGACCGAGGGCGAGGCCGAAGATGAGCGTATTGGCTTATTACGCGACGCGGGCAAGCCGCTGCCGTTAATTGAGCAAGTGGTGTTTAGTCTAGAAAAAGAAACCATTCCGTATTGGAATAAATTTTTACAAGGCTATTACGATGCAGCGGGCATCAGCTCCGATAGTTTTGATCAAGCCGTACAAGTGAGCGTGGGCGGCGAAACAAATGTGACCAATGAGATGCGCGAGCAAGGCATTACCTTGTCTACTTCGGTGGCGACTTCTACCATGTACATGGGGTTTAATTGGCTCGATCCGGTCGTCGGCGGAGGCGGGGAAAAAGCCAGCAAGCTGCGCCGCGCGATTGCAATAGCAGTGGATATGGAAGAGTTTATTTCTATTTTTGCTAATGGTCGCGGGATTGCCGCGCAGTCCCCTATTCCACCTGGCATTTTTGGTTATCGCGAAGGTGCGGCGGGCATCAATCCTTATGTCTACAAATGGGTGCTAGGAGAAAATGGAGCAGACGGCAAGCCGCAACGCAAATCAATTGACGAGGCGAAAAAGTTATTGGCCGAAACGGGTTACCCGAATGGTTTAGACGAAAAGACCAAGCAGCCTTTGGTGATTTATTTAGATACCACAGCCACGGGCGTGGGCAGCAAAGCGCGGCTAGACTGGTTACGTAAACAGTTAGAGAAAATCAATTTGCAATTGGTAGCGCGCAGCACCGATTACAATCGCTTCCAAGATAAAATTCGCAAGGGCGATACGCAGATGTTTTATTTTGGTTGGAATGCGGACTATCCCGATCCAGAGAATTTTTTGTTCCTGCTACATGGTGCGCAAGGCAAAGTAAAATTTGGGGGCGAGAATGCCGCCAACTACAGCAACCCAGAATTTGATCGTTTGTTCGAGCAAATGAAAAATATGGAAAATGGTGTGCCACGTCAAAAAATTATCGACGAGATGCTGGCGATATTGCGCCGCGATTCGCCGTGGTTATGGGGGCATCATCCCAAGGATTACGCGCTGCGCCATGCTTGGCTGCACAACAGCAAGCCCAATAAAATGGCTAACAATAATATGAAATATTTGCGTATAGATGCCGCACAGCGCGATGCGCTACGCAGTCGTTGGAATCAGCCGCATTGGTGGCCGCTGGGTTTACTCGCTGCTGCATTATTGGGGTTGGGTTGGTGGTTGCGGAGAACGCTTAAGCTACGAGAAGAGGCGCGCTAAAAAAACGCTGCACCATGACTGCGCGGGCGAATTCACCCGCAAGGGGTAGGCCGATGGGTCCCGGCTGCTATGCAGCCACCCATTCGCTCGCTACGTTACACAGTGCTCGAAATTCGGGGTCGCGCAGCGATAGATAAAACATACATTCCGGTTTCTGCGCGCCGTGCGCCTTGCACTTCATCCCGCTCATCTACGGTGCAGCGTTTTTTCAGCTTAATTTATTGTATTATCCAAAAAACAAAATCCATACAGGGCACCTCTATAAATTCAAAATGCTAAGCGAGACAAGGCGCGAACAAAAAATTATGACGACGCATATGTTTGATATGTTAGGAGTCATTTTTTGCGAGCAACACAGTATCGCGACGGAGTTTGGATTTATAGAGATGCCCTACAAAATAACACTAGAAAAAATATACCCCTACTTATGCCGCACTCAACCCACACCGAACATCCCATTTTCACCCTGCCCGTGCGCGTTTATTTTCAGGATACCGATGCGGGTGGGGTGGTTTATCACGGCAGCTATGTTAATTTTTTGGAGCGGGCGCGCACCGAGTGGATGCGCGAATGCTACAACTATACCAACGCGGGTTTGATAAAAGAATTTGAATCGGCTTTCGTGGTACGTTCGCTTAAACTCAATTACCTAAAACCCGCGCTGCTAGATGATTTGCTTGATGTGGGCGTGCAAATGGAGAGCATGGGCAACAGCCGCGTTTCATTAAAGCAATTTGTGCGGCGCGGTGAAGAAATATTGGTCGAAGCGGAGATTCATTTGGTATGCGTGTCGCTGAAAAATTTCAAGCCGATGGGTGTGCCGGATGTGTTGCGTAAACAAATGCAAGAGAAACGCTGAAAAGGGGTAAGCAGGCAAGGCGCGAAGCGGCTGCTCGCATTAATTGTCTGCGCTGGTGAATTCACCCGCAAGGGGTAGGCCGATGGGTTCCCGGCTGCTTTGCAGCCACCCATTCGCACGCTGCGTTGCTCAGTGCTCGAAAATCCGGGGTCGTGAAGCGACAGATAACGCATACACTGCGGTTTCTGTGCGCTGTGCGCCTTGCACTTCAACCCGCTCGCCGACTTAATCAACGTTTCTTTAAAGATGTGCTTGAGTAAAAAATAAAGGAGCAGTAATGAATGTAGCGCAAGATTTGTCGTTCACGCAGATGATTCAAAACGCCAGCCTGCTGGTGCAGTTGGTGATGGGGCTGTTGCTGCTGGTTTCGCTTTTATCATGGTGGTACATTTTCTTAAAAATGTTTGCCATACGCCGCGAAACCCGATTGAGCTTTGAGTTTGAGCGCGCATTTTGGGAGAACGCCGATCTGAATCGACTGCATCAGGATGTCATCAATACCAGCGACGACACGGGTGCAATGGAGCGTATTTTTGCGGCGGGTTTTACCGAATTTATCAAGCTAAAAAAGAAACCGGGCATGGATGTCAGCGCGGTGATGGACGGTACACGCCGCGCCATGCGCGCCACTTATCAGCGCGAGATGGATGGCCTGGAATCGCACCTTTCATTTCTGGCGACGGTCGGTTCGGTCAGTCCTTATGTTGGATTATTTGGCACAGTGTGGGGCATTATGAATGCGTTTCGTGGATTATCTAACGTCGGCCAAGCGACGCTGGCACATGTCGCCCCCGGCATTGCCGAGGCACTGGTGGCAACCGCCATGGGTTTGTTTGCAGCCATTCCAGCGGTGGTGGCATATAACCGCTACGCGCACGATGTGACGCGCCTGTCTTCGCGCTTTGAAAGTTTTATGGAAGAATTTTCTAACGTATTACAACGCCAGCCATGACCTCCCGCCGCTCTTCGCGCAATACTTTGCAGCCCATGCGCGACATTAATGTCGTGCCATACATCGACGTGATGTTAGTGCTGTTGGTGATTTTTATGATTACTGCACCGCTGATGAATGTCGGTCAAGTTGAGTTGCCCAGCGTAGGTAAATCTGCTGCGCCGCCCATCGCACCGCTGGAAGTAATTATTAAAAGAGATGCGACGCTGGCCTTGCGTGACCGCAGCCAAGGTGCGCACGAGCAAAATGTAACGCACGAACAATTGATCGCAATATTGAAACAAAAACAGGCTCTAAATAAAGAGCAGCCAGTGGTTATTTCGGCAGATAAAGACGTGCGTTATGAAGAAGTGGTGCGGGTGATGGATATGTTGCAGCAGCAGCAAATCAAAAAAATTGGCTTGTTGGCACACACTAAAAGTTCATGAAGGAATTGGCTTACGTCGAGCGTTATCGCTTTCCCGCTGGGCTGTTGGCGGTGCTGGTTAACGGCGCGTTTTTTGCATTTATCATTTTGGGCGTAAGCTGGAAAGTCACGCCGCAACTACCGATGACGGTGGATATTTGGGAAAGTTTGCCGGACATAGAAACCGCGCCACCCGTGGTTGATCTGCCACCTACCGCTCCGCCCCTGCCCCCTGCGGAGCCACCCAAACTTGCAAAACCCTTACCACCCGCGCCGGTGAAAGCACCCGAACCCGCCAAGCCGAGTAAAGCTGAAATTGAGTTAACCGACAAAAAAAAGAAGCAAGAGAAACAAAAAGAAGCGGAAAAAGAAGCGCTACAAAAGAAAAAAATGCAGCAAGAAGAAGCGCGCTTGCAGAAGCAAAAAGAAATAGCACAAGCTGAACTTGCGCAAGCACAGGCCGCAAAAAATGCGGCCACAAACAATATCGTGAATGATTATAAAACGCGCATTCTGGCTAAAATAAAGCGCAACATAAAGTGGCCGGAAGAGGGGCGCATGACGGCGGTGTATGAGGTGACCTTGTTGCCCGATGGCTCTGTGCTGGAAAGCAAGCTGGTTAAACCCAGTGGCAACGCGGCCTATGACCGACAAACGGCGGCAGCGATTGATGCCGCTCAGCCGCTACCACTGCCGCCGGATCGAGCGTTGTTTAACCAGTTTCGTCAAATAGAACTTAAATTTAGTCCTACGGAGTAAGCGATGCAAAGAGTGCTGGTGTGGCGTAGCTGGGTATTTTTTATTTTGATGAGCGTGACTTCTGCGAGCCACGCCATTTTGAGTATCGAAATTATTGGCTCTGGCGAAAACCAAATTCCCATTACGGTTGTGCCATTCACGGGCGATGCCAAGTTGGTGAAAGACGTGAGTGCGATTGTGACCGCCGATTTGCAGCGCAGCGGTTTATTTAAGTTGATTGATGCGGCGGGTAAGTCACCCAAAGAATTGCACGAGATTAACTACGCCGACTGGGTAGGCATTGATAATCTGGTCATCGGCAGCGTGCACGAATTAGCAAACGACCGCATCGAAGTGCGGGTGCGTTTGCTGGACATGACCAAAAAGAAAGAGTTGCTGGCGCAAGCGGTCTCGGCCAGAAAAGATCAAATGCGTGCGATTAGCCATCGCGTGTCCGATTTAATTTATGAAAAATTAACCGGCGATGCGGGCGTGTTTGGTACACGCATCGCTTATATCAATCGGCAGGGAAAAGATAACCGCCTCGTAGTAGCTGACAGCGATGGTTACGGTGAGCAGGCCGTGCTGAGTATTAATGAGCCGATTATGTCGCCAGCTTGGTCGCCCGATGGCAGCCACTTGGCTTATGTTACTTTTGAACTGGGACACGCGGTGGTGTATGTGCAATCTTTGTACACCAATCAACGCATTGTGCTAGCGAATTTTTCTGGCAGTAACAGCTCGCCTGCGTGGTCGCCCGACGGTAAGCATTTGGCGGTGGTGTTGACGCGGGATGGCGGTTCGCAAATTTATCTAGTGCGCCCGAACGGCACAGAGTTTCGCCGCCTGACGTTTGGTGGCGCAATTGACACCGAGCCTAATTTTTCGCCCGATGGGCAGCATTTATTGTTTGCCTCGGATCGCGGCGGCAGCGTGCAAATTTATCGCCTATCGGTTGATGGCGGAGCGGCAGAGCGGCTCACTTTTGAAGGCGGCAGCAATTTCTCGCCGCGTTACAGTCCCGACGGTAAGAGCTTCGTATTCTCACATCATTCTGGTGGACGTTTTTATGTGGCCGTGCAAGATTTTGACAGCCGACAAATGCAATTATTGACCGAAGGTGGATGGGAAAAAAAGCCCAGCTTCTCACCCAACGGAAAACTGGTGCTGTATTCCTCCGAAGCCAAGAGTCGTGGTATATTGGCAACCGTTTCCAGTGATGGCAGAGTCAAGCAAAGAATGTTTCCGCAAAGCGGAGATATACGCGAGCCCACTTGGGGGCCTTTTTTAAGAAAATAACTACTTAAGGGGTATCGGCAATGAAAAAATTAGTGATGGGTTTTGTGCTCTTGAATTTCTTGGCGGCTTGCGCCAGCGACGCGCCACCCGTAGCAGAAGAAACAGCAGCAGTTGAGGAAGTGGCACCTGTTGTAGAAGTTGCTCCAGAAGAAGCCCCCGCAGCGATGGCTGAGCCCACCCCAGCCGCAGCCGTGATGGTTGATCCACTCAACGATGCAAATAGTTTATTGGCTAAACGCAGCGTGTTTTACCCGTTTGATGCAGACAGCGTACCGAGCGGCGATAAAGCCATTATTCAAGCACATGCACAGTATCTGGCGGATAACCCCGGACGTTCTGTTCGTGTCGAAGGTAATGCAGACGAACGCGGCAGCAGCGAATACAACTTGGCACTGGGCCAGCGTCGTGCAAATGGCGTGAGAAAAATGCTGGTACTGGGTGGTGCAAAAGCATCGCAAGTTGAAGCAGTAAGCTTCGGCGAAGAAAAGCCAAGAGCAACGGGTCATGATGAATCGGCTTGGTCGCAAAACCGTCGCACCGACATTGTTTATAGAAACTAATTGAGCTTATAGCCAACATGAAAACACTGGCTATCTTGCTTGTCGGATGGAGTTGTATCGTTACCAGCCCCGCCTTTGCGGGGCTGTTTACCGATGAGGAAGCACAGAAAAAAATTCAGCAACTTGAGGCGCGTATTTCAAAATTGGAAGATGCCGCCAGAAAGTCTGAAGAAACGAGAAAAAACCTAGACGAGGCCAGTAAGCAGCAATCTCGTTCAATGTTAGATTTGCTGACTCAAATTGAAGCCCAGCTTGCAGAGATGCGAAAATTGCGCGGCCAAAACGAAGAGTTAACGCACAGCCTACAAGAAGCCAAGCAACGACAAAAAGATTTTTATGTTGATCTGGATGTCCGCTTGCGAAATTTAGAAACGGCTATTGCCGAAGCAGCAAAAGAAGCAGAAACCCAGAAGGATGCGGTCTCCACTGAAAACCGCGCTTACGAAGAGGCGCACAATCTTCTCAAATCCGACAGCTACCCCAAGGCCACCGCTGCCCTGCAAGAATTCCTTAAAAAATACCCCAACTCAGTCCATGTTCCCAATGCTCATTTTGATCTAGGTGAGGCCGCTTTTCAGAGTAAAGATTACAAGCGCGCATTGTTTAGCTATCAGCAGGTGGTGAATAAATTTTCACAAAGCCCCAAAGCCGTCGACGCTTTTTTCCGCATCGCAGATAGCCATGTAGAATTAAAAGAGCGCGATGTGGCCAAGGCCACGCTCAAAAAAATAGTTGCAAAATATCCTGGTAGCGAAGCGGCTGAAAAAGCCAGAAAACGTTTAGCCAGTCTTAAGTAGTGTCCACCATGCCGTCGTATTCCGCCAGCGATTCGCTGCGCATCACCGAAATTTTCTACTCCCTGCAAGGCGAGACCAGCCGCGTGGGCTTGCCCACCGTTTTTGTGCGGCTAACAGGCTGCCCCTTGCGCTGCACGTATTGCGATACTGCCTATGCTTTTACGGGCGGTCAAAACATGTCACTGCCCAATATCCTCGCCGAAGTTGCACGCTATCCCACCCCTTACGTCACCGTTACGGGCGGCGAGCCTCTTGCGCAAAAAAATTGTCTGCCGTTACTGAGCGCGTTATGTGATGCGGGTTACAAGGTATCACTGGAAACCAGCGGTGCGATGGATGTGGCAGCAGTTGATCCGCGTGTGATGAAAATATTGGACATTAAAACGCCCGCATCCAATGAGATCGAAAAAAACTTGTGGCGTAATTTGACAGCGCTGCAAGCGCATGACGAAATAAAATTTGTGCTGTGTGATGAGGATGATTACACCTGGGCAAAGCGCGTATTACGCGATCGCGAGCTGACCAAAATTTGCCCCGTATTGTTTTCACCCGCACACGAGCAACTCTCCCCCACCCTGTTAGCAGATTGGATACTGCGCGACAATTTACCCGTGCGATTGCAAATGCAATTACACAAATTATTATGGGGCGTACAGCCAGGAAAGTAGTTAAATCCAAGCAAAAACTCAAATGAAAAGAGCCGTTATCTTATTATCGGGCGGCCTAGACTCCGCCACCGTACTGGCAATGGCAAGACAGCAGGGTTACGCCTGCTATGCTTTAAGCGTTGATTATGGCCAGCGGCACAGTGCCGAATTAAATGCCGCACAACGTGTCGCGCAAACTTTAGGCGCGGTGGAGCACCGCACCATTCAGGTTGATCTCACTGGCTTTGGCGGCTCTGCACTCACCGATAAAAATATCGCTGTACCCATTCAAATGGCAACAGATCAAATAGCTACGGGCATCCCCCTCACCTACGTGCCCGCACGCAACACCATCATGTTATCGCTGGCCTTGGCTTGGGCTGAGGTATTGCAAGCACATGACATATTTATCGGCGTAAACGCGGTGGATTATTCGGGCTATCCCGACTGTCGCCCAGAATATGTTTCCGCGTTTGAAAATATGGCCAACCTCGCCACCAAGTCTGCAGTTGAAGGACAATCGTTGACCCTACACGCCCCCTTGCAGCAAATGTCTAAGTCAGAAATTATTCGAGCAGGCGTAAATTTAGGGGTTGATTTCAGTCAGACCGTATCGTGTTATCAAGCTGACTTGGAAGGGCGCGCTTGCGGCATTTGTGATTCTTGCCGACTACGCAAGGCTGGCTTTACACAAGCCGGAATAGCCGATGTCACGCGCTACCGCAATCATTAGCGATACTGTAGTTTCGTTGACAGGGTGGGCTAAATCAGTATAATGCGCCCTTCTCTACGGGACACGAGCCTTAGTGGATATGGGTCGTTAGCTCAGTCGGTAGAGCAGCGGACTTTTAATCCGTTGGTCGCCAGTTCGAATCTGGCACGACCTACCAAGTTTAGCGTTGAATACTCGGTTTATCACTCCCGGATTTTCAATTGAAAGTCAGCACCTGCTGTACGAGCATCTTAGTGTATCGCCGCTTTAGCTCAGTTGGTAGAGCAACCGCCTTGTAAGCGGTAGGTCATCAGTTCGAATCCGATAAGCGGCACCAATATCAATATGGCTTGCAGCGATGCAGGCCTTTTTCACGTCTAGTAGTTTTGTGTCCGTGTAGGCGCAGTGTAGGATTTTCCAGTCTGCGCAACATCGCTCCTAAGTCACCCAATAAATAAAAAAACCGCTGGGCTATCTCTGCACCAACGGTCACCATCCCTCGCTATCGTATTAGACATTCATCATTAATTAGCATATATTGCTCGACATCGAATAATTATTGCTAGAAAAATATGATCAGTTGTCGCCTCTCCACCATATTGGGTGCGAAACGCCTCAAAGTTTCCGACGTATGCCGGGCGACGGGTATTGCGCGTGCCACTATTGACCGCTACTACTACGATAAGGTCAACAGCTTTGACCGCGAAGTGCTATCCAAGCTGTGCGATTTCTTGCAAGTCAAGCCGGGCGATTTACTGGTAGTCGTTGAGCAAGGCAAACTGTTCAATACCGGCGACGAAGTTGCGCTCAGCTCATCTGCTTACCCTGTCACAGTTGAAACGATTTTCACCGGCAATCAGATATTGAGCGCGCCTGCGCAGAAATCATGAACACCCCCGTCCACGCTAAAATTCACCGCCTGCCGCTACGCTCCAAGCTGCTGGATTGGCTGGAAACCACCCCACAAAAAGTGGCCTCTCCGCAGCAATGGCAAGGCATGTTGAACAATTTACAAAGCGTGCGTAGTGAAGAAATCGAGCGGGCAGAATTAGCGAATTTAAATTGCTACTACAAACCAGATTTCCGCATCGGCAAAGAAGAAATGATTGAAATTGCGGCGGACAAACTTGCCTCCTGCCGCCCCACCCTTAAGTCCTATTGGGATAATACATTTCGTTCCAGCCTCGGCATAAAAACGATGACCGACCAAATCCCCAAGCGCGTGGAAGCTAAGGCCAAGCGATTCGTAGAACAAGCGCAAGCCTGCTATCAGCACCCCTCAATCGGTTACTGGATTATTCGCAGCGGCTATGAAGACATCGTGACGGTCGCGCCGAATTGGATTGTGCTCGATCACAAAGGCAAGATGCTCAGTAGCTGCTGGTTTACCAGTGCGTTAGAAGCCTTCGATGCTATGCACCAATCTATCCGCAAAATATTGAATGGCTACGGGCGGGAGCAGCCGAATACCTGCTTTGGCGAATACGCATTCTTGGGCGGAAGTAACTATCAAGAATGGTTTATCTGCTTGCCCAAATGGCCGCTGCCTTACCGCGACGGGCATTTCAGACTGAATCAATTGCTGGTACATATCCGCACTACCGAGCGCATTGACCACGACGGCAGGCAGCTATTGATGGTGGAAGAAATCCAAAGTCCGTGGCACGCCGATATTCGCAAACATGGCGGCACCACCGATAAAAATGAAGTCGGAAAAAATGATCTTGTCGCCGACGCACCCTTTGCCAAGGAATGGCACGACCTGGCCATCAAAGCCGTCATCGCGCTGGCTGTCAAACAAAACTGCGCCCAGATTGGCTTCACCACCGGCAAGCAACAGTGCGAACGCTGGTGGAATATGAAAGGGCTGATGAACCTCTATGACCTTGATATTCCAAAGTGCTTAAAGAAAATTGCCGCTCAATATAATTGCGCCAATGACTGGACGACCATCGTCACGCGCAATCCCATCGGCAAAGTGCGCCGCACCCCGAAGGGAGAATGGATCGTGCAGGATGCAAACAAAATCGCTATTGCCCCGCCTGTCAAAAACAAGGATGTCGCGCTATTTTATTTGAACAGCCGCAGCACACCCGCTAATGAACAAATCCGCGTGCTGAAAATTTCCGACCAGCTTAAACACGCTATAACGGCGGGCGAAATTCCCTTGTTTGGTTGGTAGGCTGCTAAACCCAATTAGGGTGTAATGGACTGCTCAAGCGTGGCGACGGGCAGATACAGGCACAGCGGATTATCCGCGCAAGCAATAAAACCCAGCTTCACGTAAAACGCTTTTGCTTGATCGTGCTTGGCATCCACCACCACGGCATACAACCCCACGCGCTGAGAAAATTCGACCGCCAAGCGCAACGCGAAGGCCAGCAAATCTCGACCGATACCTGCACCTTGATGACGCACATCCACCGCCAGCCGCCCGATACGCAGCATGGGAGCGGGGTAACGCGGCAATCTCAACTGGGCAGGTAATGAAGTGGTCGCCACTTGACCAGCACTCACAGTGACATATCCGGTGACGGTCACGCCATCCTCGGCGAGTGCCACGTAGGTCTTGCCGAAGCCGCGCCGCTGTTGCTGCCCGGCTTGGCGCAGCAAAAAATCATTCAGCGCGGCATCGCCACAATCAAATCCTTCGCGGCGATGTTTTGCACCCAGCAGTTGGATAACAACCATCGCTCAACGACGCGCCATCAGCTTACGCAAAGCCGCCTTGGGCTTGGGCGGCTTCTCGATGGACGCGGTGAACGCCTCGAAGTCGCGCTGGGTCAGCAACAGCGTATCGGTCTCCGACACAATACGCCGCGCCGCATCGTAAGCGTTTTGCAACATAAAACTGGAAACCGTGGTTCCCATCAACGCGGCGGCACGCTCGATCATCGCCTTCGCTTCGGCACTGGTGCGCAAATTGATGCGGGCAGATTCACTGGTAAGAGTAGATGACATGGCAGATCCTCCTAAAAACAGACACGGTAATTGTACGTCAAATTGACGCACAAAACATCCGCTGCGCCAAACTCGCGTCTCGCCTGCCACCGGAAAATAACCGGACGCTTCTTGGTTGCAAGCGCAGTCTCAGCGGCAAAGTTTCTGTTCAAGGTGGGAGTGAGTCGCACCGATTCGATACGGTTGATAAATTCAGATAGTGGACAAGCGCGCAACCGTGTCTGGATAACGTTCGACCAAGCGGATCAAAATCGCGGCTTGGGCGTTTGGACTGGCTCGACCTTGTTCCCAATTTTCTAGCGTGCGTTCGTTGGTGCGTAAATATCTGGCGAATACGGTTCGAGATAAATGCAGCTTCTCGCGCAGACCGAGCAACTCCTCCGGCGTGATGGTGGGCGCGCGTTTTTTTTCCACCACATGCTGGCGCAGGGTAATTTTGCCTTCCCGTGCAGATTCGAGGGCGGTGAATCCCTCTTTTAATTCATCGAACAAATTACGTTTCATTTGATTCTCCTTGCGTCTAATTCCTGCTTGAGTAATTCCTTCAAAAATTTTCGTTGTGCGGCGGTTAGATCATCCATCTCGTCTTTGTTGTACACCGTGAACAGCCAGAATTGCTTGCCCGGCTGCCATCCATAATAAATCACGCGAATCCCGCCACGCTTGCCTTTACCTCGTTTCTCATCGGCATAACGAACCTTACGCAAGCCGCCCGCGCCCTCGATCACGTCGCCAGCTTCCGGGTTATCCATCAGCATCTTTTGAAACTCACGAAAACTTTCGTCGCTCAAATAATGTTGCCGATGTCGCTCGAACGGTGGCAATTCAACGAAGGTGGCTTTCATAGGATTACTATACGCAAGTTGCGTATGAAGTGTCAAGCGCGCTCAAGACGCTTCGGTACGTTTCTTGCAAGCGCAGTCTCAGCGGCAAACTTCTTTCCATTCATGCCTGCGCGTGTGATCGTTATAAATCTGACGCTGGACACAATTTTCCGTTCCAATCGGAGGGGTGCGAGACCGTTGGCTGGGTTCAATAGAGGGCGGAGTAATTGGGCAAATTCTGGATGAGCATATCGGCTGAATATCCAAGGTGCTGCTGCAAACCGCTTGCACCTCGCCGCTCATGCAGACACATCGACAATCCGCCATTACTGCATCAGATAGCAAGATGCCGAAAATAACGATGCTCGTACGCATGGCAACCAACAGTGTTTTTTTCATTTGAGTCCCCTATTTAATTGATCAATCTCGGTGAAACTTTTACGCTGATTTCGCAGCGGCACGGCTTTTCTGCCTAGGGCGAGTGCAGAGTTTGTATAACAGCGCAGCTAAAATATAAACAACCCTGAACAGCAATACCGCCACACTATTCATGTTGCCCTTGATATTAAATACGATGCAATCACTCCAGATGAAACTAGCACTATAATTTGCCTCTTATTGAAAAGATGAAATCAATATGTTTTGACATACCCCTTTATGGGCATACCCAATGCAATCAACGCTTCTGTAATTTGTTGCGCGTCCGCATCATTTGAAACCTTGATGGTCAAACGTTTGGCATCATAGCCACAATCAAACTGATGTACACCTTGATTACCATCCGTTAACGTATATCTTTCTGCAAATGGATAAAAAACAGCAACCTTAATTTCAGAAAAATTGACCGATACCTTTTTAAGATTACAAAACAATAACGGATGTGTCATAGGTTCTAAATATGGGCTTTTTGCCCACTCTTCACCAAAATGCTTAGCCAGTATTTTTCTGGCCACATGATCTGGCATTACAAGCGCATTTGACCGATCCACCAATACCACGCTTGCACATCCCGATAAAATTAATGGAATGATAAAAATACAAATCATCCGTCGCAATTGTGTTTGCATGCTTTTACTCCACATTATTATCGATACACAAACACTACATCAGAATTCTCGACTCTTCGTAAATCTGCTTCAATTAACGTAACAGAAATATTAGAACCGAAACGTTTATCAGCCATGCCGTGAATTTCTATTCCGTTCTTTACGATAATCACTTCTTTAATGTGATCTGATCCATTGAGTGTATCTAAGGCAATAACAAGATACCCATCTTGCGGTTTAATTGTGTTTACTTGTCCAACACGAACCAAACGCTTCACTGCTGGCAATCCTACATTCTGTTGGTTGGGCGGGTTGCCAGCATTGTTTTTGGGCTGCTCACTGCTTAGCATGGTGTCGCCTTTTTTCCAGTTGGAGGAGAGACGTTGCCCTTCAGCACGTTGGTCGGGGGTCATCTGCGCTTCATAAATATCACGATTCTTTTTAGCAGTCTCATTTCCTTGAGCCGCCGCCAAGTTAGACCAAATATAGGCACGCAATTCATCTTCTGGCACACCTTCGCCTCTGGCATACATCACGCCAAGATTGCCTTGTGCAAACGCATTTCCCTGCGTTGCCGCTTTCTGATACCACTCCACCGCCTTGGCAGCATCTTTGGGTACACCTTCACCGGAGTGATACATCACGCCGAGGTTGAATTGTGCAGGGGAATTTCCCTGCGCTACCGCTTTCTGATACCACTCCACCGCTTTGGCAGCATCTTTGGGTACACCTTTCCCACGGTAATACATCACGCCGAGATCGTTTTGTGCAGTGGCATCCCCAGCTTCGGCTTTTTGCTTCATTTCAAGAAGCTTTTCTTGGAAACGACGCTCACCCTCAATTTGATCTTGCTGTTTCTGCCTTGCCAATTGTTGATCCATTTCCATCTGTTGCCTTAACATCTCTTGCTGTATAGGCATGTTTTGTTCAACACCTTTTGCGTAGCCCTGTAAACCGCCGCTTATGGCCGCTCCCCACCAACCTTGAGCATAAGCTGTTTGGCAAGTTACAAGGCCGATTGCTATTGAAAGCAGTACCCTAGTTGTAGATTTCATATATATCCTCACTGTCTATTTCAGTTGATTACACGCGCCTTTACTACAATTAGATGTTTATTCCCACAATCAAATGGTCTGGTTTGACGCTAAAAATCTTGGTTTGCTTCACTTGAACCTCTGCTACTCCTTCGGCTCTGCTTGCTGCCGCGCTTTAATCTACTCGATCAATACCTTGTAGTTGTCCGGCATTACTGCTGCCAGTTTCCCTCCCGCCCAGCGGGTCAAGCTACGCGGGCTGTTTAGTTTAATTTGTTAAGTTTGTATATTCCAACCAAGCCACATGTACTACTGCCACTAAATGTTATCGTTCCAATCGATAGCCCTGATGAATATGCCAGTCCGCTATAGGTAAGTGCCAAACTCGAACTATTAGAATATGTTATTTTAAAACAGCTGCTAGACGAACGGACAATTACATCCTGAAGCCAATCCGAATAAAACTCCCAGTCTTCGTAGGAAAGTCTCGCGTTATAAGTGCCTGCGGCGAGGGTCATTGGATAATATGCCCCTGCAACAGTACAAGTCTGACCATTTGAAAATGTAATTATTCCGTCATAGCTTCCGGTTGAGGCAGTCATCACCAGAACGGCTGGGACACTGTAAGCGTACTCATAACAAAGCTTGGTTTGCAAAATATCTGCAAAGCCAGTTAACGAATAAAAGTTTTGTGCGGTTCGTGTTACCGTTATGTTGTAGGTTTTAGAACTGGCTCCCCCGCTTGGTACAGCCGCGCGTATTATCACAAATGCTATTGCGCTGTTTACCATGCCATCATTGACGACCAGTGTTGCGGCATATCCACCCGTCGCATCCGCTGTGAAGGTTGGCGTTGCCGAGGTTGCGCCTGACAACGTTGCAGTACTGCCGATGGGCTTGGTGGTAAGCATCCAGTTGTAAGTCAGCGGATCGCCGTTTGCATCTGAACTAGTGCTACCGTTGAGCGTGACCAGTGTGCCAGTAACAACGATCTGTCCAACACCTGCATTTGCTACTGGTGCAGCATTACCCACGGAAGCAGTAATCGTTACAGATGCACTTACGCTATTCACTTGCCCATCGTTAACGGTGAGCGATGCAACATAGATTCCCGTCGCATCCGCTGTGAAGGTTGGCGTTGCCGAGGTTGCGCCTGACAACGTTGCAGTACTGCCGATGGGATTGGTGGTAAGCATCCAGTTGTAAGTCAGCGGATCGCCGTTTGCATCTGAACTAGTGCTACCGTTGAGCGTGACCAGTGTGCCAGTAACAACGATCTGT
>Ga0209824_10000631_pt1 | contig 21450 bp, 23 predicted proteins | sample VDWuncwatermetaG_FD_184124 | JGI IMG/M metagenome (GOLD analysis project Ga0209824, IMG submission 184124) | Wastewater microbial communities from Netherlands to study Microbial Dark Matter (Phase II) - VDW unchlorinated drinking water (SPAdes)... ... | reverse complement strand
TGTGGTGAGCGCAGTCGAACCATGGGCTTGAGGCAGGGGGCCTAAAGATGTTAGAAAAAAGCTGACTACAATCCAAAAGGAAATAATACGACGAAAAGGCAATTTAACCCCTTTTTTAAGTGGATTCCCGCTGGAGTTTACCCCCGAATGTATTTGTCGGGGGCGGGAATGACAAATTTGGATGAAAAAGCGTTAACTCTGAAAGGATAACATATTTTGGGGAGGTTTGCTACTTTTGCAATTCAGCCATTAGAATGACCGACTCAGCGATGTCCTTCATACTGCGGCAGGTATCCATGCTTTTTTTGTGGATCAGGCGATAGGCCGCGTCTTCGGAAAGATTGTTCATCTTCATCAAAATACCTTTGGCCCGCTCAATGAGTTTGCGGGTCTCCAGGGCTTCCCTGGCTTTGAGGGCCTCTTGCATCAATTTGGTATTCTCCACCGCCACCGCGGCCTGATTGGCAACGATCTGCAATACGTTGATTTCTTCGTCTTCAAAATGATGCGGCTGCTTGGTGTACACATTGATGACCCCAATGGCCTTGGTCCTAACGATCATCGGCACTGCCACCATGGAGGTCAGGCCTTCTTTAAGGGCCAAATCGCGGTAAGCATATTTTTCATCCTTGCTGACATCATAAACAACCGCGGGCTTTTTGGATTTGATGACAGAGCCGGTCAGGCTGTTCTCTACCTTAATATTAGGTTTTTGTTTGTACTCTTGGCTCAAGGACTGCGTAGCTTTAATCGAAAGTTCTGATCCCTTTTCATCCAAAAGCATGATGGAACAAATTTTGGAATTCAGCATTTCGGCCGTGACCACCACGATCAGATCAAGGATCTCATCCAAATAATCTTCGCTGGTGATCGAGCGGCTGACCCTGATCAATGAATCAAACTGCAGGGCTTTCTTCTTTGTTTCCTCAAAAAGCCTGGCATGCTCAATGATGCCGCCGACTTGTTTGGCGATCATTTCAATCAGATTAACTGTCTGTGTCGAATAATCCTGCTGGCTTTTGTGCTGAACATTGACGACTCCGATGGCTTTTCCCTTATAGATGACCGGAACGGATAAAAAAGCCTCGTAACGGTCTTCGGGAAGCACATCGAAACTTTTAAAACGCGGGTCGCGGTAGGCGCGTGCCTTGATGGCCACTGTCTTGTTTTCACGGGCCACCCATCCGGTAATACCCTCGCCGACCTTCAAGACCACATTGCCCAGTTCTTTTTTGTGCGCGGTCTTGGAAGCCATCAGGACTAAGTTCCGCTTGCTCTCATCAAAAAGATAGATAAAAACAGAATCCGCGTCCGTCATCTCGGTAACGATTTTGACAATTAACTGGAGGGTGAGATTTAAGTCCAGCTCGGAAGAAGCAATATCAACGACGTTGCGTAAAATTTGCAGCTCTTGGTCCGCAGTCACGCTTAATTTTTTATTTTTCATTTTTTCAGGCATTTGAATAAGATACCATACGCACCTTGAGCTCACAAGGACTTTAATGGCAACGCATTTTATAGTATACTCTTGACATTGTTACGTTTATTTCTATGATTAAAGGACACGCTATGTCTCCTTATTTTTTCTATCTTTTTGCGGCTATCCTGATCTTTGCAAGCCTTGTCGTAGTGCTGGCACGAAATCCTCTGTATAACGTTTTGGCCTTAGTCGTCGCTATTTTTTCATTATCCTGCCTCTTTGTACTGCTCGAAGCGTTTTTTGTAGGCATGGTCCTTCTCTTGGTCTATGTAGGTGCCGTGCTGGTTTTCTTCCTCTTTGTGGTCATGTGCCTGAACCTTAACGCCATCACATTCACCTCCGCGCAGCAAACCCGTTTTCGCTGGCTGGGATGTATGGTGGGGTTGATGTTCTTGGCCTCATTTGGTTTAGCCTTCAAAAGTTTCATCAAAGCCCAAACCATGGAGCCTTCTTCGATCCGCGGGACAATTGAAATCATCGGCAAAATCCTCTTTACGGATTATCTCCTGCCCTTTGAATTAACTTCGCTTCTTTTATTGATCGCGATCTTCGGAATTGTTTCATTAGCTCAAGGCGCGTTAAGTACCGGTAAGGACACGGAAAACCCATGATCACGCTTGGTAATTATCTGGCCTTAAGCGGCATTATTTTCTCGATTGGACTGGTGGGTGTCATGACCAGCCGCCATGTGCTTAAGGTCCTTTTGTCTTTAGAGCTCCTTTTGGCGGCTTCAAACCTTTCCTTTGTGGCCTTTTCAAAATTTAATGGCGATTACGCGGGGCAATTGATCGTATTTTTTGTCATCCTTGTTGCCGCGGCAGAAGTAGCCATAGGGCTTGCCATCATCGTCGTGATGTACCGCCGCCTTTCAACGATCCAGGCTGATGAGTTAAGGACAATGAAATGGTAGACCCTTATTTGGTTTGGATCGCTTTTTTTGCGCCGCTCGTTGCGTGCGTTCTTATTACACTTTTTTTCCTGCGCAGTAAAACATCCAGCTCCCTTATTGCCATTGCCGGCATCTTAATTTCTTTTGTTTGCAGTTGCTTAATCTTTACACAAATATTCCAAGCCAATCCTCCGGGGCAACTCCAGCAATCCTTGATCTGGATCCAATTTGACGCCTTGACCATAAATTTTGGCTTTCTGATGAATCCGCTGGCCATCATGATGCTCTTGATTGTCACCGGCGTGGGCAGTGCTATTTTTATCTATGCCAGGGGATATATGGATGAGGACCCAAGCTCCCCCAGATTCTTCGCGGAGTTAAGCCTCTTTGCCTTCTCTATGATAGGCATTGTCTTGTCCAACAATTTTATTCAGCTGTTCATCTTCTGGGAGCTGGTGGGTTTGTCTTCGTATCTGCTGATCGGTTTCTGGTATGCCAAGCCTTCTGCCGCGGACGCGGGGGTCAAGGCTTTCATAGTCAACCGTTTATCCGATTTTGGTTTCTTGTGCGGGATCATTTTGTTGTGGAGCCTCTCTGATATCGGTCATGGCCGCAGTTTCCTCTTTACCGATTTGACAGCGGTCGTCGGCCATTTAAACCCTCACCTGCTGACGATCATTGGCCTATTGCTTTTCTGCGGTGTGATTGGTAAATCCGCCCAAGTGCCTTTACACGTTTGGCTCATCGATGCCATGGAAGGCCCGACACCTGTCAGTGCCTTGATCCACGCCGCAACCATGGTGGCCGCCGGTATTTATCTTCTGAGCCGTACCTTCTTTATTTTTGAACCATCAGCGACAGCGCTTACTGTTATCGGATATACAGGCGCTATCACCGCGCTCATGGCCGCCATCCTGGCCATCGCTGAAAATGACATTAAAAAAATCCTGGCCTATTCGACACTCAGTCAATTAGGTTTAATGGTCATGGCCTTAGGGTTGGCTGGGCCTATGCAAGGGATGTACCACCTGACAACCCACGCCTTTTTTAAAGCGCTTTTGTTCCTGGGAGCAGGCAGTGTGCTTTGCGCTCTTCATCATGAACAAAATATCTGGAATATGCATGGCCTGTTTAAAAAAATGCCTGTCACCGGCATGACATTTCTCGTCGGGGCCTTGGCCCTCTGCGGTATTTTCCCATTAAGCGGTTTTTGGAGCAAGGATGCGATTCTATCCCTGGCCTATACTCACGATACCGTGCTTTATTTGATCGCCGCGACAGCCAGCGGTTTAACGGCCTTTTATATGGGACGATTGTTCTTTGTGGCGTTTTGGGGCACGCCCGCGGCCTCACATCATGAGGCGCTTGGGGCTGAGCCTCATGAATCTCCTTTGGTCATGACAATCCCCTTGATCATTTTAGCCATCCTATCGGCCGTCGGAGGTTTTATGGGAATCCCTCATTTCCTGTACCCGCAAGAAGCCCCTGAAGAACTTAATATGCGGGTCGCTTTGATTTCTTCTGTTGTTGCCATTTTGGGTTTGGGCTTTTCATATATGATTTATGGCAAACGCACGGGCGATGATCCCTTGGCAACAAAGCTTGGATTTTTATATACCGTTTTGAAAAATAAGTTCTATTTTGATATTGTTTATGGATGGTATGTCGATCATATCCAGCAAAACGTGGCCATGCTTTTATCGCGGTTTGAAAAAGAGTTCATTGTCCGTTTGTGCATCGGCGGGCTGACCAACCTGGCCAGATCCGGCGGCAAAACTTTTCGTTATTTACAAAATGGCCTGGTCCAGTTCTATGCCTTGATTTTTGTTCTTGGAGCGGTCTTCCTGTTTTTGATATTAGTTAAAACTTTATGATAACTCCCAATCTTTCCTGGGTCCTTTTATTGCCTATGCTTGGATTAGGCTTTGTTTGCCTGGTCCCGTCGGATAAGACCTCTTTGATCCGACGGATCTCAAACGTTGCCGTCCTTGTGCCGTTTATCTTGTCTGTCTGGATTTTTGCTGCTTATGATCATGCAGCCGGCGGCTTTCAATTCATTCAAAATATTCCCTGGGTTGTCCCTTTGGGGATTTCCTATCACCTGGGTGTTGACGGGATCAACTCTCTGCTTTTACTGCTCATGGGGGCCGCTTCTTTCGCCGCTGTTTTGGTGTCCGCGTCCATTAAGGAACGCGTCAAAGAATATTACATCTTGTTGCTTGTCACGATTATTGGCACCTATGGCGCTTTTCTTTCGTTGGATATTTTCTTTTTCTACTTCTTTCATGAAGTGGCCGCGGTACCCGTCTTTTTGATGATCGCCATCTGGGGATCTGAACGCCGGGAATTCGCCGCCATGAAGCTGACCTTGTTTTTAACGGCAGGCGCTGCCATTGCCCTGATTGGATTATTGGCTTTGTATCTGGCGACGGGTGTTCAGACATTTGATTTAATCGTAATCCAACAGCAGTTGGCAAACCATCCCTTGCCTATGACCTTACAAAATTGGATTTTCCCTCTTATCGTCGTCGGTTTTGGTATTACTCTCACCCTCTGGCCATTTTATACCTGGGCCCCGGTGGGCTATGCCGAGGCGCCCACCGCCATCAGCATGCTGCATTCCGGTGTTCTCAAAAAAATGGGCGCTTATGCCATCATTCGTTTCGCCATCCAATTGATGCCGCAAGCGGCCCATACCTGGATGCCCATCATCGCGGGCTTGGCAATTGTTAATATCATTTACTGCGGCCTTGTGGCGCTGACCCAGCGTGACTTGAAATATATCTTGGGATATTCCAGCTGCAGTCACATGGGATATATCTTGCTTGGGCTCGCGTGTTTTAATACGATTGGCCTTAATGGCGTGGTGTTTTTAATGTTCGCCCACGGCATTATGACTGCTCTTGCTTTTGCCTTAACAGGTTTCGTTGTTGACCAAACTAAAACCCGCCATTTAGATGAATTAGGCGGGCTTCTTAAATGCATGCCGTTTATCGGCACCTGTTTTATGATGGCGGCCCTGGCGTCCGCCGGTATTCCGGGATTCGCGAACTTTGTCTCTGAAGTCCTGGTCCTTTTGGGCGCATGGGACCAATACCGATGGCTCACTGTTTTAGCCGTCTTCGGCCTTGTGATAACGGCCATCTATTTGCTTAAAGCCATCCGTCTTGGTTTTCAAGGGCCTCTTAATCCCAAATTTGCCGGGCTGGCGGACGCCCAAACACTGTCAGCGAAATTCCCTTACGTGATGTTATTGGCATTATTAATCCTCGTCGGATGCTTGCCGTCAATTATTTTGACGCACATTGGATCAAGCACCAAGACGATTGTAGAAAGTATGCGTTAAATATGTTCCCCGTTATTGATTGGAATTTGATTTCGCTGGAAGTGCTGATTTCCATCACCCTGGTATTTTTGGTGGCGGTGGATATCGCGCTGCCTAAAAACGCTGACAAAGACTGGGTCGGCATCTTTAGTTTTATGGCCCTCTTTGGCCTGATCATTTTTTGGGCCACCCAGGCAAACCTTAACGGCGTGACGTTTAGCGGCATGTTTGTCATGGATTCCCTGGCATGGTTCTTCAAAGGATTTTTCCTGATCGCGATGGTTTTTGTTTTTGCCATGACCCAGGAATTTTTTAAATCATTGGGCGAACGGCGCAATGAATTTTATTTGTTGCTGTGGCTGGCGTTGATCGGCATGTGTCTTATCGCGTCGAGCGCGGATTTTCTCTTGATGTTCATTGCCATCGAAATTCTCACCATTTCCCTGTATGTCATGACGGCGTATCTTAAGAGCGATAAACTTTCGATTGAAGCGGGGATGAAATATCTGATCTTGGGCGCCCTGGCTTCAGGGTTCTTTCTTTATGGCATCAGTTTCCTTTATGGCGCGGCACATTCAACACACTTTGATGTGATCCAGGGCTATTGTCAAACTCATGCCATGGCGCCGATGACGCTCTTTGCCCTGGTCCTCATCTTTGCCGCGGTTGGTTTTAAGATCGCGGCGGTGCCTTTTCATATGTGGGTGGCTGATGTTTATCAGGGTGCACCCACACCGGTCACTGCCCTTTTGTCCGTCGGGTCCAAAGCCGCCGGATTTATCGTTCTTATCCGTCTTTTCTTCGGCATTTTTGGCGCCTGGCATGGGCAATGGGGTTTAGCGCTGGCGGTCCTTTCAGCTATCACGATGACCTACGGCAATTTGGTGGCAATGTTTCAAACCAATATTAAACGGTTGCTGGGTTATTCAAGCATCAGCCACGCGGGTTTTCTTTTAATGGGGGCTGCGGCAGGCAGCGCGCTGGGAGCTTCAGGGATTAATTTCTATCTTTTAGGATATCTGTTTACGAATCTCGCGGCATTTTTAGTGATTATCGTTTTTTCGATCGCGACCCAGAGTGATGAGATCGCGGATTATGCCGGCCTTTCCAAGCGTTCAAGTCTTTTAGCCTGCACGATGTTTTTGGCACTGGTGTCATTGGCAGGTATGCCGCCATTGGCGGGGTTCTTTGGAAAATTTACTTTACTGATGGCTGTGATTAAAAGCGGGTATGTATGGCTGGCTTTAATTGCCGGAGTTAATATTGTTATCTCGCTGTATTACTACCTGATGGTCGTCAAACGCATCTATGTCGATTCTCCGCGCGCTACTTCCCCGATCGCTGTCCCTCCGGTCATGCAATGGCTCTTAGGGCTAGCCATCATCGGGATCATTGTTATCGGGATCTTCCAAGGCCCATTTCTTGACGCTGCCATGGCCGCTGTCAATGGGATGTATCTTTCCCATTTATAAACCGCCGATAAAATCCCTCTTGCCGATATCAACGCCATTATGCCGCAGGATGGCATAGGCTGTCGTCATGTGAAAATATAAATTGGGCAGGACAAAATTTAACAAGTATGGTTGCCCCAGAAAGGTGTGTTCCTTGTCTTTTAGCTTCAAGGTGACCTTACGCTCTTCACTGCCATCGATCTGCTTCGCGTTGAAAGTTTTGACAAATTCGATGGTCTTGGCAATGCGTGCCTGCAACTCGGGGAAAGTTTTTTCAGTATCAGGGTAACTTGGCACTTCAACGCCGGCAAGGCGCGCGGCACACCCTTTGACAGTATCGGTGGCAATTTGTACTTGACGTGACAGAGGGAACATATCCGGGGCCAAGCGGGCATTAATAAAAACTTCCGGCTCAATTTTCCTGGCCAGCGCATGCTCTTCTCCTTTTTTGAGGATCACTGATAAATTACTTAATTGCTTTACAAATACGGGTATGGAAGCTTGATACATTGATAACGGCATAGATTGGCTCCTTGAGAATGTTATTTAAAGTTGGTATGAAAAAGTGCATGAACCAAAAAAATCAGAGCAATGCCTACTGCCATCATCGCAACGGCTGCTGCAACCAGGCCAAGTCCATTAAGCAATTCCCGCAACTTTTTGTTCACCTGTGGTGAGCGTAGTCGAACCATGAATTATATGTTATCATAAAAAATAGTGACCGGCGCTATTTTTTAAAAGGCGGCGTTAATAAAGGGAAAGAACCCTAAATATCTTGTATCGTCATTAAAGTTTAAAACCCCGATTTGGACCCCATTTAATGACCCTGCGTGATTGACAATCCCTAATTGGAACCCATGCATGCCTTCCTCTACGTCATTATAAAACACTGCCGCTTGAAAACCGATAAAGTCTTTCTTAACTTCATTAACCGCCCCTAACTCAAAGCCATGGACACTGCCGTTAACCTTGTTGACAATGCCTATATCAATACTCCGCACATCCTCTGTTTGATCTTCTGCCCGGCTGACAAGAGGGCAAATCAAAAAACACCCCAAAATCAATAAATAGCGTAATTTTCTTGTGTGTTTCATAAAAATAGTGAATAAGCTCATCTATTAAACATTCACTGTCGCATGTGCAGTGCTGACTAATGGGAAATCAACAGCCGTACCTGCCACGTGATTGAAATAATTTGTAAATATATTGTTACAAACAACAGCAATGATTTCAACGATCTCACCGTCACTATAACCGGCGCAACGAACGGCTGCTAAATCTGCATCAGACACAGCCCCTCGCAAATCCACGATTTTACGCGCGAATTTCAGCGCTGCCTGGGTTTTAGCATCCCCTGACATTGCTTGTAAATTCTTGGCCAGTTCACTTTCAGCGATCTTTTGCATTTTACCCAATGCCGTGTGCGCTGAAGCGCAATAATCGCAGGAATTTGCCCCTGCAACAGTTAACGCAATTTGCTCACGCAAGGCACTGCTTAACTTGCTGGCACTTAACGCGCCAGAAGCACTGAGAAAATAATTAAGCGCCGCCGAGGAATGAGCAAGTGTTTTGAATATGTTTGGTGTTCTTCCCAATTTTTTATTTACCTCAGCAAGCAATTCTTGAGACTTGGCGTCCGGATTAGTATTTGGTTGAATGCGTACCATGGCAACCCTCCTTTATTTACTCAATTGCGGCACAATAGAGACAATGACTTTTTCAAAATCACGAATGATCGTTAACTTGTATTCATGCCCAATGGCAGCCTTGGTCAACAGCTTGTGAAGATCATCGATGGAAGATACCATTTGCTCATCCATCCCCACAATCACATCCCCTACCCGTAAACCAAATCGATCGGCAGGACTGCCGCGCTCAAGACTGGTAATGCTTACTCCTGATTCAACAGGAGTTTTACCCATGTGGATTAACCCTTTAGGTAAGGCCACATTCTGGACCATCACTCCAATAAATCCACGACGGACTTGACCGCTGCGCATGAGCTCTGTGGCAATAAATTCCGCGGTATTTGAAGGTATGGCAAAACAAATCCCTTGCGCCGGCAAAATCGCAGCTGTATTAACGCCTACCACTTCACCCAAACTATTCAACAATGGGCCGCCTGAATTACCGGGATTAAGTGCTGCATCGGTTTGAATGATTTCTTCAATTAACCGTCCGGAAAGGGAGCGCATCGAACGCCCCAAGGCACTAATGACCCCTGCGGTGAGCGTGCATTGGAAACTATAAGGATTGCCGATAGCAATGGCAATTTGTCCGACACGCAGGCGGCTTGAATCTCCTAAATGAAGGAAATTCAAATCCTGTAGGCCAACATGAACAACAGCCAAGTCTGTGTGAGGATCATCCCCTATCAATTGGGCCTCTATTTTACGGCCGTCAACAAAGCAAACATCAATGTGATTGGCCCCATGCACCACGTGGCTATTGGTTATAATGTAGCCATCGGGAGTAAAAACAAAACCAGAGCCGCTTCCTTGCCCTCGATGTTTAACCTCAATATTAACAACAGCGGAAGATGACTTCTGGAAAACCTCGCTCACTGTCTGAGAATAACTATCTAACATTTTTTCATCAAAATTACGCGTATCCATTTGAACCCCTCCTTCGTCACTGTGGCTGACTTGACAATCGCAGAAACATATGGCACACTTTAAGCGTAGGTAATTATAGCACAATTTTGGGGGTTAAAATATGATCACACATCTAACCACTAAAGTAAAACGTAAACTGAAATACATGCATTTTAAAACCTACCGCGGCATTAAAACAGTGGCCCATCGATTAAAATCATTTTTATTTGATCCCAATGATTCCGCTCCTGGGGATGATTTCCCAAATGGGCCATTAATGTTTTTAATGCCTAGGGGGAAATAGCCGCCAGGAATTTTATAGCAAAAAAGGGACACTTTAAAGTGTTCCCTTTTTATTCTCACTACTTATTTTAAATATCCATAGTGACAGCAATAGCGGAAATATAAAACCCAATATACTAAACCACATCGGCAGAACATAACCTGCTATTATTATGTCAAACTTCAGAAATAGCCTTAGAAGATGGCCAATGGATACCACGAGAAAAATTGTTCCCGCAACCTTCAGCGCTGTGTCTTTCATTTATCCCTCCATTTTATGATTTTAATCTTCCATTAAACGTTTTTTGTCGTAGATCATGCTTTCGCGGGAGTATTCGGCGATGTCGAGCCTGCCGGTGTCCATACGGATAGCGTCCTCCGGGCAGACTTCGACACAAAAACCGCAGTAAACGCATTTGCCCAAATCAAGGATGAACTCAGCGGGGTATTTTTCAATATTGGGGTCCGGATGTTCCGCGGCGGTGATCTCAATGCACCTGGCAGGGCATACGGTTTCACACATCATGCAGGCAACACATCTGGGAGATCCGTCCTCGCGTTTGGTCAAGCGGTGGCGGGTCCTTAATCGTGAGGATAAAGGCCGCGGCTGCTCCGGATATTGATAGGTAACAGCGCCTTTGGTCTTCTTGGCTATGCCAAACAGATGAAGGATATGAAAGGTTATATTGTAAAAGAAATGTTTGGAGGTCAGATAAATGCCGCTAATCAGCATCGGAAGATAGGTGTTCTCCCAAAAATTCAATTCACGGCGATTGGATTGTTTCCAGGCGCGTTTCATCTGGGCCACGCGCAATGCGGTAAAAGGGCTTTTGGGGTCGAAATACTTTTCTAAATTTTCCATAAAGTTATCACAACGGCTGTGATGGCAATGTTGATTAAAGACGCGGGAAGTAAAATCTTCCATCCCAAATTCATCAGCTGATCATAACGAAAGCGGGGCAAAGTCCAGCGAACAGCCATCAGGAGCCAAATAAAAAAAGCTACCTTGATAAAGAATGACAAAACCCCCAAAATCACCACCGGCAAATTGGACATGGCCATGTGTGTCCCCCACGGAAAATAAAATCCATCCGGATGCAGATACGGCACCTGCCATCCGCCAAAAAACAAGGTCGTCATCAAGGCCGCCACCAGCACTGTCTCCACCAGGTCCGCTAAAAAGAACATCCCGAATTTCATGCCGCTATATTCCACAAAATAACCGATGATCTCTGATTCTCCCTCGGGCAGGTCAAAAGGCGTGCGTTTGGTCTCAGCCGTGGCCGCGGTCAAAAATAAAAAAAACGAAAGCGGCTGGACAAAGACGCCCCATTTAGGAAGCCAGCCGCCTAACAGATACGCGCCCTGCGCCCGGTCTAACACTTGAAGATCAATCGTATTAAAAACCATGATCACGCCCATGATGGCCACGCCCATGGTGATTTCATAGGCGATCATCTGCGCCGCGCCGCGCATCCCGCCCAAAAAAGCGTAATTATTATTCGACGAGAACCCCGCCAGGACAACGCCATATACACCCATGGACATCATGGCAAAAATAAAAATAAGCGCAATGTTAAGATTGGCCGCCTGAAGTTCAATGACATGATTGTTCAATACCAGCGCGCCGCCGATGGGAATGGCCGCGAAACCAACCAGGGCGAAAATAACGGACAAGTACGGGGCCAAATTAAACAAAAATTTATTCGCGCCCTCCGGGACGAATTCTTCCTTGCTGAGCATTTTGAGCACGTCGGCGATCGCGTGAAAAAGGCCCATCGCCTTAAAACCAAAAATAGAAGCTCGGTTGGCGCCGATGCGGTCTTGCATGACGGCACTTTGCTTGCGCTCAACCCAGGTCAAGAGTCCGGCGATGTTAAACATGATAAACAAGGTGCCGGTGCTTAATATGAATTTAATTAGAATGTCATTCATGATTTTAATATCATTCCCTTGTCGGCAAGTTTTTCATAAATCATTCCGGAAAAGGGCGCAAGCGTTGCTGCAATGTCCTTAAATATGGCTTGAGAATTTTGATAGGCCAACGCTGTGCCTAATTTGGCGCTGAGCAAAGAGATAATTTCCCAATCGCCTTTGGACTCACCCAAGGGAAAAAAGGCCGGCCAAATCCGCTGCACGCGCTTCTGACAATTGGTAAAGGTCCCCTCTTTTTCCGCGTAGACGCTGCTGGGAAGATTCAAATGGGCATAGCCGCAGGTATCATTGACATTGCTGCCCTGATACACAAAAAGTTTCACCTTCTTTACGATTTGCCCAACGACATCCTTGCCAAAAAACTTGATTAAATCATGGCCAAAGACATATAACAAATCAATCTCACCAGCCCTTGCTTTTTGCACAATCTGCCCTGCGTCCACATCAGGTTGCAAAATATTCAAAGCACCCGCTGTATTGGGGTTCTTGTCTGCTTTAATAAGGAAATGATCACTGTCCCCTGGTTTTTCCGGAACTCTAAAATCCACCAGCGCCCCTTTAAGGGTCCCTTTAAAAAATTTACGGATGACAAAAAAATCTTCATTGGTCAACTGCGCCGAGGCTAAAACGCCTATCCTGTTGGTATTGTTTGATTTCTGGAGAGATTTGAGGACTGTAACAATTGTATCAATCGCCTGGTCCCATGAAATCAAATCGTCTTTGAGCTGCGGATGCTGAATTCTATTCTCATCAATAAAGTGGTAATTGTACCGGCCCTTATCGCAGATCCAATAATCATTAACATCCGGGTTATGCCGCGGCTTAAGGCGCATGACCCGCGCCTTCTTGTGTTGGTGCGGCCGCGATTTATCCCACTCGACGGTGATATTGCATCCCATGCTGCAGCCGGGGCAGACTGATTTTGTCTGACTCAGGTACCAAACACGGCATTTAAAACGAAAATCTTTATCCGTCAAAGCGCCGACCGGACAAATATCGACGACATTTCCGGAATAACTATTATCTAATTGTTTGCCTGGATAAACGTCTAATTGCGAATGATCGCCGCGGCTGAACACCCCGAATTCGTGGGTCTGCGTAATATTATCCGTGAAACGCACGCAACGGGTGCAAAGGATACAGCGTTCCTGGTCGAGCATGACCGTGGGGCCGATCGAAAAAGCTTTCTTTTCCTTTCTGACTTTCACGTCGGAGAGGCGGCTATCGTACTGGCCATGCTCCATGTAATAGTCTTGAAGTTTGCATTCCCCTGCCTGATCGCAGACCGGGCAATCCACCGGATGATTGACTAATAAAAATTCCAATACGGATTTATGGGCCTCAACCACCTTGGGAGAATTTGTCTTTACCACCATCCCGTCAGCCACCGGTGTGTAACAAGCGATCTGTAATTTGGGCTGTTTCTCGACTTCCACCATGCAAATGCGGCAATTACCGGAAACGGGCAAGGCCGGATGGTAGCAGTAACGGGGAATATCAATTCCCAATTTGTCTGCCGCTTGAATGATCGTTGTCCCTGCAGGGACTTCTACCTGTTTTCCATCAATGATTAGATTTGGCATACCCGTTCTTTGATTTTAGCTTCAAACTCACCGCGAAATTTGGAAACATAAGAACCCACTGACATGGACACTGCATCACCAAAAGCGCAAATCGTATTGCCCCCGATATTATTCACAATCCCCGGTAGATTGTTCAAATCATGCGGCCGCGCGTGGCCGTGATAAATTCTTTTAACATTACGATATACCCATCCGCTGCCTTCACGGCAGGGTGAGCACTGGCCGCAGGATTCTTGCGCGAAAAACCGCGCCGTGATCATCGCCGCCCAAACCATGTCGGTGGTATCATCCATGACGATGATGCCGCCCGAGCCTGCCATTGAACCAATCGCTTTAAGAGAATCAAAATCCATTTTCACGTCAATTTGATCAGGCGTAAGGATCGGCGCTGAAATGCCTCCGGGGATCACTGCTTTAAGCTTGCGGCCATTGGGAACCCCGCCGGCATGGTCATAAATAATCTCCCGCAACGTTGTTCCGTTGGGAAGTTCATAAACTCCGGGCTTATTAACATGGCCGCTGACACAAAAAAGCCTATTTCCCCCATTTTTTTCACTTCCCAATTTTGCAAACCACTCAGCTCCCTTATTGATAATGGGCGGCACACAAGCAATGGTTTCCACATTATTGATGACGGTGGGGCAGCCGAATAAACCTACCACCGCCGGAAACGGCGGTTTAAGGCGTGGGAAACCTTTTTTCCCCTCAAGGGATTCCAACAACGCTGTTTCTTCGCCGCAGATATAAGCGCCGGCACCGGGATGGACAACCACATCAATATCAAAGCCGGTACCCATAATCGCCTTACCTAAATATTTGGCCTTGTACGCCTCATCAACCGCGCCTTGCACAGTTTCTAAAGATTTTATGTACTCTCCACGGATATAAATATAGGCCTTATGGCTTCCTATCGCGTAACACGTGATAATAATCCCCTCCAGTAACGCGTGAGGATCTTGTTCAAAAATGTATTTATCTTTAAATGTCCCTGGCTCTCCCTCGTCCCCATTGATGACTAAATATTTGGGCTTAGGATTGGCCTGCGGGATAAAGTTCCACTTGGTCCCCGTTGGAAACCCTGCCCCTCCAAGTCCGCGCAAATTGGATTTCTTGACCTCATCAATGATTTGGGCCGGCTTCATTTGAGTCAAAGCTTTGCGGGCGGCCTCGTAGCCATTATCTTTCAGATAATTTTCAAGGCGGTGGGAATTTTTCTGGCCAAAACGCCGTGAAATAACTTTTTCCATGACCATCCTTAAACGTCATTCCCGCCCCTGCCGCTTTGCTTCGCAAAGCGAAGCTGCAGGGGGGAATCCAATTCACGTATGCTTATCTATCAATTCATCTATTTTCTCTTTGTTTAAAAAACCTTTATACTCTTTATTACACTGCATCATGGGCGCCAATTCGCAGGCCCCCAGGCACTCGACGACACTGAAACTGAATTTACCGTCGGGCGTTGTTTCGTCGGGCTTAATGTTTAATCTTTCCTGAATATATTCAATGACCTCCTCCGCCCCGCGTAAAGCGCAAGCAGTGGTCTGGCAAACTGAAAAATGGCATTTGCCTTGTTTTTTCTGGTGGAACAAGTGATAAAAGGAAACAACTTCATGGACATGCACCACCGGAATTCCCAAATACTCCGCGATGTTTTTTTCCGTTTCAGGGGTAATCAGCCCTTCTTTTTCCTGGACACGGTGCAAGAGCGGCAACAAAGCGGCACCCTTTTGCTCATATTGACTAGTGATTTTATCCCATTCATCCTTCATCTATCCAGCTCCCCGGCGATCATGTTGACTGATCCAAAGGTGGGGACTAAATCGGCCATCATGTCCCCGATCAAACATTTAGGCAGCGCGGCCATGATCGGAAAGCACGGCGGATGAACGCGCACCCGCCAGGGCTGGTCACGCCCATCAGAAACAATATAAAATCCCAGCTCTCCATTGGCCCCTTCCACAGGAAAGTACGCCTCCCCGATGGGCGCATGGAGCCCGTGGCCATACATCACCAGCTTAAAATGATTCATCAACCCTTCGATATTGCCATAGGTGTTTTCTTTGGCAGGCAGTACCACGTCTTTTTTATTCGCGTTGATCGCATCAAAATATCTTTTTGTACTGCCTTGCAAGGTGGGATCCAGAGTGACTTCATCTTCAATTAAATCTTCGGTCTCTCCCATCTTGGCACGGTCAACCATTTGGCTGGCAGGGATCACACAACCCGTTAAATCTGCTGCAACAGCCCCGTCGGGAATTTGCTGGAAGCACTGCTCAACGATCCGGAGAGATTGCTCCATCTCCGCCATGCGGACAAAATAGCGGTCAAGATTGTCCCCCTTGCTTCCCACCGGCACTTCAAAATCCAGGCGGTCATAGATCAGATACGGACTGGCTTTGCGCACATCATAAGCCACACCAGTCGATCTTAAAAATGGGCCAGTGATCCCGTGCGAAATCGCGTCTTCGGCGGAAATCTTTCCGATGTCCTTCATGCGGTCAACAAAAATACGGTTTCTGCTTAAAAGTTCGTCTGTCTCAATAAGCACCTTGCGTACATCCGCGATTTTCTTGAAAGCCTTGTCCACAAAACCATCGGTTAAATCTGCCTTGACCCCGCCGATACGCACATAGGAGATGGTCAGGCGGGCCCCGGTGATTTCTTCGACCAGCTCATATAAAAATTCGCGGGCCTTGATCATATACAGGAACACCGACATCGCACCCAGTTCCATGGCCGAGGCGCCGATGCAGGTCAGATGGTCGGTGACGCGTGAAATCTCGCTCATGATGACACGGATATATTTGGCGCGCTCCGGAATGTCAATTCCCAATAATTTTTCAACAGTCAGGGCAAAGCCCACATTGTTAATCAATGGAGAAACATAATTCAAACGGTCCGTGTACGGGAAGCACTGGGTGTACATCACCGTCTCGCACATTTTCTCAAAAGCCCGGTGAAGATAGCCGATTTCCACATCAACGCCCTTGATTTTCTCGCCGTCCAATTCCATCACCAAACGGATAACACCGTGCATCGCCGGATGCGAAGGGCCTACGTTTAATAGCATGGAACGCGTTTGAGTCATCAGTTGAGCGGCCCAATCAGAGGTTGGCGTTTATTAACCGGATAATCCTTGCGCAAGGCATGGCCCTGGAATTCCTCATACATCAAAATGCGTTTTAAATTAGGGTGCCCTTTAAACCGGATGCCGAACATGTCCCAAACTTCCCGTTCATACCAGTCAGCCGAAGCCCAAAAATCACAAAGCGTATCCACTTCCGGGGACTTCTCATCAACGGGGACCTTAATGCGTATCCGGTGATTAAATTTAAGGGAAAAGAAATGATACACCACTTCGAAACGGAATTCTTTTTGGATCCGTCCACCCGCATAAAACAAATAATCCACCGCGGTCAGGTCCATTAAAAAATTGAAATCCAGTTCAGGCGTTTCTTTTAAAAATTTGGCAATGGCCCGCAGGCTCGTGGGATGGATAATCGCAGTCTCATCGCCCCGAAAAGCATGGGTCTCCATGATCTGGGCTGAAAACTGTTCCTGGACTCTTTGCAAGGGTGTCATGATACGGATTCTATATGTTTGATATGCCCCTCGATGGTATAACCTTCCTTAAATTCAGCAGGCCGGCCGATTTTCGCCCGAGGGTCATACAATGTCCTGGATTGCTCTCCCTTTTGGATCTTGTCCTGGAGTTTTATTAAACCATCAATGACATTTTCCGGCCGCGGAGGGCAGCCCGGGATATAAATATCCACCGGTATAATGGTATCAATGCCCATCACCGTCGCATAATTATCATAAAAGCCCCCGGTGCACGTGCAAACCCCAAAAGCCACCACCCATTTGGGTTCACACATCTGGTCATAAACCGTCTTTAAGACAGGCGCCAATTTATGGCTGATGGTGCCCACCACAAAAAGCACATCCGACTGCCGCGGTGAAAAACGCGGAAAACCCGCGCCAAAACGGTCCACGTCATAATGAGAAGCAGCTGTCGCCATGTACTCCATGCCGCAGCAGGCAGTGACAAACGGGTATTGAAAAATGGAAAATTTACGCGCCCAACCCAGGGCATCGTTTAATTTCGAGGTAAAAAAATTCGTCGGAGAACTCATGAAAGACATCGGATCACTCCCATTCCAAGGCACGTTTTTTCAATACATAAAAAAATCCAAGGACCACAAAGCCCAAAAAAACAGCCATCTCCGTCAAACCAAAGAGGCCCAGTTTTCTAAACATGACGGCCCAGGGAAAAAGAAAGACCAGCTCGACGTCAAAGATGATAAAAAGCATGGCCACGATATAAAAATGCATAGGACTATTGCCGCCGGGCAAAGAAAAAGGCTCCTTGCCGCATTCAAAGGGCCTGGATTTGGCTTCGCTGGGGAATTTCGGGCTTAAAACCTTGGGCAAGGTCAACAGCAGGGCTGAAAGGCCAAAAGCAAAAAGAAAAGCAAATATAACTGCGATATATTCTAACATAACACTTTACTTTAAATGAGGACCGTCGAATAGTCAAGAATGATTCAAAATGTATTCAAAGGGTCAAAGAATAATGATTTTTAAATCATGTGCGGCTTTAATCATAGGGGCATCAAATGTCGCCAAAGGAATCTTTTCGCGTACAGCTAAATACAAATACGCCGCATCATACGCGGTTAAATGATATTCTCGTCCAATACGATAACATGCCAGCCAACTATCGTCTTTTAAAGAAATATGGTCTATTTGGATAGGGAGTTGTTTCAGAAACCCTAAAAAAATAATAACCTCATCTAAAGAAATTCTCTTGCGGCGTTCGGCCATCATCAGGCCATTGGCAATCTCAAAAGGCCATAACGCCGGCACCAAAGCCTCCGCAGAATTTAAATCTTTCAGGACGCGCTGGGAGTGGACTGTTTGTTCATCTTCGAAACACCAACTCATGACAACGGAATTATCGATGACAAAATTTTTCAAAATCTTCGTCCTTGTTGGACCCATGATTTTGATTCTGCCTGGGAGCCTTTACGGCCTTTTCGGAATTCCAAAATAGCTTCAATTATTTGGGCAATGGATTCATTGTCTTTGGCGTTGACCGCAGTGATTTTTGCAATGGGCTGACCACGGCGAGTAATAAGAAATTCTTTACCCTGGAGCACTTTTTCAATGATTGCCGAGAAATGCGTCTTGGCATTAAAAACACCTATGGTTTGCATGGCCTCCTCCATCTAGTTAACTAACTAGTTAGAATATACCATGTCCATACGCCCTTGTCAAATTACAATTACCGGTTATTTTGTAAAGGAAATTAACTATAAATGGTGATTTTATTACGTATGTCAATTAACGAGGCTTTCAAAAAAGACGCTTTGCTGTCTGCTTGCTTGGCAGGGATATCCATCGGATTATTGTCATTGGCCGGTGTATTAAAACCTAAGAGCATATTAACCATCGGCACTGTCATCAGCTCAATGCTTTGAATTTGCGGGAACAGTCCTTTGGCCTCAAGCAGCATTTGCAAAATGCGCGGGTCGCTAAAAGCCGTCCGCACTCCCCCGCCGCCTTTGGTGTTCAAAATAAGCTTTTCTAAGTCGATACCACCTGGCCCTGATGACAACATGGCCCGGTTTCTGCTGGCCGTTCTTACATCCGAGGGATAGGAGGGTTTCGCATAGGCTGGCGCTGGACCCCAGGAAGCTATGATTTTTTCTGCCTGTAAGGGATTGACTAGTTGTCCATCTATTTTTACTTGATAATAGGTATGTGGGCCTGTTGAACGGCCGCTTGAACCACTACGTCCAATTTCGTCATCTTTATTCACCAAAGCTCCTACCTGAAGATTACTTTTATTTAAATGCGCCGACATAGCCTCAATTGTATGTCCATAAATTTCATTGCTTATTATGACATTGAGTCCAGCTCTAGGATCTTGACTGATATTAGTGACTCTGCCTGATATTGGAGCGCCTAGCACAGTATTCATAGGCATATGTATATCAATGCCGCCATGGAATTCCTTGCCCTTGCCTCCAAACGGATTATTTCTCTCTCCGTATCCAGAAGTTATCCCGTATTCAACGGGAAAACTGATAAGGGATTTTCCATTTAACGAATTAAAAACCGGGCCTGTCGTACCGTCTGTACCTGATACAGTGGGATTTGTTAGAGCGGCCATTCTAACAGGTAAAGAATGACCTGGGTTTGAAGAAATTAATTGATCAGGTGGAGGCGGTGCTCCTCCAAGAGGAGAGCCACTTGCTTCCCCAGATGGTTTGGCTATACTTAATAAAATTTTCAAAGCTTCTGGGCTATATTTCGTTTGCATTTTAGGTAACAGACCTGGCGCAAAAGCCACGCTAACACTTTTTTCCCCAAACCAACCTTCTGCAGGTACTCCAATATTATAATCTATTCCCTGTTTTAGATTAGGAAAGGCACTGCTTAACAATGCTCCAAAATCTGACGGATTACTATACCCGCTTAATTCAACTTGTCCCTGTACTAAAAGTTGGTTAAATCTTTCAACCTCCGGAGTTGGTGCAATTTGAGTATTTGGCAGCGGGGCCGGAGATTGATATACAGGGGCAGCAGCCACAGCAGCTGGGGCTGGTGTTGGTGCAGCTACAGGCTGAGGAGCTGCCATAGGTTGAGGTGCAATAGGTGTAACGGGTACAGTAGCTTGTGTTATAGACGGTGCAGCGGAATGTCTAGTTGCAGCGGTTGTTATAGGTTTTTGTGCTGCAAGTGGAGCTGGTGTAGTGGTCTGAACCTTATGTGGAGCCGCAGCAGGTGAATATGGTTGTGGTGTTGGTGTAATTTTTTGACCACTTATAGATTCTATATAGTTTAAATCGTTTTGAACTGTAGTACTGAGAGCATATGCTGTTTGACTGTTTGGATATTGCTTAACAATTCTTTGAATTTTGTTTAATTCTTCTAGTGTAGGCCCAAAATTTGTTCCAGTGTAATTGCTGCCCTGATGGATTTGAAAATATCCTGCTAGTTTTGTTAAATAATCTGTAGCTTGCCTTAAATCAGGTTCCGCTGTTCTTGGTGTAGCGGGTCTTGGATATTGATTCTGGGCTTGTGGAGCAGGTATTGTATTCGGCATTGCAGTCCCGGGTTGGAAAAAAGATTCCGGATTTTCTTTAAAAAGACGATTCAAATTATCGGCAGAAGAAGATGCTTGAGCTCCTGTAGATAAACCTGCGACTAAAAAAACTGTTCCTAAAGTATATAATATCCCTCGACGAACAGAAGCTGACATGCTTTCATCAAAAACTCTAGCTTGCGCACGTGAAGCCATGGCATAATTAATAGGCGCAAATTTGACTCCCCCCGAAAAATACTTCCTTGGTATCATCTGCTGGGTGGCGGGGTCGATTTCTTCCTTGATATAGTTGTAAACTCCTTTGCGGTAAGCTTTCAGGTATTGCTTATAAATCTTTTCGATGATTTGTTTGTCCTGGGTGTCAACGCCTTTGGTCTTGTTACGATCCACATATCCTTTGGCCAAGACATTGTCTTTCAAATTCTTCTTATACCACGCCGCTAAAATAAGCGACTGGTACACCTGGCGCAGGCCGGCAAAGTTCTTACCCGTATTAACTTCTCTCTCCAAAGCAGGGATGACGATTTCCTTAATAATTCTTGAGGACATGGCTGAGACGGCATCGGTCGTTGTTTTCGCTCGCAATGACTCTTGAGACATCCCATATTGTTCCATCGCTTTATGTTTATTGGCCGCTAGGTAATCCTGCTCCAGCATGACCTTTAGGCTGCTTTGCACCACAAAAACAGAATTGAGTTTGGCGTTTTCATAAACAATCGCATCATTCGGCACGATCCATACTTTATTAAAGGTGCTCACCGGTACATTGGTTGTCCCGAATTCACGCTGTGCCTGCG